>OKVW01001245.1_pt1 | contig 11020 bp, 11 predicted proteins | sample 1606991 | NCBI WGS metagenome assembly OKVW01 (sample SAMN03281021, study PRJEB24777) | human gut metagenome | isolation source: fecal sample PR177 from 1 month old male Malay infant, vaginal delivered...
GGTATTTATAGTACAGTTCCAGGTAGTTGGCAAAATCCTTGGAAATGCCCGGGAACTGTATATACTGTCCCACCACCTCCCGGTCCGCCTTCCTGCCCAGCTTCTCATAGACCAGCAGCAGCTCCGACAGATCCTCCCACCCTCTGGGGGTGGCGAACCGCTTGCCGTCCACCGTGGTCTCGATCTGGCAGAAATTCTGACGCTTGATCCCCAGATAGGAAATGATGGCCGGGTGCAGGTTCTGCCGGTAGGCGTACTCCTTCCACACTTCGAAGTCCGGCTCCACCGTAATCTTCTTGATCCTGTCCAGGGTCACCACATCGAACGCCCGCACAGTCTTGTTGTACTCTGCCGGGTTCCCGGCAGTCACGATGATCCAGCCCTCAGGAATCCGGTGGCTTCCGAAGGTCTTGCACTGCAGAAACTGCAGCATGGTGGGCGCCAGGGTCTCTGACACGCAGTTGATCTCATCGATGAACAGCACGCCCTCTCTCAGGCCCGTCAGCTCTATCTTATCGTAAATGGAGGCCACGATCTCACTCATGGTGTACTCTGTCACCGAGTATTCCCGGCCGCCGTATTGTTTCTTCTCAATAAAGGGCAGTCCCACCGCACTCTGTCTGGTGTGATGGGTGATGGTGTAAGCCACCAGCCCGATGCCGCACTCCTGGGAAATCTGTTCCATAATCTGGGTCTTTCCCACGCCGGGCGGCCCGATCAGCAGCACCGGCCTCTGGCGGATGGAGGGGATGGCATACGCGCCGGTCTCATCCTTTAACAGATAGGCTTCTATTGTGTCTTTTATCTCTTGTTTTGCCCGTTTTATATTCATGTCATTGTCTCCTGATCCAAAGTTTTGCCCGCCCCAGCTGCGGCATTCACATCTGAGGCGCCGATATTACCGGTGCCCACGTCCCTGTCCGCCTCACCTCCGGCGCTTGCGCCATCGGAAATAACCAGCGGAATAGCCGCCCGCGGCTTCTCCTCCGGCAGATCTTCCTCCTCCAGTATCACCTTCATGGCCCAGGCCGGAACCGACTCATCGCTGAACTGGTCCTTGATAAACACAAAGGCCGTGTCATAGGGCGGCGCCTGAACAGGGTAGATCCCCTTGCCATCGGTGAAATAGATCAGGCCCCTGAGCCTTGTAAATGCCCCGGCGGCCCGCAGCCCGTTTATATATTCGAATGCAGGCCGAAAGTCCGTACCCCCGTGACCCTTCAGCACCAGATTTTTCCTGTAATTCTCCAGATCCTCCGCGCTTCTCACCACCACATCGGACTGGACCCGGTCATCGCATTGGACAATGTGGATGTTGATCTGCCGGAAGAAACTCTCCGACTGGCTCAGCACATCCACCGTCTCCTCCAGGAAGCGCTGCACCAGATCCCCTGAGCAGGACATGGAGGTGTCAATTACCACCACAAAGTCCTCCACCCGGTAGACCTCCCTGGACTCCTGGGGTTCAATTAGAGGCATATTGCCGTAGAGGGACAGGCCGTAAGTGTAGAAGGCATAGTCAAATGAGTCCATGTCCACCTGGACCTCCTCCTTCAGCACCGCGAACCGGCTGAGAAACCGCCGGTAATCATACCGTTCCCGGTTCTCCACCTGAAGCTCCTCCAGCAGGCTCTGGCTGTCCTCTGAAGGCTCGCCGGACCCGGTCTCCATCTCCGTCTGCATCCGCTCCCGGTTGTCCTTCCACTTATTCTGGCGGTTCTGCGCCTGCCTGGGCGGCTGAGGCTCCTCCCAGCGGCTGTGGTCATCCACCGTGAACTCCGCGGCCAACTGGTTCAACCGCCTGGGCGGCGGGTTCATCTCCACCAGCCCTTTATAAACGCCCTCCGCGGTCAGCACCTGCTGACCCAGCATATCCCTCAGGCGCAGGTAGGTCTCCCTGCGGAACGCCCCGGGCTGGATGTGGGTGCATTTCTGGTACAGTCCGTCCAGCACGGACTCCATAGCGATGTCACAGGCCAGGTTCCACAGCCCAGGTTCCCGTTCCTTCCTGTTGTCCATGTGGCCGAACAGACAGTGGAGCACCATGTGCAGATAAGCCCGGTTCACCTTCACCCTGCCCTGGCCGTAGAGGTCTAACAGCAGATCCGGCTGATAGTAGATATTGAATCCATCGGTGCGGACTCCCCGGCCGTCCCACTGGGCCTCAAATCCAAGGCTGCTTAAAGGGATATCCAGGAAACGCATATTCAGGTACAGCTCATTCCTGGACTGGTAAAGGATCTGTGTGCACAGGCCCACCTGGTCCAGCTCCTGGAGCTGGCGGTGTCTTGTTGGATCAATCATTGCCTGGCTCCTGAGGCTCCGTTTTCTCATGTCCCAGCGCAGTCATCTTCTCATGCTCCTCCTGCAGCTCCTTGTAGAGCTGGTAGAAGGTCCAGCCGCAGTTATTCTCTGTCATCACTGCCTTCAGCGCAATCTTCGGCACTCCGGCCTTTCTCAGGTTCACCAGAAGCTCATCGATGCGGCGGCTGGTGAACTGTTTCATTACCAGCATCTCCTCCTCGATCACAGGCAGCTGCCCGGTTTCCTCCGGCACTGCCTCATAGCCGTCCACGCTCAGTAAGTATCCCACGGTCTGGTTCACCTGTTCCGGACCCACGTTGCGGATGCGGATTCCCATGCGCACCAGTACAGCCTTCATATTGGACACATTCTTCGCGGTCCCGGCCTTGCCCGGATTATAATATAAAACGGTCTCCATCACTCTTGCCATTGTATTCCACCTCTCCTCGCCGTCTCCCCTGAATGCATGTGCGGGGGACATTCGTTCCCTATTTAAATAATTCCCGGCTGTCCAGCATCAATGTGAACGGGCCGTCATTTAACAGCTCCACCTTCATGTTCGCGCCGAATTCCCCGCGCTCCACCACTTCTACGTAGTTTTTGCACCGCTTCATGAAATATTCATACAGCCTGTTTGCCTCATCCGGCGCCCCGGCCTTGGTAAAACTGGGGCGGTTCCCCTTGCGGCAGTCCGCGTACAGGGTAAACTGGCTGATCACCAGAAGCTCCCCCTTCACATCTGCCAGGGACAGATTGGTCTTTCCATTCTCATCTTCAAAAATGCGGAGCTTGCAGATCTTATCCGCCAGCCGGTCCGCCGTCTCCTCCGTATCCTCATCCGATACGCCCAGCAGAATCATGTATCCTTTACCAATTTTTCCCAAAACCTTATTATCTACGGTTACGCTGGCATGCGCAACCCGCTGTACCACTGCTCTCATCGTTAAACACTCCTGAATTTAGTTTGTTTCATCACTCTATTATAATCGGTTTTCCCGGAATGTAAAAAGATATTTTTGAAAATGGACGGATTATGCCCTTTTTTGATTATAAATCCGGAAAAATCCTTGTCCGGTGATTGATTCTATAGTATGATAAATCCATCTCAGTTATCAGACTGTGCGTTTCGCACAAATCGGCATTTCGCCGGAGATTTCCCAAAGAACTTGAAGTATCGGTAAGAGGCATGTTAGAATGAAAGGAGAATTACCCTATGGAGCAAAAGAAGCCAAAGGCCCTGAAGGAGCTGAACCTGTTGGACCGTTTCCTCTTCAGCGAGGTGATGGAAGATCCCGGCACCTGCCGGGCGGTTCTGGAGATTATCCTGGGAAAGGATATCCAGCTGAAAGAGAGCGTCCAGAGCGAAAAAGAGCTGCGCACCCTCCCCACTTTCCGGGGTATACGGATGGATGTATGGAGCCAGGATGAGGAGGACTGCATCTATAATACAGAAATGCAGGGTATCAACAAAAAGAACCATCCCCGGCGCAGCCGTTTCTATCAGTCCGCCCTGGATGCCGGTCTGCTGAAACCGGGAGTCATTGATTTTAACCATCTGAACAATGTGTATCTGATAATGATCGCCCCCTTTGACCTGTTCGGCCAGAACCGCTGTACCTATACCTTCCGCATGCGGTGCGACCAGGACCCCGCCCTGTGCCTGGACGACGGCGCGGTGCGCATGTTCCTGTACACCCGCGGTGAACCAGGGCCGGAAGGATCTGAAGAACTTCAGGAATTTCTGCGGTATGTGGAGCACTCCAATGAACATACTGCAGGCCATTTCGCCAGTCCCCGCATGCAGAAGCTGCATGACCGGGTGCAGTCAGTCAAGCAAAATGAAGGAATCGAGGTGAAATACATGCAGTTATGGGAAGAAATGATTATGGAGCGGGAGGAAGGCCGTGAGGAAGGCCGGGCTGAAGGCCGAAATGAAGGTCGGGCCGAAGGAGCCGAACAGGTCAGCCGCCTGAATCTCCTGCTGATCGAACAGAACCGCTATGAGGATCTCAAAAAGGCGTCGGAAAGCCCGGAGTACCGCCAGCAGCTTTTTGAAGAATTCGGTCTGTAGCCGCCGCGAAAAATACAGCAGCCCGTATTGTGCGTTAAACCGCCAATCCGGACTGCTGTATTTTATGCCTCTATCTCAACATCATTTTCAGATACTCCATCAGTGTCTCCGTGGCTTCCTCCCTGTACAGAACCTCCCTGGCCCTGGCCGGGTAGTCGGTGATTATATTATCCACGCCAAGCACCTTCATCTGCTCCATCTCGCTCTTGCGGTTGACCGTCCACACGTGCACCGCCTTGCCGCGGGCGTGAGCCAGCTCCACCATCCGGGCATTCACAAAGCTGGAACGGATGCTGATAAAGTCAAATGCCTCGTCATCGTAGTATCTGCCGTAGGCCGCAGGCAGGATATAGCCGGTGCGGATGTCCTCACTGCACTCCTTCACCCGGTTTAAATAGCTGAGACGGACCGAGGTGATGACACACTGCTCCTCCATCTCCCGCTCCTGGATCATGGCCACCACCTGCTCCGGCAGCTTAGTGCCATCCCCGATGTTCTTCAGCTCAATATTCAGCTTCAGGCGGCCCTTGCACTGGTCCAGCACCTGTTCCAGGGTGGGAATCCGCTCCCCCGCAAAGGCAGGGCCAAAGGAGGAGCCAACATCCAGCTGCGCCGCCTCCTCATACGTCATATCTCCCAACCGTCTGTTCACCCCGGCCAAACGCTTCAGGTTCAGATCGTGGCACACTACCACCACGCCGTCGGAGGTGGTCTGGACATCGATCTCCCCGTAGTCCGCCATCTCGTCAATGGCCGTCTCCAGAGCCGCCATGGTGTTCTCCGGCGCCATCTTGGAGCTGCCCCGGTGGGCCGTGACTGCAGTTTCAATCAGCACCGAGGAATCCAGGGTGTAGCCGTTGTATACCATGTCAAAGATCAGAAACAGGCTGATTCCCGCCACTGCCCCGGTGGCAGCCAGCACCCGCCGCCTGCTGACCGGATCAGTTCTCAGGTAGTTAAAATCCCAGGGCGGCTCATTGGCGCTCCACATCTCGAACTGGAAGTAGACCACAGTCAGAGCGCCGAAATCCATGATCACTGCCAGCACGCTTCCCACTGCCAGCATCACCAGATCAATCCTGGAGCAGACCGCAACCAGCACAGCCATGGCAGCGTACCCATCGGCCATCAGCCGCACGCACACCGCCGCGGCCACCACAGTCAGCAGATGGATCAGCCCCAGAACCACAGCCAGCAGCAGGTTCAGCCCCAGCAGCAGAACCACGGCCCTGGGCCACCGTCCTCTCACCAGGGCTATGCTGCGGCGCAGCCCGTCCCGGAAATGCTTCTGCTCCACCATGCAGGTGAAAAACACCAGCATGGAGGGGATACCCACCAGGACCAGTCCCACTGCCAGAAGCACCAGGCCCAGACGGCCTGCGGGGGCATGCAGTATCTCGTACATCACGAAATTCAGCGGCTTCACCCTGGTCAAAAGCCGGTACAAGAAGTAACAGTTCATCATCAAATAGCTGGCCAGAGACATGAACAGCACCTGCCAGTTCCCCTTTTGCAGCTCATCCCTGACCTTCCCAAAAGCCCCTCTCACAATAGACACCACGTCAAGACGGCGCGAATAAGCGGCCGCCTGATATGCAGTTATCAGCCCGCCCACTTCGCCAATCATTAAAATCATGCCCAAAAACAGAAGGACCATGGCACATGCCAGCGTCACCGGCCGAAGCAGGAACGCCAGAAAGTTGCTCATGGTCAGATAACTAAAGCCCGCCGCCCGCAGGGAGATGCCGAGCAGCAGGCTTGTTATTCTGATGTAGAGGGCTCCTGCGGCCAGCCGGTACAGCAGTTCAAATACCAGCAGCGGCCGCAGGTTCACTCCTATGACCTGATATGTTTCCTTAAAATAGCGTTTCACGTAATTTCATCTTCCGTCTTTCTACCCAATTCCTGTACTCTGCGCTGTTCCGCCGCAATGGCCGTTATGGCCTCGTTCAGCGAGAACATCTTGGCATCCAGCACATCCACCATGTCCGCACATGCTTTCAGCTCCTGCAGCAGGTTCTCAGGGGCATTGCCTTCAAATTTATATGCAATCTTGTGTTCCAGACTGGCCCAGAAATCCATGGCCACGGAACGGATCTGAATTTCCACCTTAGTCTCTACCGGTCCGTCCGACAGATAGATGGGCACCGTGACTACCATGTGATAGCTCTTGTAACCGTTGGGCTTTGGGAATTTGATATAGTCCTTTACATGAAGTACCGTCACATCCCGCTGGTTGGAGATCATGCCCGCGATCTGATAGATATCTGAAGTAAAGGAACATATAATCCGGATTCCGGCTATATCGCTGAGGTGCTCTATCATATTCTCAATGGTCACCTCATGGCCGTCCTTCTTCAGCTTTTTTACAATGCTGTCCGCGGTCTTTACCCTGGATTTGATGTGTTCAATCGGGTTGTAGTCGTACCGGTTCACAAACTCATTGTTCAATATCTCGATCTTGGTATTCATCTTCTTTAAAGCGGAATCGTATAAAAACATGACCGAACGCCATTGGTCCACCTGGTCATCGGCTTTGGGGATATTTGACATCGCTATCCCTCCTTCTATTCCATACTTTAGAGCTTCAGCCCCTTCAGGAGGTCGCCCAGGCCCGTTGTCACGGAAGCTGTCTCCTTGTAGTCAAAGCGCTCGTAATGCTCTTCCTCCTGTGCAGGAGCGGTCAGCGCTCTCATGCTGAGGCTGATCTTGCCGTCTGCCACGGACAGGATCTTCACCTTAACGGTCTGGCCTTCCTTCAGAACCACGCCCGGATGCTTGATTCTCTGGGTGCTGATCTGGGAAATGTGCAGGAGGCCGTCCACGCCGTCAGCCAGCTTAATAAACGCGCCGTAGTTCTTCAGGCTGTCCACTGTGCCCTCCACCACGTCACCGGCCTTAAACTGTTCCAGTGCGGCCTTGCGCTCCTCGTTCTTCTTGTCCTGCTCAACCTGACGGCCGGACAGCACCAGTCTCTTGTGGTCCACATCTGCGGTGATAATTACTGCCTCCACAGATCTGCCCTGCCAGTCCTCCAGCTTCTCCACATATTCGATGCACAGCTGGGAAGCAGGGATAAACGCTCTCACTTCGTCCAGATAGGTAACTACTCCGCCCTTGACTGCCTCAGCGATTTTAACGTTGACAATGGTCTTGTTCTCCATCATCTGAGCAAACTGCGCCCATTTCTCAAGCACGCCGCTCTCGTCCTCAACCAGTTCGATGTTCCTCTTATTTAAGGTCTTATAGGAAGCTTCCAGCTCTGCTGCGTAATCTTCCATGGTCTCCGCGGGCTGTGCCGCCTCTTCCACCTTGGGAGCATCCATTTCCAGTTCTTTTTTCATTTCTTCACTCATGTTTCTCTCCTCGCTTTTTCCTTGATTCTAGTTCCGGCATCGCTGCCTGAAATTGCTCCTTTCCATTATAACAACATCTCACCTAATATTTCTATAGTTTTCTCACAAAATTTATTCCTTTTTTTCAAAAATGCGTCATTTTGCCCATTTTAATCTGCGGTTTTCACCTTTTCATCCAGAAAAAAATGTGATATGATTTCTCTGAACCTGTAAATTGGATAAAATATACTTAAAACTTCATTTTAAGAAAGGATTTTCCTGTCGCCATGTATGACATATTGGATCTGCATACGCACACCACTGCCAGCGGTCACGCCTACAATACCCTGTTCGAAATGGTAAAAGCTGCCTCGGACAAGGGGCTGACCCTTTTTGGGTGCTCTGATCACGCGCCGGCCATGCCCGGAAGCTGCCATGAGTTTCATTTTATTAACTTCAAAGTCATTCCGCGGGAGCTGTATGGCGTCCGTCTGATGATGGGCACGGAGTTAAACATTCTGGATTATGAGGGAAATGTCGACCTGCCGCCCTCGATCCTGGACCACCTGGACTACTGCATAGCCAGCCTGCACCCGCCGTGTTATAAGAGCGGCAGCGCAGAGCAGAACACCTCCGCCTATTTGAATGTCCTGAAAAATCCTTATGTGCAGATCATCGGCCATCCCGACGACAGCCGTTTTCCTATAGACTATGAAGCCCTGGTCCCGGCAGCGAAGGCGAACCACAAGCTTCTGGAGATGAACAACAGTTCCCTGCATCCCAGCAGCAGCCGGCCCGGCGCCAGAGACAATTATATGACCATGCTGAAGCTGTGCATGGACTACGAACAGCCCATTATTATCAACAGCGACGCCCACATTGCCTTGGATGCCGGCAACCATGCCGAAGCACATAAGCTGCTGGAAGAAATCGGTTTCCCGGAAGATCTGGTGGTCAACACCTCCCTTGATAAGCTGGGCGCTTACATTCCCAGGCTGGCAGAGCTGCTGGCGGGAAGGTGGGCCTGATGATTAATTTCCTGAATCTGGAATATTTCCTGGTGGCGGCCGAGGAGCTGAATTTTACCCGGGCCGCCAAGAAGCTGTATATATCCCAGCAGTCTCTCAGCAACCACATCTCCAACCTGGAGAAAGAATTTGACGTGATTCTCTTCAACCGCACCTCCCCCCTGGCCCTGACCTACGCAGGCCAGGCCCTCATGAGCCGCGCCCGGGAAATGCTGGATCTGAGAGATGAGACCTACAAGGAAATATCCGATATCAAGGACTTCTCCACCGGCCAGCTGGCCATCGGCGTGTCCCATACCCGGGGCCGTGTGATCCTGCCGGAGATCCTGCCCTCCTATCAGAGCCAGTTCCCCGGCATTGAGCTGAAGCTGATCGAGGGGAATTCCAGCCAGATGGCCTCAGGCCTGCTCCACGGCGATATGGACCTGATCATTGACCTGCTGCCGGTGACTGTGGAGAATGTGGCCACAGTGCCGCTCTGCGAGGAAGAGATCCTTCTGGTGGTTCCGGACCAGGTGCTGGATAAAGCATATCCCGGACAGATGGATGAGATCAAGGAGAAGCTCTCCCAGTCCACGGACCTGTCCCTTCTGGAGAAATGCCCCTTTATTCTTCTGAAAAAGGGCAACCGGGTGCGCACCATCGCGGATGAGATCTTCGAGGATGTTCAGATGTCCCCCAGGATTGTGCTGGAGACGGAAAATATTGAGACTGTGCTGGCCCTCAGCGCAAAAGGCATGGGCATCACCTTCTACCCCAGAATGTTCATGTCCACGGAACAGTCCGCCACTCTCCACAAAAGCAGGCTGCTGGAGCTGTCCCATTTGAACCTTTACCCCCTGAACTACCGGCGGACCCACGGCGTGCTGGGCATCGGCTATCACAAGGACCACTACATGTCCAGGGCCACCAAGGAATTCATCCGCATTGCAAAGGAGCGGATCTCCTACGCCCCCAAATAAAAGAATCTCCTATCCCCGAACAGGATTTCCATTTATTTCCTGTTCAGGGATTTTTTTCTTATTGCTGGTGTTCCCTTGACAAAAATGGAGAAATGGGCTATATTTATTAATAGTAACTATTACTATTATCGTTTCAGTATTTAAATATAAAAGGAAGGAGACGCCATGAAAACGCTTAAGTATAGTCGTCAGAGGGAATCCATCAAAGCCTGTTTAATGAACCGACATGATCATCCAACGGCAGACGCCCTATACGCCAGCATCCGTGAGGAATATCCCAATATCAGCCTTGGTACTGTATACCGCAATTTAAACCTGTTGGTTGAAACAGGGGAAATCCAGCGGCTGACCTGCGGTGATGGTGCCGATCATTTTGACGGAAACCCTGGCCAGCATTATCATTTTCTGTGCAGGGAATGCAATCAGGTGTATGACATACCCATGGTACTGCAGGATTCACTGAATCAGGCTGCCCAGGAGTTTGCGCCGGGTGTTGTAGACAGCCACTCCGTACTGTTCTTTGGACAGTGCAACGGCTGTTTGGAGAAACACGCTGAGTCCGGTGTATCAAAACCTGCATGATTCTAAGAGCCAAAATAACCGGGCGGATTCAAACACTTTGAAATGTGTTGAATCCGCCCAATTATTTTGCAGATAAACGATTTAAAAAATCATCACTGTCCCCTGCTCTGAATACACAATTCCGTCGTCATCCACGACTCCCGCAGCCCCCGTCCAATCCTTGACTTCTTGAAACATATCTCCGTTATTCACATTCGCCTCCGGCGTACTCAGATCTTCCAGAAATTCCTTTTGAACCACACCTCCGGTTATGGCGATCAGTTCACCGTAAGGAACCGCGTTATTATAACCGGCCATCATAAACTCATCACTCTCTGCAAGGCTTTGCCATGATTCAGCCGGAATCCCCGAAAATCCGCCGGACAAATCCTCAAAAACAGTCCACCCTTCATTTTCATACACAAACAGGCAGCCGCCTTTCCACTGGCCATTTTCATCCAGTGAATGGGCAATGGATTGAGAAAAAGATGTTTCGATTGTCTCTTTTGGGGTCTTATCCATCCATCTGCACAGCCTTTCCACTGCTATTTTCTCAGGAAGTTTAATTCTAAAGTAGCTTGGGTTCATTGTTATCTCCTCTTATAATAGGAATTTGATTACATTATAGCACATTAAAAGCATGGATGAAAATTTTTATAAAAAAAGTGTTGACATTTTAAAACGGATGCTTTATATTAATATCAGTAACAATTACTATTATTGATTTCAGTCAAACAACATAAATGATTAAAGGAGAGA
>OKVW01001247.1_pt1 | contig 11012 bp, 14 predicted proteins | sample 1606991 | NCBI WGS metagenome assembly OKVW01 (sample SAMN03281021, study PRJEB24777) | human gut metagenome | isolation source: fecal sample PR177 from 1 month old male Malay infant, vaginal delivered...
GGGTTCCCGCCGCAAAACTGATCAGCACATAGGGCATGTAGGAGAAGAAGGACAGGGACACCATACTCATGGCATTCCCCTTCTGCCCAAAGGCCCACAGCCCCAGCCCAAAGGCCGTCATGGCGCTTCCCAGGCTAGATATAGCCTGGCTGATCCACAAAAGAATAAAATATTTTAAGTTGTTTTTCATTTTCTTTGCTCCTTAAATTTTATTTGATTTAAGAATGCAAAGCCCGTGTTCCGGGAAACGCTCCATGCATGTTGCCGGTCAGGCCTTGCATGGAGCCATGTCAATACAGAGTTTCATGATGCTTCTCTCCTCCCTTCTGGTCTTTTAATTTAACAGCTCCTGTTTGAGGATGCTGAAAAATGCTTCTTTGGCCCTGGATTCCTGCCAGGGTGTGTGGCCGCAGGAATCCAGCAGATATACCTGCAGCTGCAGTCCGCAGCCCTCCAGAGGCTCTGTGATACCCTCCGGCGGATGGGGGTCCTGTCTGCCATGTATCAATGTGACGGGGCAGGTCAGAGCCGCCGTCCTCTTTAAGAATTCTCCTCTTGCGCGCAGATCCGCAGCCTCATTCCAGACTGCGGCGTACTGCGCTCCGTCCAGCACCACCGGATACTGAAGTTCCAGTCCGGACTTGTCCGCGGGATCAACGCTGTCGCCTTTATCAGCTAATATCTCCAGCCGTCCCAGAATCCGGTCCTTCTCCAGCTCCCCGGCCCCGCCGCTCTCCAGCAGCGCTGTCAGCTGCTTCAGCTCCTGCCGCTCATCCGGTGCCAGATTTCTGTCCCGTCTGTCCTTTATCATTGGAACATAGTCCGCCAGCAGGGGCGGGCAGCCCACCAGAATCAGCTTCTTGACCATATCCTGATAACTGTGGGCGAACAGTACCGCCAGCATGGCGCCCCAGGAATGGCCCACCAGGACCATCTTCCGGCAGCCTGCTGTCTGGATCTGGTCCTTCAGCTCCTCCACCTGTCCCGTGATGGAATATGCCGTCTGCATGGGTTCCATCACGGGGCAGATCTCTGCCGCCATGGCCGCCAGCCCAATTGCAGAGCCGGCCGCCCCCGGGCCTCCGTGAAGCACCGCAGCCGTGAATGGCGGGCTGCCGTGAAATCTGATGTCTGAGCGCTTAGTCATTATGTATACCATGGCTTAACAACAAGCCCATCAGCCTCTCCAGTTCAAATTCCCCGTCTGTCTCCAGCTGGTCCAGCAGGGCTTCGCGGTTGTCGTCCGAGTGTTCTATCTCCCTGGAGTAGCGGTGGGCGGCGTCCACGAAGTCCTCAAAGGACAGCTTGCCATTTTCCCGCCACAGCCCAAAGGCTGTCTCCTGGATTAAAAGGGTGCTGACAGCGGCCAGCTTCATCCGGGCAAAGGCGCGCCCATCATAGACAGCGCCGCAGAAATAAGTGAATACAAAATACACCATCAGCTGCTCGCCCCACAACTGCCAGTCTCCGCTCTCCGCCCCATATCCCGCGAAGTGCCAAAACTCCCGGTACCCTTCGGCATAAGCGTCCGGCCCCTGTTCCAGCAGAGCTTTTTTCACGCCTGCCAGGTAAACTGGCCAGCCCTCATTTAAGACTTCCATCTGGTCAAATATGCGGAACATGGACACCGCCGCCCTGCGCCGTTTTTCCGGCTTCAGGCCGCGCCCGGCCAGCTTTCCGCGAAAGCGTTCCACGGCCGTCTCCGCCCCATAGCGCTCCAGAAGCCCGTCCACTGCAAACAGGCTCTTCCTGTCGATGCGGTTCTGAAGGTCATGGGCAAGGGCCAGGGCCATGGAGATTCGCACAGGCAGCCCGGCATCGCGGTTCTGGAGAATCTTCAGGGCCAGATCCCTGGCGTCCATCAGCTTTGTATATAAAAAGAAATCGAAATCCTGGTAATCATCGTCCCTGCCCTCTTTTTCAAAGGACAGAAAGCGCACTTTTTCCCTGCAGCCCAGGATGATGCCCGCGGCTTCTATGCAGGAGAGGCACAGGGAGATCTCCCGGCTGCCGTCGAATTCCTCCACGTGCCTTGGATAGGAACGGCAGGTTTTACACAGCAGCTCCTGACCGCCCTCGGCGTATAGATCGCACAGGTTTTCTTCATTTAAAAATGCGCACCGGCGGCCATACTGCCGGAATGACTGCTGTTCCCAGCTGATGCTGTTGTGAAGCCGGTTCCCCAGCGGGCCTCCTAAAGCCCGGTACTTCTTCAGGGATGCGGGATCGATCATGATCTCCCAGCCGGCGCAGCAGGTGTCCTGGCAGCGGTCCGCTATGCAGCGGAACTGCCTGTAGTAATGTGGTATTGTATAGTTCATCATGTCCCCTTAAGCCCTGTTATAATAAATGCTGGTGATAATCCCATCGTGGACTGAGCTTTTGCTGTAAATCAGCCGCTGATGGTAATCTCCCGGCTGGAACAGGCGGATTCCCTGTCCCAGGATAACAGGAATCGTGGAGATCCAGTATTGATCCACCAGTTCCTGTTCCATGAAATTCTTCAGCAGCCTTGCGCCGCCCAGCAGCCAGATGGACTTGCCGGGCTGCTGCTTCAGCAGGTAGACCAGCTCCACAATGTCCCCGGGCCAGAAGGTAACCTTCTCCGTATCTTCCAAAAACTGGGAGGTCACCACATAGCAGTCCAGGCCGTCATAGGGCCATCTGTCCGGCGACAGCTCCTTCACGACCTGCTCATAGGTGGTCCTTCCCATAATCACGGTATCAACCTGCCCCAGCAGTTCCTGGTACCCAGGGTCCTCCCCCTCCTCCTTGGACAGCTTCACCGTCCGCACCGCGCCGTCTTCCGCCTTCAGGGTCAAAGTGAGCCGGGCGTCGTAGCCGTGGTACTTGTAGTCCAGCACGTCCACCACCCGGTGTCCGCCGATCTCCAACAGGGTCTCCCCGGGGCGCACGCCCGCCCTGGCGGCTGGGCTGCCGGGGTCCACCGACTGTATCTTCGTGCTCACAAGCTCACTTCCTTTTCCTCTATTGTACCCGGATTCCGGGCAAAAAGAAAGAGAGAGGAATCCTCTCCCTTCTTTTTTGATGCAGTTTTAGGCGTTGTTCTTAGGCTCGGCGGGAGCCTCGACCTTGCCGAACTCGCGGCCATTGTAAGTCATGCAGGACTTGCACAGCCGATGGGGCAGGCGGTACGCGCCGCACTTGGGACAAACGTTGAGGCCGGGGGTCTCCAGCTTCCACACGGAGCTGCGGCGCTTGTTCCGACGCTGCTTGGATACTTTAGACTTAGGGACTGCCATTTGTGACACCTCCTTGGATGCCCGTTATGGGCATTGCTTTACTCGCTCTCTTTGTCCTCCAATAGCTGGGCAAGAGCTGCCAGCCGGGGGTCTACCTCGGGCTTGCACCGGCATTCACCGACGTTCAGGTCGACGCCGCATCCGGCGCAGATGCCCTTGCAGTCCTCTGAGCAGAGGTTTTTCTGATCCATCGCGAAGATGAGCGCCGTGGTCATGACCTCGTCCAGGTCCACCACATCCCCGTCCAGCAGGACGATCTCGTCCTCGCTGGCCTCGTCGGCCAGCTCTTCCGCCAGAAGGGTCTCGATGGGGACCACCTGTTCCTTTGTGATCGGCTTCGTACACCGGTCGCAGGTCAGATGGAGTTCGGTCTTTGCTTCCGCCTCCAGGACTAGAGCACCCGCCATGTTCCTGACCCGGCCGGACACGAAGACCGGCTGGTCGATGGGATGGGCGCCGTTGAAGTCCAGATCGGATAGGTCCATCTGGAACTCGAAGGGCTCCACCGCTCCGGGAACATTGATGATGTCTTTTAGGTTCAGTCGCATGGCACACCTCGCATAATGGCACGACAAATATTATAGTCAAGAGTTTTGTCAATGTCAAATACTTTCTTCACTTTTTTTGTTTTTATGTTACAATAGCATCGGTGTACAAGGTGCAACCACGGTTTTTCGGGGCCTGGCCATGCCCCGGAAAACTCCGCAGGACCTGAGGCACACCCAGCAACGCGGCCGGGCTGACCGCCCGGCAAGGACGAGAACGCCGCCAGCGCATCGCTGGGCGTGCCTCAGGCGTAGTTGGACCTTGTATGCCGATGCTATGTGTATTCGTCACAACGGGAGGTCCCCATGAAAGAGTTTATTATCGGAAAAAACGACGCCGGACAGCGCCTGGACCGCTGGCTGGGCAAGATCCTGCCCCTCCTGCCCGCCCCCCTGGCTCAGAAGTATATCCGCCTCAAGCGGGTCAAGCTCAACGGCAAGGGGGCCAAGCGGGACACGCGGCTGGCCGTGGGCGACGTGCTCCAGCTCTACATCAACGACGAGTTTTTCGACGCCCCCGCGCCGGAGAACGCCTTCCTGTCCGTGTTCCAGCCCCAGCTGGACATCCTGTATGAGGACGAGAACCTCCTGCTGGTCAACAAGCGGCCCGGCCTTGTGGTCCACCCTGACGAGCACGAGTATGTCAACACCCTGATCACCCACATCCAGGCCTATCTCTACCAGAAAAAGGAGTGGGACCCCCGGAAGGAGAACTCCTTCACCCCCGCGCTGTGCAACCGCATCGACCGCAACACCGGCGGCATCGTCATCGCCGCCAAGACCGCCGAGGCCCTGCGCGTCATGAACCAGAAGATCAAGGACCGGGAGCTGGAGAAATACTACCTCTGCGTGGTCCACGGCAGGATGATGCCCGCCTCCGGCAAGCTGGAGGGCTTCCTCTCCAAAGACGAGAGCAGGAACCAGGTGAGCGTCCACGACAGGCCGGTCCCCGGCGGGAAGACCGCCGTGACCCTCTACAAGACCCTCCAAGTGAAGGACGGCCTGTCCCTCATCGAGTGCGAGCTCGTCACCGGCCGGACCCATCAGATCAGGGCCCAGTTCGCCCACGCCGGCCACCCCCTGCTGGGGGACGGCAAGTACGGCAAAGCCCGGGACAACAAGAAGTATGAGCGGAAATTCCAGGCCCTGTACTCCTATAAGCTGGTCTTCTCCTTCACCACCGACGCCGGTGTGCTGAACGACCTGAACGGCAGGAGCTGGCAGGTGGAGGACGTGGATTTCGTGCGGGAGTATTTTCGTTCGTAAAACCTGGCGAATATATATTGACATTTCCCGCAATACCATATATATTTGATTCGTAAAAAGGGCGTCCCCAACCGCCGGTGGGGTACGCCTTTTTCTTCTGTATCGCAAAGAGAAATGGGGGAGGATACGTGGCCAAAGAGCTTATCCGCTTGACGGATCTGAGGATGGTGTTCGACGACGAGGTCGTGCTGAACTCCATCAACCTGTATATCAATGACAAGGAATTCCTCACGCTGCTCGGTCCCAGCGGTTGCGGCAAGACCACCACCCTGCGCATCATCGGTGGTTTCCAGTCGCCCACCTCGGGGGACGTCTTTTTCGACGGCGTGAGGATCAATCATGTTCCGCCCCATAAGCGGAAGGTGAACACGGTCTTTCAAAAGTACGCCCTGTTCACCCACATGAATATTTTCGAGAACGTGGCCTTTGGCCTCAGGATCGCCAAGCTGGGGGAGAAAGAGATCGACCACCGGGTCAACGAGGCCCTGGAGCTGGTCAACCTGCCCGGCTACGGCAAGCGGAGCGTCAACTCCCTGTCCGGCGGCCAGCAGCAGCGCATCGCCATCGCCCGGGCCATCGTCAACCGCCCCCAGGTGCTCCTGCTGGACGAGCCCCTGGGCGCCCTGGACCTGAAGCTCCGCAAGGACATGCAGATCGAGCTGAAGAAGATCCAGCAGCAGGTGGGCATCACCTTCATCTATGTCACCCACGACCAGGAGGAGGCCCTCACCATGAGCGACACCATCGTGGTCATGGACAAGGGCAACATCCAGCAGATCGGCTCCCCCACCGATATCTACAACGAGCCCAAGAATGCCTTCGTCGCCGATTTCATCGGCGAGAGCAACATCATCGACGGCGTGATGCACGCCGACGGCGTGGTGGGCATGTACGGCAAGCGCTTCCCCTGTGTGGACGGCGGCTTCGCCGCCGACGAGCCCGTGGACGTGGTCATCCGTCCGGAGGACATCGACATCGTCCCCGTGGACCAGGGCCAGCTCACCGGCACCGTCACCGAGGTCACCTTCCGGGGCGTCCATTACGACATCATCGTGGACTTCCGGGGCTTCAAGTGGCTGATCCAGACCACCGACTTCTCCCCCATCGGGGCCAAGATCGGCGTGAAGATCGATCCCGACGGCTTCCATATCATGAAAAAGAGCGCCTACTCCGGCACCTTCGGCGACTACAGCTCGTACAGCGACGAGTACGACGAGCTCAGTGAGGACGCCGACGGGGAGGACAGCGATGAAGAGTAAGGGCATCGCCATCCCGTATGTGGTTTGGATGGCCATCTTCGTGGCGGCCCCCCTCATCCTGGTGGTGATCTACGCCTTCAGCGCCAAAGACGGCGGCTTTACCGTGAGCAATTTCACCACCATGACCCAGTATCTGGGGGTCTTCGGCCGCTCCTTCCTGCTGGCCCTCATCGCCACCCTCATCTGCATCCTCATCGGCTATCCCCTGGCCTATCTGCTGGCCCGTGAGGGCCCCGGCGTGCGGCGCATCTCCATGATGCTCATCATGCTCCCCATGTGGATGAACTATCTGCTGCGCACCTACTCCTGGATGTTTTTGCTGGAGCGCAACGGCCTGATCAACAGCCTTTTGAAGACGATGGGCCTGCCCGCCCTCAACATCATCAACACCCCCGCCGCCGTGGTGCTGGGCATGGTCTACAACTTCCTGCCCTTCATGGTCCTGCCCATCTTCTCCGTCATCGAGAAGATCGACACCCGGGTCATCGAGGCCGCTCAGGACCTGGGGGCCAACAACGCCACCGTCTTCCGCCGGGTCATCTTCCCCCTGTCCCTGCCCGGCGTGCTGTCCGGCATCACCATGGTCTTCATCCCCTCGGTGTCCACCTTCGTCATCTCCCGGCTGCTGGGCGGCGGCAAGACCCTGCTGCTGGGCGACCTCATCGAACTGCAGTTCCTGGGCGGCGCCTACAATCCCCAGCTGGGCTCGGCCATCTCCCTGGTGATGATGATCATCGTGGTCATCTCCATGGCCGTCATGAACCGCTTCGGCGAGGGGGAAGAGGGGGCGGTGCTGCTGTGAAAAAGAACAACCCCTTCAGCCGGCTCTTCATGGTGGTGTGCTTCCTCTTCCTCTACGCCCCCATCCTGGTGCTGGTGGTCTTCTCCTTCAACGCCTCCAAGTCCAACGCCGTCTGGGCCGGCTTCACCCTGGACTGGTATGCCGAGCTCTTCCGGGACCGGATGATCATGGAGGCCCTCCAGACCACCCTGCTGGTCTCCGTGCTGGCGGCCGTCATCGCCACGGTGGCGGGGACCGCCGCGGCCATCGGCTTCCACAACATGAAGCGCCGGACCCGCAGCGTCCTCCTGACCGTCAACAACATCCCCATGACCAACGCCGACGTTATCACCGGCGTGTCCATGATGCTCCTGTTCGTCCTGGCCGTGGATGCCTGGAACGGCGGCTTGGGCAGCATGCTGGGCATCAAGTGGCGTCTGGGCTTCCTGACCCTGCTCATCGCCCACATCACCTTCGATATCCCCTATGTCATCCTGTCGGTGATGCCCAAGCTGCGGCAGCTGGACCCCAACATCGCCGAGGCCGCCCAGGACCTGGGGGCCACCTCCTGGTACGCCTTCCGCAAGGTGGTGCTGCCCGAGATCATGCCCGGCGTGGTCAACGGCATGCTCATCGCCTTCACCATGAGCATCGATGATTTCGTCATCAGCTACTTCACGGCAGGCTCCGGGGCCAACACCCTGTCCATGGTGGTCTATTCCATGGTGAAAAAGCGGATCAGCCCCGAGATCAACGCCCTGTCCACCCTCATGTTCGTGGCCGTGCTGGCCCTGCTGATCGTCATCAACGTCCGCCAGAGCCGGCAGGACCGCCTGGCCCACCGTAAGGCAGCCGTCCTGGCCTCTCCCGAGGCCGCCATCCTGCCCGGCGGGGGCGGCGAGGACGAGGAATAGGTAGCCTGGCCTGGAAAAAGGCCTTGTTATAAATTCTCAAACCCGAAAGGAGCATACGAAAAGAATTGAAAAGATCTCTGGCACTTGTGTTGTGCGCCGCCATGCTGTGCGGCGCCCTGGCCGGCTGTTCCGGCGGAACCGCGGCCACCAAAGGTGAGGTGAACGTCTACAACTGGGGCGAGTATATCGACATGTCCGTCCTGGAGGATTTCGAGGCCGAGACGGGCATCAAGGTGAACTACCAGACCTTTGACAGCAACGAGACCATGTACTCCAAGCTCAGTGGCGGCGGCTCCGATTACGACGTCATCATCCCCTCCGATTACATGATCGGCCGCCTCATCCAGGAGGACATGCTGGAGCCTTTGAACTTCGACAACATCCCCAATTTCTCCGACATCGACCCCGAACTGAAAGACCCGGAGTACGACCCGGAGAACCTCTATTCGGTGCCCTACATGTGGGGCCTTATGGGGATCATCTACAACACCACCATGGTGGATAAGCCCGTGACCAGCTGGTCCACCCTGTTCGACGCCGACTATTCCGGCGATATCCTGATGATCGACAACTCCCGGGACGCCTTCGGCATCGCGTTGAAGTACCTGGGCTACTCCTACAACACCACCGACCCCGACGAGATCAAGGCCGCCGTGGACCTGCTCATCCAGCAGAAGCCCCTGGTGCAGTCCTACGTGATGGACGAGATCTTCGGCAAGCTGGAGGGCGAGAACGCCGCCATCGGCACCTACTACTACGGCGACTTCCTCACCATGTACGAGAACAACGAGAACTTGGCCTTCTGCCTCCCCGAAGAGGGCACCAACCTCTACGTGGACGCCATGTGCATCCCCAAGGGGGCGGCCAACAAGGAGAACGCCGAGGCCTTCATCAACTTCATGTGCACCACCCAGGCCGGGGTCAAGAACTGCGAGGAGATCTGGTACTCCTCCCCCCTGCTCTCCGTCCGGGAGGAGCTGGACCCGGAGGTCTCCGGCGACAAATACGCCTATCCTGACGCCTCTGTGCTGGCCAAATGCGAGTCCTACACCAATCTGCCCGCGGATATCCTGGACCTGTATGCCTCCGAGTGGCTGCGCCTCAAGAACTGACCACGGCGAAAGTCCCCGCTCACGATCGTGAGCGGGGACTTTCTTCTTGCATATCCGCCCTTTCCGGTGTACAATAAGTACCAAATTCCGCGAAGGGAGCAATAGACCATGCCGCTTACCATTGGCCTCAAGGGCCGCGCAGAGACCGTCGTCACCGCCGAGAACACCGCCGCCGCCGCTGGCAGCGGCCTGCTGCCTGTTTTCGCCACCCCCATGATGATCGCCCTCATGGAAAATGCCGCAGTCGACGCGACTTCCGCCGCGCTTTCCGAGGGCGAGCTTATTGCCGTGGACGGCCGGGGCCTCACCTTCCATGTCGCCGCCTATGACGCGTCCGGGCCCATCGGCAAGGGGACCCATCAGCGCTTCATCATCCAGAACGAAAAGTTCATGGCCAAGGCGGAACGAAAAAAGGAGACGAACTGAGATGTCCATCGAGAAAGTCCGGGCCTATTTCCAGTCCCAGGGGCTGGAAGAGCGCATCAAAGAGTTCACTGTCTCCAGCGCCACCGTGGAGCTGGCCGCCCAGGCCGTGGGCTGCGAGCCGGCCCGCATCGGAAAGACTTTGTCCTTCCTCCACGAGGACGGCGCCGTCCTGATCGTCTGCGCCGGAGACGCCAAGGTGGACAACTCCAAATTCAAGGCCCAGTTCCACCACAAGGCCACCATGCTCTCCCCCGACCAGGTGGTGGAGTTCACCGGCCACGCGATCGGCGGCGTGTGTCCCTTCGCCGTCGACCATCCCGGCGTCACCGCCTACCTGGACGTGTCGCTCCAGCGCTTCACCACCGTTTTCCCCGCCGCGGGCAGCGCCAACTCCGCCGTGGAGCTGGACCTGGAAGAGCTGGCCCGGTGTGCCAACAGCTCGGGCTGGATCGATGTCTGCAAGGGCTGGCAGGAAGGCTGACAACACACAAAAAGGCCGTCATTCCGAGGAATGACGGCCTTTTTTACGTCTCATGATCGCTCTGGTGGAACTGCTTGAGGTTGCCGATCTTCTCGCTCCGGCGGTCCAGCTCCTCCATCACCGCTTCCAGGGGGATGCCCTCCGCCACCATCATCACCATCAGGTGGTAAAGGAGGTCGGAGATCTCCCCCACCGTGTCGGATTGGACGCCGTTCTTGGCTGCGATGATGGTCTCGCTGCACTCCTCCCCCACCTTTTTCAGGATCTTGTCCAGCCCCTTATCAAAAAGATAACAGGTGTAGGAACCCTCCTGGGGAGACTTCTGCCGGTCCTGGATGACGGAATAGAGGTCCTTGAATGTGTCGTTCATGTCTCAGCCTCCATGATGATATTGAAAAAGCAGCTCTTTGCCCCGGTGTGGCAGGTAGGTCCCTCCGGGGTGCAGAGATAGAGCAGGGTGTCGGTATCGCAGTCGGTGAGGACCTTTTTCACATGGAGGAAATGGCCCGAGCTCTCCCCCTTGTTCCACAGCTTCTGCCGGCTGCGGCTCCAAAACCAGGCGGTCCTGGTCTTTAGGGTCAGCTCTACCGCCTCCCGGTCGGTGAAGCCCAGCATCAGCACTTCCCTGGTCTCCACGTCCTGGATGATGACCGGGATCAGGTCAGATTTTTGAAAGAGCATGTCGAGATCCATAGCTTCACCTCACCGGGATGTCCCGACCTTTCAAGTATTCCTTCACCTGGGGCACCGTCAGCGCTCCAAAGTGGAAGAGCGAGGCCGCCAGGGCCGCGTCGCAGCCGGTCTCCTCAAAGACCTGGGCGAAGTGCTCCAGGGACCCGCAGCCGCCGGATGCGATCACCGGGATGTGGACGGCCTGGGCGATCGCCCTGGTCATCTCCAGGTCGAACCCCGCTTTGGTCCCGTCGGCGTCCATGGAGGTGAGCAATATCTCGCCGGCCCCCAGC
>OKVW01001248.1_pt1 | contig 11010 bp, 5 predicted proteins | sample 1606991 | NCBI WGS metagenome assembly OKVW01 (sample SAMN03281021, study PRJEB24777) | human gut metagenome | isolation source: fecal sample PR177 from 1 month old male Malay infant, vaginal delivered...
GGAGAGCGTTCGCAGCAGTCGGTTTGGCCTTCTCCGGCTTTTTCTTGCCCCGGAGGCCACGAAGCTGCCGCTGCCTATCAGAATAGGAACTCCAAAAAATGTAACAACAAATCCAGCAAATAAATTGTGTGAAAGATAATATGCGTTACTATTTCAATGTGGCGCTCCGCGTCTTTTTTGTACATCCGAACAGCTGCGCCAAGATTCCCGGCTTGAAGAACCGCCGCGACCAGGTAACAACCCATGGCAAGGAAGCGCCGGTTACATCCATAATTTATATAGATTGCCGCGGCCGAAATAGAAAAGGACAAAAGCAAACGGATCATGGTCCACTTTGACTGATTTGATATGGGCTTGTTTTTCATAAAAACTTTCTCCTTATTACTCATCCGGCTTGGCTTACTCCGGCAGACCGGCAAATAGGACTCTTGCCGAAAACCGCCGCTTTCAACTTTTCAATACAGCATAAAGGTAATCGTCGATACAGTCCCCAACGCGGTCGATAAGCAGGTCCGCGGCGCGGGGAGAGAGTGTCCCGGCGTGGACGCGGGCGTACTGGATGGGCATGTACTGGCTGAGCAGAGCCTGGGGGATGCCCACTCTGTCCAGGTTCTCCAGCAGGGCATGGAGCGCGGCCCCCACCTCGGGTGAGGTGAGATAGTACCGCGCCCGGTCGGAGAAGCTGTAGGCCCGGGCATAGCGGTTTTTCACCATGGTGCCGTGATAATACCCGGCCCATTGGCTGTCGTTCTCCAGCATGACCCGTTCCAGGGTGTCCCGGAAATGGGAGAGAGGGAACTCGTTCATGGCGTACAGCTCGCGCTCGATCTGCTCCAGGGCGAACAGGCCCTCCCGAAGCGCGAAGGTCAGCGCGGGGCCGACCTTAAGGATAGCGATACCATCCTCCACCATCTCCCGGAGGCATTCCCGGGGCTGGTAGTCGGTGGAGTGGCCCTCGAACACAAGGCCGGGGTAATTCTTAAGGCAGCCCATCAGATCCCCCGCGGCGGCCCTGTCGTACTCGATTACACTCTCGTCAGCAAACTCCACCCCCGGCTGCACTACCAGGGCGATGACCCTGCTCCAGGCCTCCTCCAGGCCCCGGGCGTGGAATGCCTCCCTGAAGGCCCTCAAAGTGGCCTCACAGTCGGCAGGCGACGTCACAGTCACGCTGTCCTCATTCTCCCGGGCGCCGCCGGGGATGGGCACCTCGCTGCCCACCACGTAGACGGGTGCGGGGGCGTCCGGGTGGCCTTTTTGGTAAGAGTAAAAGGCATCCTCCGCCGCGCGGCAGAGTTCCGCACCGCGGCGGGCAATGACCTCATCTGGAAGCCTTGTCTTGGGGTCGTCGTCAGCAACACGCATACTGGTGTCGATATGTATTTTGGAGAATCCCGCCAGCACGTAGGCGCGCACCAGCTCGGCGGCGTTGGACATGGCCTCATGCTCGGACAGATCCTGCCAGGTAAGAGGCCCCAGATGGTCCCCGCCGCAGAGCACCCGCTCCGGCGGCATCCCCTCCTCGGCGGCCAAGCGGTCCAGGAAAGCCCGGAAATCCGCCGGTGTCATGCCGGTATAGCCGCCGTTCTGGTTGACCTGATTGGCGGTGGCCTCCACCAGCACCACGGTGTCGTTGTCCCTGGCCCGGCGCAAAGCAGCCCGGATAACAAACTCGTTGGCGCTGCAGCAGGAGTAGATGCCCTGCTCCCGGGCCGTGCCGCGGTTTTGGAGGCGAGCCAAGATAGGATTCCGATCTTGCATACAAAGTATCTCCTTTACATAGAAAGAACGCCCGGTGGGGAACCACCGGGCGTTCCTCACGCTCTAACCGTATTATAAGTGAAATAGGGAACAACTTACTGATCGTCGCCCTTGGCGGCCTTGCGGGCAGCCAACTCAGCTATGATTTCAGCGTGCTTTTTCTCGGTGAGATCATAGAAAAATATAGGAATGACCGCAGCAACCATGCAGAGCGCGCAGCCTGCTGTATATACAAAGTGGAACGCATTGAGCGTCTGTGCAGTCTGTGCCACCTGAGGGACATAGCCGGTCAGGCCGACCACGGCGGCCACAATGATGCCGACAAACGCCATTACGAGCTTGCTGACAAAGCAGCGGGTAGAGGTAATCAAGCCTTCGTTGCGCTGGCCGGTCTTCCACTCACCGTATTCCATGGTATCCATCATCATGGCGTTGACCGAAACGATAAAGCAGCCCGCGCAGACAGAGGACACGGCATAGCTGATATAAAGGACCATGGGGTTGCCCCAACCCGTGAAGAAAAGCGCCATAGCCGATACCGCATAGACACCCGCCAGCGTAAACATGGTGTTCTTCTTCCCGAGCAGTTTGGCAAGAATGGGAAAGAGCAGTCCGCCGAGGACGGAGCAGATGAGCTGGATGGTAGACAGAACTGCCATGTATTTCAAGTCGCCCATGTTGTACTGGCAGTAGTAGAAGTTAAAGCTCATACGCATGACGATCGCAAGCAGGACGAAGATATTAGAGAACTGCAGCAACAGCAGGGGTTTATTGGTGTAAATATTCTTAAGAGCCAGTCCAACCTCAAACTTTTGCTTGGGGTCTGGCTTCACATGCTCACGCACCAGAGCAAAGCTGATCAGGTACATCGTCATGCCGAAAACCGCCAGGATCGCCGCGGGGATAAAGTAGGCGCTGGCATTTCCCGACCCGCCGAACGCGTCTAGGGCCAGAGGCATCACGATGCCCACGATGCCGGCGATGGCGTTGGATGCAGTGGTGGTGAAGGCGACGATCCTGCCGCGCTCCTCGGTATTGCTGGTCATGGCCGCGGGCAGGCTCCAGAAGGGGATATCAACGGAGGTAAAGGCGACGCTGCCGGTGAGGGCATACAGGATGCCGCAATAGATCATTTTGACGACCATGCTCTCGCCGGGAACCAGGAAGCTGAGCGCCATAAAGACCGCGTAGACCGGCCCTGAGCGCAGGAGCCATGCGCGATACCGTCCAAAGCGGCTTTTAGTGGTATCAGCAATGAAGCCCATTGCAACGTCGGTGATACCGTCAAAAACCCGGATGACCGCCAAGAGGATTCCCAGAAACGCGGCAGGCAGCACTAAAACATCAGTCATGAACGGTACGAACCAGGTACCGTGAAAATTACTCATGCCGTCATGGCCCAGCACGCCAATCGCATGGCCCAGTATTTCGCTCTTTTTACACATGGTAGGTTCTTTTGTCTCGGTTGCTTCTTTTATTTCAGCAGACATGGATTTCCCTCCTTACATATGTCTCCCCCCGCTCACGGGACCTTTGGAGTCACCCCAAACGCCAAATACTCCAAATCAATGTTTTGATCATTCAGAACGATCCGAATGGTATGTTCTCCATCGGGCAGACCCTTTCGCTCGAAGAGGAGCTTCCCCACAGCTTCTTCGCCATAGGCGTATACCGCATCGATCCGTTCACCATCCAGATAGACGTCGCCGACACCCAGGGGGGCCAGGAATCTTTTCCCATACCAGCGGACGGCCGTGCCCCGGAAGGTCATTTCCGCCCAGGCGCCCACCTCACTTGTGGTCTTCGCGCTGCCCATATAGCGCGCCTGGTCCTGCTCCACCTGCCAGGTCCCGCCGTAGGTGATCCGGTCTGACAGGGCACCGACATTCTCATAGACCGGCTCCGGCACCGCCGCCTCATAGGCGATATGGTCGATGTTGTCAGCGCCGGTCTTGAACACCAGCTTGAGGGTATGGACAGCTGCGGGAAGGTCAAGGGCCTCGAACAGCCGCACGCCCTTCTCTTCGCTCTCTCCCGCGTTGAGCGCTGCCGCCAGTTCTCCGTTTAAGTAGATCTCGGTCCTGCCATACCCGGCTCCCTTGTCCCCATACCAGCGCACGGAGGTCCCGGCAAATTTGAATTCCGCGAAGCCGTCGGCGCGGACTACACGCTCATCCTCGGACGCCACGGATACGAAGCCCCAGTCCTGGTCCACCGGCTCCGTGTCAGGCGTGGTGATCTCCACCGCTTTGACCAGCAGATACTGGGCAAACCGGGTGTTGAACACCGCACTGTCCCCCATCAGATTGGTCGCCACCACGCGGTCGTTGACGTAGTCCACGATCCGATACATCTTATCCGGGTCCAGGCCCTTCAGCTCAATATCCGGATACCCGCAGGGCAGGCATCTCCGGCCATCCCGATAAAAGGCGTAGTACATGACCCCGTTCTTCTCCACCACATAGGTCTCATAGGGGTCAAAGCCGTAGCTGTAAAGATCACCGATGAAGCGGCCCTTGTGCAGCTGCTCTCTGTTTGCGATGCCCACCCAGCGCGCATACTCGTCCGCCTCGGCCCCGGTAAACGCGCACTTCTCAATGATGACGGCGCCGGTGCCGATGGTCGCGGCATACCAAATACCGCTGTGGTCCGTGGTCACAGGGAAGCGGTCCCCCATCAGGGCCTTATACAGCTTGACGCGGGTTCTGGTCTGGTCCAGGGAGGTGGGGTCCGCCGTGACCACCTGGGTCATATAGGGCAGGCTGTAGAAATCCTGCGGCGCGCCGCAGCAGCACAGCAGATTGAAACACTCCGGGTCGTTGGCCACCATGGCCTCCCGGGCCGCCCGGTAGATTTCCGCCTGCCGCTCGGTGGACTCCTCCGGATAGGGGTGGTGATGGTCCGGGTTGTAGCACTTGGCCATGCTCCACACATAATCGCCCTTAAACCCGTCAAAGCCCCATTCGTTCATGGCCCGGTTGATAAAGGCAACGGTGGCCGCAATCGTGCCCGCTGTGGTGGGGCAGAGCTGATAGCCCGCGCCATTGCACCAGCTGGTGGTGTTCCGCTTTCCCGGGCCGGCGAGCATCGCCGTCTTTCCGTCCTCCCGCATGACAAAATATTCCGGGTGCTCCCGGTGGAGGGCGCTGTCGTCTCTGCCACCGTCACAGGGCCGCCACCACAGGAGCGCCGTCATGCCATGGGCGTGAATGGCGTCCACCAGGCGCTTCATATCCGCTTCGCCGTTGGGGAATTTTTCGGGATTCAGCTGCCAGTCACCGGCGTGATCGAACCAGGCGTCGTCAATGGTGATCTGCTTGATCCCGATGGACTGGAGCCAATCCAGCTCGCCGATGATGAGATCCATGGTCCAGTCGAACGCCCAGCCCCAGCCCTCCCAGCGCAGCTCATAGCTCCGGTCGGAAATGTCCTTGAGCATGACGACCCCCAGGGATTCCATCGCGATCTTGTAGCCGCGCAGGCCGGTGAAGTAATCCCCCTCATGGACGATGGTAAAGCTTTGGCCCACCTCCACAGACGTCCCTGCGGCAATGGTTATGCCCGGCCACTGAATGGATATCTCCGCAGAGTCGGCAGTCTGCCGCACCGGGGTGCGGACCTCGCGCCTCGTCGCGGAAGCGTCGCCCACGGTGATACCCCCGGCGGCGGTGTAGATATCCGCGGCAGGGATTCCGGCGGCAGAGTCGTCCTGAATATTTTCTCTTGTAAATTTATCAGGGGACGTCAGATCTATTTTTTGAAGCTGATCATAAAACGTCGTAGGACCCTCGCCGCCGCCGTGAAAGCTCCAAATAAGATCGCCCGGATCAAAGAGCTCATATGTGTTCCCCAGAAATCCGGTCACAGCCACGTCCGCATCTCCGGCCTGGTAAACGCTTTTCGCGTACACCACACCCTTTTTGGCCGTGCAGACCTCCACAATGTGGGTCCTGACCAGGCCGGTGCTGGGACTAATGGACCGAATGGATATCCGCTCCCCCGCGCCCAGCGTTCCGATGATCTTCCGCTCCACCACACAGGTATCGTCTGAAAAATCCCGGACTTCCGTTCCGTCTACGATGGGGCAGCCTATCGTGGACGGCTTGCTCATCGAAACGGCCGCAGCCCCCTCCATTCGATAGAGCGTGATGGTTTTGCTGTCTGGTTGATAGGTAACGCGGACACCTCTCCCGGTGATGGTGCTTTCGACGCTTTCCGCTGCCAGGATATGTTCTGAGACCATGGTTCTACCTCCAGTTCTTTTACCAGATTAAAAACACAGCGGCGGCATTTGCACGACCCTGTCAAACATGCCGCCACTGGTTTCATTCCCTTCACAATCACCATTTCAGCAGAGCTTTTTCCACCCGAAACGGTGATCACATCTCAGCAACCGCCTAAGCTGCGTAAGACAGATAGTCGATATCAATGACCCTGCTGGCGCATTCGATCCGGATCGTATGCGGGCCAGCCGTCAGCTCCGCACTTTCAAACAAGAGCTGCCCCATGGCCGCGGGTCCATTGACATTGACCGTCTCCACCAGCGCGCCGTCCAGATAGACCCTGGCCGTCCCAAAGTTGGTGTCATTCTGCCCATACCAGCGGACCATCGTACCAGTAAATGCATATTCCACGGAAGCTCCCGTCTCGGAGGTGTAGCGGGCGCTGCTCTCATGGAAGCCGGGGTTTTGGTCATCATTCCAGGCTCCGGTGTAAACAAGAGCGGGATCCATCGCGTCCACATCGTGGAACTCGTGGCCCGGCGTGGGCTTTGCGGGGACATCACCGTAAGCCAGGTAATCCAAATCAATAAATTTGGAGCTGTGGACGATGCGGATGGTATGCTCGCCCGGCGTCAATCCGGTCTTTTCAAACAGGAGGTTTCCGGCGCTCTCCGGCCCATATGTAAATACAGTCTCCGCAAGCTCACCGTCCAGATAGACCATCGCCACGCCAAAGGCCGTCATCGTCTGTCCGTACCACTGGACCGCGGTCCCTTGGAAGGTCATTTCGGCGTAAGCCCCCTCCTCGGTGGTGGACATGGCGTTGCCCATATAGAACGCGTCGTCGTGGTCGGTCTGCCAGGTGCCGGTGTAAGTGATCTGCCCGGACAGGGCATCCACCTTTTCATAGACGACCTCGGGGGTAGCCTCCTGATAGGCAAAGTGATCCACGTCGATGACGCCGGTCCGATTCACGATTTTGATCGTATGCCATGCGGCGGGCAGGTCCAGCGCCTCGAACAGCCGCACGCCCATATCGGCGCTCCCTTTGGCGCTGACGGTAGCCTTCAACGCCCCGTCCAGATAGACGTCGGCGGTGCCGAAGTTCGTATCCTTCTGCCCGTACCAGCGAATGGAGGTGCCGGCAAATGTGAACTCCACCGCGGAATCGGCGGTGTTGGTATAGCGCGCCGTCCCCTCGTGGAAGCCCGGATTACTGTCATCGACCCAGTTGCCGGTATAGGTGACGGAGGGGTCCCGGTCATCCACGGTGGCGTACCCCCAGTCCGGGTCCACGATCGAGGGGTCGTCCGGCTCAGCGAGTTCAACCGCCTTCACCAGCAGGTCCTTGCTGAACTTATAGTTAAAGACCGCGTTGTCCCCCATCAGGTTGGTCGCCACCACGTTATTGTTGACGTAGTCCACGATGCGGTACATCTTGTCGGGGTCCAGACCCTTCAGCTCGATGTCGGGATACCCGGAGGGCCGATACTTGCCGCCGTCCCGGTAGAAGGCGTAGTACATGACGCCGTCCTTCTCGACCACATAGGTCTCATAGGGATCGAAGCCGTAACTGTACAGGTCGCCGATGAAAGTCCCCTTATGCAGCTGTACGGTATTGGCAATGTTCAGCCAGCGCTCATACTCCGCCTCCTGCGCGCCGGAAAACGCGCTCTTTTCAATCAGGACCGCGCCGGTCCCAACCGCTGTGGAGTACCAGCTCTGATTGTGGTCCGTGGTCACGGGGTAATCGTCGCCCATGAGGGCCTTGAACATCTTGACCCGGGTCCTGGTCTGGTCCAGGGATGTGGGGTCGGAGGTGACAACCTGGGTCATATAGGGCAGGCTGTAGAGGTCCTGCGGTGCGCCGCAGTTGCACAGTAGGTTGAACACCTCCGGGTCGTTGGCCACCATAGCCTCATAGGTGGTCCGATAAAACTCGGCCTGCCGCTCGGTGGAATCCTCCGGGTAGGGATGGTTGTGGTCCGGGTTGTAGCATTTGGGCAGACTCCACACATAGTCGCCCTTGAAGCCGTCAAAGTTCCAATCGTTCATGGCCCGGTTTACAAATGCGACCTGGATGGCGATAGCGCCCTCAGACGCGGGACACAGGGCATATCCGGCATCCGCCGACCACTGGGTGGGGTCGGACTTTCCGGGGCTGCCGAGCTTTGCGGTGGTTCCGTTTTCGTTCATGACGTAGTATTCCGGGTGCTCCCGATGCAGCGTGCTGTTGTCCTTACCGCCGTCGCAGGGCCTCCACCACAGGATCGCCGTCATCCCATGGTCGTGGATGGCCTGCGTCAGGCGGAGCATATCGGCGTCGCCGTTGGGAAATTTGCTTGGATTCAGCTGCCAGTCTCCGCCGTGGTTAAACCAGCCGTCATCCACAGCGATCTGCTTGACACCGGCGGCCTGAAGCTCATCCAGCTTGCCGATGATCAGGTCCACGGTCCAGTCGGTGGACCAGCCCCAGGCGTCCCAGCGCAGCTCATAGCTCCGGGCCGGAATGTTGCTCTGCATGACGATCCCCAGGGATCCCAGGGCGTTTTTATAGCCGCGCAGGCCCATATAATAATCGCCTCTGTGGACATTGACGAAGCTCTCGCCGGCGGCAATGGTCTTTCCCCGCCACTGGATGGCGACCTGAACCGAATCCGCCGTTTCCTGCACCGGCGTGTGGAGCTCTCTTCTGGTCGCCGAAGCATCGCCCACGGTGATACCGCCGTCTGCAAGATAGATATCGGACACCGGCACGGCCGCCGCAGTCCAGTCCTGCCGATTCTCCCTGCTGAAGGTCTCGTTGTCGGTCAAATCGATCTTCCGTACGTTATCATTGTAGTGCATGGGCCCCTCGCCGCCGCCGTGGAAGCTCCACACGCGGTCTTGAGCGCCATATAGCTCAAACTCATTGTCCACGAACCAGTCTGCCGTTACCGCCGCGTCCCCGGCCTGATAGGTGGTGGCGGTATAAATCCCACCCTCCACCGTCTCGGAGGTCTCCAGGACATAGGTGCGGACCAGTCCGGTGCTGGGGCTGTGGGAGGTGATGGTCATCCGCTCACCGGCACCCATGACGCCGGTAACGCCGGTCTCCACATCACAGCCATCCACCGCAAAGTCCCGGACCGGTTGCCCGGCGATGATAGGGTAGCCCATGTCGGAGGGCTTGCTCATCTGGACCGCGTCGGTTCCCTCCAAGCGGTACAGGGTGATGGCATGGCTGTCCGCCGCATAGGTCACGCGAACGCCGTTGCCAGAGATGGAACTGTCGGCAGACTCTGCGGCCAGGGATGTAGCAGGAAGCATCTGCAAGCAGAACATTGCGCTGAGCAACAGTGCTACTAACTTTTTGGTATGCATTTTCTATTACTCCTTCCTTTGCGACATCTTCTTTAGGGCACTATCGGATCTTCATTTATCACCGTCCAATGTTGAAGTCTGATTATGGGTTCTTCAACCAGTTGATTTTAGCGGAGATGTCCAATCGTCATTAATTTAAGTAGGAGAGATAATCCAGGTCTACTGTTTTGGATGCCCGAACGATTCGGATGGTATGCTCTCCGGCGGCAAGTCCATCCTGCTCAAACAGTAACTGTCCGATCGCCAACGGCCCCTCGGCGTTGACCGTACTTGCCAGCTCGTTGTCGATGTAGACGTCAGCCGTACCAAAGTTAGTGTCTTTCTGCCCGTACCAGCGAACGGCAGTTCCTGTAAATGTGAGTTCTACAGAGGCGTCGGTACTGCTGGTGTAGCGGGCAGTCCCGCCGTAGAAAGCGGGGTTGCTGTCGTCATGCCACTCCCCTGCGTAGACCAGCGACGGATCCCGGTCGTCTACGAGAGTATACTCGGGGGCCGGTGTGTTGGCATCCTCATATATATTGATTTCAGCTGCCGTACCAAAGCCGCCAACGCCCTCCACTGCTCTCAGCTCCAGCGCGGTAGCCTCCACGGGGGTAAACGTCAGGATCTTATCTGTGGTGCCGGTCTCCCAGTTGCCACTGGTGATCATCACTTTGCTTCCATCCGCCTTTACTGCATACAGTTCAAACTTGGTGACCATGCCATTGGTTCCAGACTGCCGCGGGGTATACACATACTTGCTGACGGTTCTGGCGCCGCCAAAAGATACCGTCAGGCTCTGGGGCAGCTCATCCTTGGGATTGTAATTCGTATGCCAAATCGTAGCCGGATCCCCATCCAGCACATTGGCGGCCGGGCCCTCGGTCGTTCCGGCATAGACACTGGTGGCGGATGCCGTCATGGAGGACTGGGGGATCAGCCGATAGGGGTTTTCCACCACCGTCAGGCTGGCGCTGGCGGACAGGCCCTCCCGGGTCTGCCCGGTGATAACGGCTGTGCCGATACTCACAGCGGTCACGACTCCCAGGTCATCCACCGTGGCCACGTCCGGGTCGCTAGAGGTGTACTTGACGACCTGATCCGAGGTGTCGGCGGGGGCAAAGGCTGTCTGGAGCTGGGTAGTCTCCCCCTGGGGAAGCGTCTCCGGCAGGCTCAGGTTTAGTTCCTGCCCGTCCACCAGTTCCGGCCCGACGTAGGCGGGGTCGTCCAGCAACACCCGCATCATCTCGGTATAACTGTTTTCCGCGTAGCCGATCCGCCAGATCCGGTCGTCCTGGTCCTTGGCCTGGATGGTCAGGTTCCCGGAGGAATCGGGCACCATCTTGTTGTTCGTGTTCTTCTGCAGGGCGGCGTACCAGACGCGGACCGTGCCGCCGCCCGCTGTGGCGCCGGGCTCATAATGGAGGGTGGAGCGATAGATTTGGAAATCGTCCCAGCTTCCGTCCGTACCAGGCCTCAGCAGGGGCTTGGTACCGACCTGCTCCCAGTTGATCCCGTCCCTGGAGCTCGTCAAGTAAAGCACGGAGCCGTCCGGGTTGTTTCCGGAGAAGCACTGGGAGGCCGCCAGGAACTGCTTGAGCTCGCTCTGTCTCTTATACACATCTCCGAGCCCACGAGACCGGAGAGGATCTCGTATGCCGTCTTCTGCTTGAAAAAAAAAAAA
>OKVW01001251.1_pt1 | contig 10986 bp, 11 predicted proteins | sample 1606991 | NCBI WGS metagenome assembly OKVW01 (sample SAMN03281021, study PRJEB24777) | human gut metagenome | isolation source: fecal sample PR177 from 1 month old male Malay infant, vaginal delivered...
CATCCATGTACGGCTCTGATATACTTATCACGAAGCCAAACATTTTAACGATGTCTAAACATTTGTTCAACATCTGTTTTATTGTTTCACTTAATATCAAACCTCTGGAGGTGTGTATAGCCGTATGGATTACGAAGATTCCTTAATTGTTAAAACAGCCTGGTATTATTATATAGAAAACATGACCCAGCAGAAGATTTCCGAGAAGCTGGGCATATCCCGCATGAAGGTCATCAAATTATTGGAGAAGGCCAAGCAGACAGGGGTGATACAATTTAAAATTTCACCTGAGCGGAGCCAGCAGCTGGTGCTTGAGCAGACGCTGACCACCCAGTGGAATTTGAAAGATATTTTTGTGGTCCCCACACCTCCCAGCGGCTCCAATTTAAACGAAACCATCGCGCAGGCAGCTGCCATGTACATTGGCGACAGACTGACCGAAAACATGTTCATCAATATGGGCTACGGAGACACCCCCAGCAGAGTGTTAAACCATCTGGCTACCATTGCGGAATCCCCGATTTCCGTGGTATCCCTGACAGGAGGTGTCAGCTATTACCTGCCCAATATCCGTTCCAACATATTCAATGCCAAGCTCTACCTCTATCCCGCCCCCCTTCTCGTCTCCTCCAAGGAGATGTGTAAAGCCATGCGCAATGAACCGCCCATAGCGGAGATTGCAAGAATGGTCCGCATGGCAACCATGACAGTTGTGGGCATCGGAGCCATGAATGACGATGCCACCATCTTATCCAACGGTATTTTAAATCAGAATGATTTCCTCTATCTTTCCATGCAGGGGGCCGTAGGTGATGTCCTCACCCACTTTATGGATAAAGACGGAAAACCGATTCACAGCGAGATAGAAGAGCGGCTTTTCAGCACACCGCTGGAAACGCTAAAGAGTTTAAATAATGTAATCGGCATTTCAGGCGGCCCCCAGAAGGTGGAGGCAATCCGGGCAGTTCTAAAGGGCGGATATCTGGATGTACTGATCACAGATGAAGAAACGGCAAAGAAGTTGATTGATTAGAGTTTAGGAGAGAAGGAGGATTGTATATGTCAAAGAATTATATTCTTGCTGTAGATGCCGGGACAGGAAGCGTCCGGGCTGTCCTGTTCGACCTGTCGGGCAGCCAGGTTGCATGTAAGCAGCAGGAATGGGAGCATAAAGAAGATCCCAGATACCCGGGCAGCATGGATTTTGATTGGGAGTACAACTGGAAGCTGACCTGTGAATGTGTGAAAGGCGTACTGGCCCAGTCCGGCATTTCCCCAGATGAAATCGCGGCCATTTCCACTACCTGCATGAGGGAGGGGATCGTACTCTACGACAGGGACCAAAAGGAAATCTGGGCCTGCGCCAATGTAGATGCAAGAAGCACAGACGAAGTAAGCCAGCTGATGGAGGCATATCCGGGGCTTGAAAAAGAATTATACCTGGAATCCGGGCAGACCTATGCCCTGGATGCGCTTCCCCGCCTGTTATGGGTTAAGAATAAAATGCCTGAGGTCTACAGGAATATTGCATACGTGGGTATGTTCAATGACTGGCTGATCCATAAGATGACCGGCGTTCTGGCCGTGGAACCGAGCAATGGTTCCACCACGGGACTGTTCAGCCTCAAAAAGAGGGCGTGGGATGCATCCATTGCCAGCCGCTGCGGCCTGCGGACCGATATCTTCCCCGAAGTGCGCGAATGCGGCTCCAAAGCCGGAACCGTCACCGCACAGTGCGGGGAGCAGACCGGCCTGGCCCAGGGAACGCCTGTGATTGTGGGAGGCGGCGACGCACAGCTTGGCTGCATCGGCGTGGGCGCCGTGAGGCCAAACCAGGCGGCTGTTTTTGGAGGAAGCTTCTGGCAGTATGAGTACAATACAGCCGACGGCAGAACAGACGATGGCTGCCGCGTCCGGGTCAACTGCCACGCAGTGCCGGGCGTATGGCAGTACGAAGCCCTGGCCTTTAAACCAGGTCTTGTGATGCGCTGGTTCCGGGACGGATTCTGCCAGGCTGAAAAGGAAATCGCACGGCTGAAGGGGACGGACCCATATGATGTGATGAATCAGTATGCCAAGGACATACCGGCTGGTTCTTACGGCATGATGTGCACATTCTCAGACGTAATGAACTTCATCCACTGGAAACACGCCTCCCCAACCTTCACCAATTTTGAACTGGACCCCGTGCGTTATTCAAAATATACGTTCTACCGGGCAATCCTCGAAAATACGGCGCTGGTAACAAAAGGGCATCTGGATCTGGTGCACGAGGCCACCGGTAACCAGCCCGAGGAGATCATCTTTGCCGGCGGCGCCTCCAAGAGTGCGCTGTGGTGCCAGATTTTATCCGATGTGCTGGGCCTGCCCGTAAAGGTTCCGGTCATCAAGGAGGCAACCGCTTTGGGCGCCGCCATTCTGGCAGGCTATGGGGTCGGGATTTATGAAGATATATCAGAAGCGGCAGAAAAGCTGGTGAAGTGGGATACTACATATGTCCCCAATGCGGCCAACCATCAGCTCTACAGTGACATGTACCACCAATGGCGCAAAGTTTACAAAGCTCAGCTGGATCTGTGCGACCAGGATTTGACTCAGAGCATGTGGGCTGCCCCAGGATTATAAAACAGCAGGAGGAATCATAGAAAATGTTTATTGTAAATGAAGAAGAAAAAGAATACCGATTTGGGGACAGCGGCCCTAAGTATCTGATGAAGGGCCCAAGAATGAATTTTGCCATAGTCCAGTTCCAGCCAGGCCAGGATTTTAAAGCTCATTACCACAATATCATGGAGGAGGACTTCTTTATCCTTGAAGGTGAAATCAACATCGTGGTGGACGGAACGGTGCACCACTTAAAGCAGGGCGAACTGATCCACATTGAGCCCCTGGAAGTACACTATTGCTTCAATCCATACCAGCAAACCGTGAAAATGATATCCACCCTGGCCCCGTTCCAGGAATCGGATAAGGTGGAAATCGAAGATTATACATATTAACAGCAATCAAGGGCGCCCCGGCTATTGGGGCGCCCTTGGCATATATGCTTATTTACAGATCTACGCTCCCTGAAGCATCGCCCCATATCTCCCCAGGAAGCTCTGGGTCCTCTCATTATCCGATGCGAACACCTGCTGGGGCGTCCCTTCCTCCACAATGACGCCTCCTGCCATGAAGATCACCCTGTGGGATATGTCCCTGGCAAATGCCATCTCATGGGTCACAATCACCATGGCGATATCCAGGTCCGCCAGGGACCGGATCACCTTCAGTACCTCCCCGGTCAGTTCAGGGTCCAGGGCTGAAGTCGGTTCGTCGAAAAACAAGATCTTGGGCTTTAGGGCCAGGGCCCTGGCAATGGCCACGCGCTGGCACTGGCCGCCGGACAGCTGGCAGGGATAGGCGTGTTCCTTGTCCTCCAGGCCCATTTTCGCAAGCAGCTCCCTGGCCTCCCGGTACACAGTCTCTTTGTCCCGCTTCTGCACATGGATAGGCGCATCCGTAATGTTCTTCATCACATCAAAATGAGGAAACAGGTTGAAATTCTGGAACACCAGACCGTACTGGCTCTGGATCTCCTTTAACTCCTTCTTCCCGGCGTACACAGCACGGCCGTCCGATCCGGACCACGCCGCCTTTTTCCCCAGATATACCACCTCGCCGCTGTCCATGGTCTCCAGCATGGTGGCGCAGCGCAGAAGGGTGGACTTGCCGGAGCCGGAAGGGCCGATGATGGATACAATCTCGCCTTCTCCAACAGTCATTGAGATATCCTTGATTACATTCAGCCCGTCAAAGGACTTTTCCACATGTTTTATTTCCAAAAGGTTCATCATCCACACACACTCCCTTCCTAATGGTAGTATTCCAGTTTTTTCTCCACCCGCTCCATGACCAGGGCCACCAGCAGATTGAATATGTAGTAAAACAGGCCCGCCGCTATAAAGGGAACCATGTTGGTCTGGGAGGCGGCCAGGGCTTTGGCGATGGAGAACATCTCCGCCACACTGAGTGTAAATGCCAGGGAGGTGTCCTTGACCAGGGTAATCACCTCATTGGTCACTGAGGGCAGTATCCGCTTGATCACCTGGGGCAGGATGATTTTGAAAAATGTCTGCCCTTTGCTGTATCCCAGCAGCTTGGCAGCCTCATACTGGCCCACAGGCATGGATTGGATGCCGCTGCGGTAAATCTCCGCAAAATAGGCGGCGTAGTTCACCGCAAATCCAATCAGGGTAGCCCACAGCCTGTATCCGCTGCCGAATTTCAGCCCAAACAGGTAATATGGCCCAAAGTATACCACCATCAGCTGCAGCATCAGCGGCGTTCCGCGCATCACAGATATGTACAGCTTTACAATGGTGCGGATCACCCCATTTTTAGACATCCGGCCAAATGCCACCAGCAGCCCCAATGGCAGTGAGACAATCAGCGTCACCGCGAATATCTGCACACTGGTCATCATCCCCCCTGCCAGCTGCACAAGCATCTGTTGTACCGTCATTTTCCCCATAGTCAATCCCTGCCTTTATCCTTCTATTGCGTGTATAAAGCCGGCAAAAACCGCTGTCCGGTGAATCATGCAGCGGTTTTAATATTTACTATTTGCCGATGGTGGTGATGTCCTCACCGAACCATTTCTCAGAAATCGTCTTCAGCGTGCCATCTGCCGCCATCTCTTCCAGCGTTTTCTGAACCTTGTCTCTTAAATCCGTGTTGCCCTTCTTAAAGCCCACTCCGTACTCCTCGGAGGAAAGGGTGTCATCCAGAATCACAAAATCAGCGTTCCTCTGCTGGATCTGGTATCCTGCCACAATCACGTCCATGGCAACCGCGTCCACAGAGCCCTGCTCTAAATCCATAAATGCAGAGTTGTAATCCGCTGTAGTCAGCATCTGCCCAAAGGTTGCAGTCAGATCCGGCGCCTCGTTCAGCGCGGCCAGGGCGGAGGAATCGGCCTGGCACTCCACAACCTTGCCTGCCAGATCCGCCTGGGAGGTAATTCCTGAATCCCCTGCTACCACAAATACCTGGGAGTTGGCCATGTATGCTTCTGTCCACTCATAATCTGTTTCGCGGCCTGTCATGGTAAAGCCGTTCCAGATACAGTCAATGTTGCCGGAGCTCAGCTCCATGTCCTTGGAATCCCAGGCAATGGGCTGGGCCTTGTATTCTAATCCCAGGCGCTTGGCAACTTCCTGTGCCAGCTCCAGGTCAAATCCAGTGTACTCTCCGTCATCCCCCATGAATCCCATGGGCGGGAAATCCTGGTCAAATCCAACGATCAGCGTGCCGCCGGCGCTCTCCGCCGCCTTGGCCTCCGCGCTGGTCTCTGCCTCTGCGGATGTCTCCGCCTTGGTTTCAGCCGCTGTCTCCGCTGCTTTAGTATCTGCCGCTGTTGTATCTGCCGCTGCTGTTGTGGCAGCTGCCGGCTGCCCGCAGCCCGCCAGTGTCAATGCCATCAATGCGGCCATAGCCGTACATAATACGCTCTTTTTCATAATTAGTCTCCTCCTCGAATCTGATTCATAATACTTTATCCCGAAAACACTCTACCATAGTAGCACACTAAAGCAAATATGTAAAGAGAAAAAACTGCTTAAAGCAGTTTTTTCAGCTCTTCCAATTCTCTTATCTCATAATCCACCCGTATTCCATCCTGCCCTAAAAGTCCCCCCGGGTTGTACCAGCAGGTATCTGTTCCGGCTGCATTTCCGCCCCGGATATCGGACTGGAGGGAATCGCCCACCAGCAGCATGCGGGATGGGTCTGCGTTAGGAATCCGTGTGAAGCAGTAGTCGAAATACTCCTTCTGGGGCTTCTGGCTGCCGGCGTCCTCGGACACGAAGATGTCCTTTACATACTGGTCCAGGCCTGAGGCAGCCAGGCGCTTGTACTGGGTGGAGGAGGTGCCGTTGGTCACAATATACAGGTCGTACCGCTCCTTTAAATAGGCGCACAGCTCCAACGCCCCGTCTATGAGGATGGCGGAATGGTCCAGCAGGCTGCGGTAAAACAACTCCACCTCCAGGCCGTCCACAGTCCTGCCCAGCCGGCCGAAGAAGTTCACGAACCGGTCGCAGACCAGCTTCTCCTTGGTCACCTCTCCCCGCTCAAATGCATCCCAGGCGGCGTTGTTCACCTGATGATACTGTTCCAGCAGTTCAGGTGTCGGCTCAAAACCATAGGTTTTCAACACTGTGGTCATGCCCCAGGCCTCGGACTGTTTAAAATCCAGAAGGGTGCCGTCCACGTCCAGCAGGATGATATCGTATCTTCTGTCACTCATGCGTCCTGGTACACCACCTTCCCCTTGCAGATGGTATATTTCACACGCCCGGTGAGCGTCTCCCCCACAAAGGGGCTGTTGCAAGCCTTGGAGGCAAAATCTGCCACCGTCCACTGTTCATTTTCATCAAAAAGCACCAGGTCCGCCGGAGCACCCGCTTCCATGCGTCCGCAGTCCAGTTTATAGAGGCGGGCCGGATTCAGGCTCATCTTCTCCATCAGCTGGACCACCGTCAGATGGCCCGGTTTTACCAGGCTGGTGAGCCCCAAGGCCAGGGCGGTCTCCAGGCCGATGATTCCGCTGGGCGCCTCTGTCAGGGGCTTCTCCTTCTCTTGGACGGTGTGCGGGGCATGGTCCGTGGCAATCATGTCAATGGTACCGTCCTTCAGGCCCTCAATCAGCATCTGACGGTCCCTTTCCGTGCGCAGGGGCGGGTTCATCTTGGCCAGGGCGCCGTGTTTTAACACCGCTTCCTCTGTGAGGGTGAAATGATGGGGCGTTACCTCAGCCCACACCTTGGCCCCCAGCTCCTTGGCCAGCTTCACCATCTTCACTGCGTTGCCGGAGCTGATGTGCTGGATGTCCACCGTTGCCCCAGTCTCCAGGGCGATCATGCAGTCCCTGGCCACCAGAGAATCCTCAGCCAGGCGGGGGGACCCATATATTCCCAGCTGCTCGGACACTGCGCCGTGGTTGATGCCGTTCTGGGAGATAAAGCTCTTGTCCTCCTCGTGGAAGCTGAGCACCGTATCCAGGCGGGCAGCCTCCTCCATGGCCTTCTTCACAAATACTCCGTCCATCAGGGGAATCCCATCGTCAGTGAATCCGGCGGCCCCGCATTTTAACAGGCCTTCCATATCGGTCAGCTGCCTGCCGCCAAAACCGCTGGACACGGCCGCGCAGGAGAGCACATTGATTCCCGTCTTTTTCCCCTCATTCAGAACATAGGAGAGAGTCTCCTCGTTGTCCACAATGGGTTTGGTGTTGGCCATCAGGATCACTGTGGTAAAACCGCCCTTTGCCGCGGCTCTGGCTCCGGTGTGGATGTCCTCCTTCACCGTGAACCCCGGGTCCCGGAAATGTACATGGACATCCACCAGCCCCGGCGCCACCGACAGGCCCTCCGCCTCAATCACCTGGTCAAACTCCCGGTCCCCGGCTGTTCCCGGCTCCAGCACCTCTTTTATCACTCCGTCCTCAATCACCACGTCTGCCTGCCGTTCCCGGCCTGCCGCCGGATCGATCACCCGGCCGCCACGTATTAATATCATCTTGTTTCCTTCCTTTCAAACACGCTGTCCTTATAATCTATACTGTAAATTCTTCCCCGGCACAATGGATTCTAACGATGCGGTCCTTATATTCTCCGGCGCAGTCTAAGGCCTTAAACCGGTCCGTCACGTCAAAATCTCCCCAGAAATGCATGGGGAACACCACATCGGCTCCCACCATTCTCATATAATCATCCATCCCGCGCCAGAAGTCGCCCTCCTGTCTGGGGTCCAGGGGCACAAATGCCACATCCACATGGTTCCCGGCCATGGCTTTCAGCTCCCTGTGGTAATTCTCACTCATCTTCCGGTTGTCCGCCTCCGGCTCCCCGGACCACACCCAGTTGTTCAGATCTCCCGCGTGATAGATCCGCTTACCGCCGCACTCCACCATGAAGGCCACGCCCTCGTCCGTGGACTTGAAGGTACACACCTTGATGGCCGGCGGCAGATTCAGGGAAGCCTCCTCACCCGGCCCCAGAAACAGGGTCTGGCTTCTCAGCTCCTGTGGAATCCGCTTGCGCCAGATATCGTCGGACAGCACATAGACCACCCGCTCCGCCTGTTCCGTCAGATCAAAGATAGCCGGTGAAAAATGATCCCCGTGCCGATGGCTGGAAAAAATCACCAGGGGCTTGTCCATCACCGTGGGAATCTCTCCCTCAAAGTAATCAAATAAAAAAGCCGCCTCTTCCATTTCCACTAAAAAAGAACTGTGGTGAATATACGTAATCTTCATCCAAAATCCCCCCTTCTTTAATATAATAAACGCCTGTTTAATAACTGCCTGTTTAATAACTGCCTATTTGATCACCAGACCCAGCCTTTTAGCCAGCTCAGCCGCCTGGTATAAGTCCACCACCGCGCCCTGCAGCTCCTGGAAGCCGTCGGACATCACCAGACCGTTTATAAGGCTGGTGGTAAAATCCATGCCCCGCATGGAGGTCTTGAAGAAACTTGCTCCGGTAAGCTCCGCCCTGTCCCAGGACACTTCCCTGACCCTGCACTGGCTGAAGCTGGCTCCCGGCAGGCGCGTGTCCTGGATGTGCATTATCTCCAGCTTGCAGGAGTCAAAATTGGCATACTCCAGATTGCAGTCCTGGATCAGCACGTGTTTGACGCTGCTGCCGGAGAACTTGGTTCCCAGCCCCTTGCAGGCCAGGAACCGGCATCTGTTAAAGAAGCAGTCGGAGAAATTGCTGCCGGAGAAATCACAGGACTGGAATACCACGTCCATGAATTCCCCCTCTCAAAGGAGCAGCTGAAAAATGAACACCCGGTCAAACGGCTTCGGCTTATGCTGATGAGATCCAGATCTTCCCCCTCCGCCGACAACCCATCCAGCTGCTTTTCCTGTATCCGTTCTTCATCCCGGACACATTCAAGCAGGTAATCCATTCCTCTTTCTGCGGCTTCCAGATGTTCTGGAAGCCATGGCTGTGCTAAATTCACTATATAATAACTCCTTTTGTATTATTTAAATAAAGGTGTAAACTGGAATGTCCGGCAGTCCACCAGGCCGCGGTCCGTCAGGCGCAGCTCCGGCAGGCAGGCCAGGGGGATCAGGGCCATGGTCATAAAGGGTGATACCATGGTGCAGCCGATGCGCTCCCAGCAGCCTTCCAGGTTCTCCACCAGCTCAGACATCTCCTCTGCCGGCAGATCGTTCATCAGCCCGGCAATGGGCAGGGGCACCAGACCCAGCACCTGGCCGCCGCTGACAATGACCATTCCGCCCTTGCTCTCCACCAGGGTGTTGGCCGCCAGGGCCATATCCTCGTCATTGGTTCCCACCACCAGCAGGTTGTGGGCATCATGGGCCACAGTGGATGCCATGGCCCCGCAGCGGATGCCAAAGCCCTTGCAGAAGCCAAAGCCCTTCTTGCCGGTCTCATGGTGGCGCTCAAATACCACTGTCTTCAGCACATCCTGATCAATGTCTGAGCCAACCTGGCCGTCCTTTACCGTCAGGGTGGCCTCTGTGGCCTTGTCGGGCACCTGGCCTGAGAACACCTGGATCACCTGGACATCCACACCAGAACCGTCGGGGGCCGCCGTGCCGTCCGCCAGCTTCGGTGCCTCCAGACGGAAGGTATCGGCCGTGATCTCCCCGCCGATATGCATGGAGTCGGTTACCCAGCCAGGATATGTATAGGGTTCAAATTCCAAGGTCATCTTCCCATCTTCCGCGACCACCTCGCCGTCGATCAGCACCCTGGTCACCCGGATCTCTTCCAGGTTGTTGAGGAATACGATGTCCGCACATTTACCGGGGGTGATGGAACCCAGCTCATGGTCCATCTGGAAGCACTGGGCACAGTTGATTGTCACCATCTGGATGGCGGTTATGGCATCGATGCCCTCCTCCAGCGCGCGGCGGATAATGTGGTTCAGATGGCCCTTGGTCAGCAGGGTGGCCGGATGGGCGTCATCTGATACCAGGCAGGCGAAGCGGGTGTCAATCTTGCGCTCGGTGATGCTCTTGGCCACCTGTTTTAAATCATGCCACGCAGAGCCTTCGCGGAACTGGGCGTACATCCCCAGGCGCATCTTGGCCAGAACGTCCTCGGCCCTGGTGGACTCATGGCAGCAGCGGGCTCCGCTTGCAATGTAGGCGTTGAGACCCGGCCCGGTCTCCGGCATGGAGTAGTGGCCGGTGACGATCTTACCTGCTTTTAAGGTCTCTCCCACAATCTGGTGGGTCTTTTCATCAGAGTTCAGGATGCCGGGGAAGTTCATCATCTCCCCAAGGCCCACCACGCTGTCCCAGTCCATGGTCTGTGCCACGTCCTCAGGTCCCACATAGGAGCCGGTGTCCTCAAAGCCGGGCACCGCAGGAACGCAGGAGGGGGTGGTGATCATGGCCTTTAACGGGGTTCTGGCGCTGTCCTTCTCCATGCATTTTACCGCTTCCAGGCCCAGCACGTTGCAGATCTCATGGGGGTCCATGTAAATGCCTACAGTTCCGTGGGGAATCACAGTTTTGGCATACTCGCCCACACCCATCATAGCGGATTCCACATGGATATGTCCGTCCAGGAATCCAGGAGCAATGTACTGGCCCCCGGCCTCAATCACCCTGGTATCCGGGCCGATGCAGTGGCCCGCGTCCCCCACCAGGGCGATACGCCCCCTGGCAATGGCCACGTCCGTATTTTCTAAAATCTCCCCTGTACATACATTGACCAGCTTCGCGCCCCGTATCACCGTCTCAGCAGGCGTCCTTCCCCCTGCCACAGCCGCCAGTACCGGCGAAGCCTCCCACAATGGTGTCTTACAGAATTTGTTTATCATGTCTTCTCCTTTCATGTTTCACGGCGTATAGCGATATAATGCAGGCTCCGCCGGCATTTCACCGCGTATAACAACACCTGTCTCTTATACACATCTCCGAGCCCACGAGACCAGAGAGGATTTCGTATGCCG
>OKVW01001253.1_pt1 | contig 10978 bp, 15 predicted proteins | sample 1606991 | NCBI WGS metagenome assembly OKVW01 (sample SAMN03281021, study PRJEB24777) | human gut metagenome | isolation source: fecal sample PR177 from 1 month old male Malay infant, vaginal delivered...
GGCTCGTCCACCACGCCCCCATCCCGGAACTCGCTGGGGCGGATGGAGCTAAGGGGCAGGAAGGTGGCCCGGCCCGCGTCCCGGCGCTTGAGGTAGTTGATGGCGGCCTTGCCGTCCTCCTCGGTGTCCACCACCACGTGCTGCATGGCGCCGCCCAGGGCGATCTCCACCGCCACGGCGTACTGGTCGGGCACGTGGATGAGTCCGGCCACCGGGCCGTGGACATGCCGGAGCTGGCCCCGCTCGGCCTCGCCCATCACCAGCTTTACCGCCTTGGAGTAGCCCTCGTAGAGCTTCTCCATCTCGGTGAGCATGTGGATCCGGGCGGTCAGGGCGTTCTCCTCCATCTGGAGCTTGACGTGCTTCTCCTCGGCGGTCTTGGCCTTCTTCTGGCGGGACTCCACCCGAAGGGCGTAGCCGTTTATGATGTTCATCAGGGAGTCCCGGTCCTCCTTGGCCTGGTCCAGCTCCCGCTTCACTCCGACGCCCTCGGCACGGGTGTCGGTCAGCTTCCGCTCCCCCTCACTGAGCTCCTGGCGGACGGCCTCGTCCCGGTCCATGAGCTCCTGGGCGGCGGCGGCCAGGGCGGAGAGCAGGGCCTTGGCCTCCCCGGCGGAGGCTGTCTCCATGGCCTCCTTCCGGCGCAGGGCCTCCAGCTCGTCCTGGAGGGTGCCGGAGTTCCTGCTCTCGGCCTCGGCGGTCCGGCCCGTCTCTTCCAAGGCGTCGCGCAGGGCGGCCATCTGGGCCCCGATCTCGTCCAGCCTGGCCCGGCGCTCCTGGATCTGGGCGGAGATGGACCCGGCCCGGCCCTCCTGCTGGTCCAGCTCCCGCTTCACCCGGTCGGCGTTCTCCAGGTTGCTCTGGATCTGGCTCTTCAGCACGGCGATGGCCCGCTCGCACTCGTTGGCGTCGGCCTCCCGGCTCATCATCTCGAACCGGATGCCCTCGGCCTCCATGTCTTTTTCCCTCATTTTGGCCGCAAAGCCCTCGGCGGCGGCGTAGAGCGCCTCCACCTGGGCTTGGGCCTCCTCCTTCTGGCGGACGGCGCTCTCAAAGTCGGCCAGCACCTTGATGCCGTTCTGCCGGATCTTCTCCAGCTGCTCCAGCCACAGGGAGATCTCCAAGCCCCGCAGCTCGTCCCGGAGGATGAGGTATTTCTTGGCTTTTTCCGACTGGACCCGCAGGGGCTCCACCTGGAGCTCCAGCTCGTCGATCTTGTCGTTGATGCGCACCAGGTTCTCGTCCGTGCGCTCCAGCTTCCGCTCGGCCTCCTCTTTGCGGTGGCGGAAGCGGGAGATGCCGGCGGCCTCCTCGAAGACCTCCCGGCGGTCGGCCGACTTGACGGACAGGATCTCGTCGATCTTGCCCTGGCCGATGATGGAATAGCCCTCCCGGCCCAGGCCGGTGTCCATGAACAGCTCGTTCACGTCCCGCAGGCGGACGGCGTGGCGGTTGATATAGTATTCGCTCTCGCCGGAGCGGTAGTAGCGGCGGGTGACCATGACCTCGCTCTGCTCCATGTTGGGGAAGAGATGGCCGGTGTTGTCCAGGACCAGGGAGACCTCGGCGAAGCCCAGCTGCTTGCGCTTGGCGGTGCCGCCGAAGATGACATCCTCCATCTTGCCGCCCCGCAGGGCCTTGGTGGACTGCTCGCCCATGACCCAGCGGATGGCGTCGGAGGTATTGGATTTTCCGCTGCCGTTGGGGCCCACGATGGCGGTGATATCGTCTTCGAAGGTCAATACCGTCTTGTCGGGAAAGGACTTGAACCCTTGGATCTCCAGCGCTTTTAAGTACACAGACATGCCTCTTTCTTCTTATATGTTCTCAAAGCCAGTCATATCAATGGTTTCAGCGTTTCCCATTTTCATACAACTTCTTATAAGTACTCATATTTTCTCAGTCAAGTGGTGTAAAAATTGGTGTAAAACCAATCTCGCTCTCATTTTACACCACAGAAACCGGGAAATGATTGGGGCTGTAAGTCTAGGAGATTTTGAACGCCCCATTGAGGGCTCGCATCACTTCTATCTTCTTTTCCTTCATAACTTTGGTGTAAGTCTCCATAGTTGTGCGTATGTTCCTGTGCCCCATAATGTCCTGGAGCACCTTTATATTAACGTCATTCTCACACATTCGTGTACAAAAAGTATGTCGAAATATGTGAGCACTTATCTTGGGCAGATAACATGGTTCTCGGCTTTCTTCAAGTGCTTTGACAGCCTCTTCCTTGTTATACGAGGTCGTGACACCTTGGATCGCATCGTAAATGAAAGACTGTGTGTAGACCTGCCCGCTGTTATTGAGAAAGACGAACCCACTATAGCCATCTACAACAAACTCTTGTGTGCTTTTGCGGTGTTTCTTCTGCTCTCTCTGCAAAGCAGACTTAACTTCGTCCAGCATGGGTATCTCTCGCAATCCAGCTGTGGTCTTAGGGGTAGATATCCGATATCGATACTTACCATTTTCCCCCTGCTTGTAGAGCAGTGCATGTGTCACACGTATGACACCGTCTTTGAAGTCGCAATCGCACCATCGCAGCCCCAATGCCTCTCCAATCCGCATCCCTGTACCCAGCAACACGGTGAACAAGTTGGCCAATCTTCCATAAAGTTTGGATGCATAGACATAGTTGATAAAGTTGGACTGTTGTTCTATAGTAAGTGGCTCTCTGTCCTTGGCAGATAACTCGGCTGTTTTTCGAAAGTTTTTAAAAGCATGGGACGCCGGATTGACACGGATGATATTGTCTATCACTGCATTTTCAAATATCTGGTAAATAATAGAGTGAGCTTTCTGGGCTGTGGTAGGTTTCACGCCTGTTTCATTCACCATAATTTGATACAGTTTTTGAATCTCTGTGGGGTTTATTTTACCGATTTGCCTGTGCCCTAGCACCGGTCTTATATGTTTCCCATAAATATTATTGTAGCTACAACGGGAGCTTTCTTTCAAGTCCTTGCGGATATTCATGAACTGCTCAAACAGATCATCAACAGTCGTGTTTTCTGCAACATTTGTCTTTATGCTGTCATCTAGGTCTTTTGTGATGCGTTTTTCCAGGTCTCGTAATGCCTCAGAGTCGCGTTGCCCCTCTTTGAGTTTGTCGGTGCTGACCAATTTCCAGCTATATACAGTCTGCCTCTGCCCTGTGCAGTCCGTATATCTGAACATGTATTTGCCGTCTGGCCTCTGCACCTCCCCATTTCTTAAGACTCGGCCCTTTTGGTCCCTTCTCTTTTCAGACATATTGATTCCCTTTCCGAACCCGAAAAGAGCCTGACACACTATCTTTGAAGTATAGCATGTACAGGCTCTTTTTTCAAGGAGTGTTAAATTGCGTTTGTTTTGTCTATATACGCCTCAAACTTCGTTCTTTTGATTTGAGGGCGATTCCCATTCCATAAAATGAAATCAGCATTTTGATTATCCTGTATGAGCTTCCGTATTTTATTCTCCCCTACCCGAAAGTAAACGGCCGCCTCCTCGACGGACAATGTGTACTGCTGCCAAAACGGCATCTCTCTATCGTTGTCTTTTCTCATCATTTACCTGTCCCATTAGATCGTATAGTAAATCAACACTTCGTATCCGCCCCGTCTTCGTGTTCTTCTTGCCGTCATCCCGCACTGGGGAGAAAAACTCCTTGCCATCAGAGCTTCCCTCCCTCAGAACGTGGTTTCCGGCATGGTCACGGCTGATAAAGTAGGTATTTTGTTCTGTCACCCATTCGCACAGCTCGTACTCACCATGCTTGTTGTAGCTCATTTCCCGCTGCTCCCAAGCTTCCCCTCGCCGCGATCAGACGGGATGGAACGGACGGTATTCGGAGACACTTCCTCTATGTGAACAGCAGGCACTGGAATAACAGCGGCCTGACAGATGGCCTTCGAGTAAGGGTAAACCACATAGTTGTTAGTCAAAGCCCCCAGAGCCGATTCAGAGGTCTCTTTTGTTATGATGAGTGGCTTACTATTGTGATTCGTAACGGGAACGAGCCACTCTCCTCGATAGCCGGAGTCTATCACGCCGGCCCGCTGTCCAATTCCCTTCGTCCCTGTACTCCCCCGCTCCTTGAGAAATACCTGGTAGGAGCTGTCGAAGGCGCTGATGAGGCCGGTTGGGACCATGCGGGTCTCGTTCGGCTCAAAATACATATGCTCGGATTCAAAGTGTGGGTAGATGTCGAAGCACCCATCCTCGTCGCGTTTGGTTGGGATACGTGCATCGTCGTAGAGTTTGGCGAAGAGTACAATGTCTTTATTCATTTCTGCTCCTTTTTCTTGGGCGTGAAGTTTTTGATGCTCTGCTTCTAGGACTATATTCCCTCTCCCTTATTCAATATCGTCTAATCCTCCGTAAATATGGCGTAAATAGGCGTCCAGTTCGTAGCCTTTTATGGAACTGCGGGTTTCTTTCTCGAAGTCCTCCAGGCAATATGAGCAAATGATCTGCCAGCTAATAAGGTAGCACTCGTCTTCTGAATAAATCTCTCCATGACAGTGTGAACAATGGGAGATTGGATGCTCCTGCTGTGAATCACAGTAAGGGCTTATCCGCATTTCGAGTACCCACAGGAAGGACAGGAGTTGCATCCGCCTTCAAACCGCAGTTCACTCCCGCATTCCGGACAAATAGCCGCAGAAACCGTTTCGGTAAAGGTGCCTACGAATTGTTCAGATGGTTGTTCATCTCCGTCAGACACCTCATTTTGCATCTCTTCGTACATCTCAACGATGGCATTACCAATAGCCATTGGGCAGCAACTACCTCTTGATGTGTCCTTCTTGGCAGCATGTCTGGTAGCGTAGGATGGGCATGCGCCGGTGCTGTCGAGCTGGTCCTTAATGGAGTAGACATCGACGCCAGCTCGGCATAGGAGACTGATGGTACGGCTCAGGCCAGTCATGAAGTTGGAGCAGCCGCCAGTTGAACCCTTAGATAGATAGACCTCTTGTAGAGCACCGTCAATGGGATCAAAATAAGCTAAACAATGAAGGCTTCCACATCCGGTCTTCAGCTTTCTTTTCTTCCCTACCAAGTCATCAGAACATCCGATGATATCACCACGGGAGAGCATATTCTTAGGCGGCTCTGTGGTGACATTTTTGTCCGGCTCATCTGTTGTGAGAATACCAGCTCGCTTGCAGCCAGAGCGGAAGATCGTGATCCCTTTCAGCTTTGAACTCCATGCGTAGAGGTACAGCTTTTCTATATCTTCAAACGGCGTATCTACAGGTAGGTTAACTGTGGAGGAAATCGCAGTATCAATGTGGCGTTGGGCAGCAGCCTGCATATCGATTCTGGCACGCCATGGGATATCAAGACAAGAGATGAAACAGGACGGGAGGACATCTTCGCCATTGTAAGAACGATATCTCTTAACAATATCCGCCTCTACATCATGTACTTCATCCACTCCACCACCAAGAGATTTTGTTGTTCTCTGGTACTGAAATGCGAAGTACGGTTCAATGCCAGTAGAAACGTTCAGCATGGTCCCAATGCTCCCGGTTGGAGCAATACTCAGTAAGCTGCAATTGCGAAGGCCAATTTCCTTCATGGCGTCCCGCTCATCGTCACTAAAATGATCCTTCATAATATCGGAGTCAAACAGTTCTTTGCGGTAAGCAGGGAAAGCACCACGCTCTTCTGCCAGCTTATGGCTTTTCAAGACTGCGGTACGGAACATTTTATAGCCAAGGTGATCTATAAATTGGATGGACTCTGGAGAACCGTAAGTAAGTCCGAACATAATAAGTGCGTCTGCAAGCCCCATGAATCCTAGTCCGATATTTCGATAATTACGTGCCTGCTCACGCTGTTCTGGGAGCGGATGGCGGTCGATTCCCTCAGTAACGACATCGTCAAGGACCTCGATTGCCACTGCTACGGCTTTGCAGAACCTCTCGTAGTCAAATTCTGATTTGCTCGTAAACGGGAACAATACAAACTCTGAAAGGTTAATAGAACCGAGGTTGCAGGCAGCATGGGCAGCGAGTGGCTGTTCACCACACGGATTTCCAGATATCACCACATAATCGTCGCAGTGCTGCATTAGGTTGTGGTTTCTGAACTGTTCCGTAAAGATACACCCAGGATCGCCCCAGTCATAAGCGCGGCTCATCATTGACTTATAAATTTCAATAGGTGTGATCGTATAGGTAACCGAATCATTATTTGGTCCATACTGACGCGTGATGGTCTTCTCTACCCGCTTTCCGGTATCATAATATCCCTTTACAGCCTTCATAAACTCGTCGTCAATTTCAACGGATAGATTTGCAGCCTCGATTTCTCCGTCCTTAGACTTGATATTGATAAAGTCCTCAATCTCCTTGTGCCAGCAGGAAAGAGACATAAGCAATGCGCCCTTTCTGGCTCCCCCCTGAGAGGTGCTAAGGGTAGTTTGGTTGAAGAGCTCCATGAAGGGAATGATTCCGTCAGATTTGTATTCGCCTCCTGCGATTGGAGCGCCTTTGGGGCGAAGGTTGCTTAGGGACACCCCCTGTCCACCCTGGTACTTGTAAGTGAGCCCGAGCTTTGTATTCAGATCAAGAATTCCGTGATAGTCGTCCGGTGCGTAGCCGGCGCTATAGCAGTTGGAAATACTCGCGTTGACGTCACGTCCACGGTTAGTAATGGTACGGCCAGCGGGCAGAAACTTGCGTTCTAACATGAGCCGAATTGCGGCTGGATTGCCGCCGCAAGCGCGGTTCACCATCTCGGCGAATGTCTCGTCCGGATGAATGTACTTTCCATCGCAAATCTTCACTCCTAACTTGTTTTCCTGGCCCAGCCACTCCTCTGAAGTAGTGATTTCTTTACTCAAATATCCACTATCCTTTCTTCCTTGCTAAAATCTGAATCACGCCGTCTACCTCTTTAAAGCTATGAACCCTATGAATCCCATGTATTAAGCAGTCAAAGTTTCTGTTCCACGGCCTGTCCATGCACAGCTTAACGTATTGCGGCGCGGCGTCTGTTAGCTCATCCGGAAGCAGATTATGGATGCCGTCGTCCACTAGGACGTCTCCCCGAAGGAGTTGCTTGTGGTGGGTAACAATCAGGTTCTTTTCATCAAACCATTTAAAGTGCTTATAAAGCCACTTCACTTTCTCAGCCATGTTCTCCACACTGGTCGACGTTGCAACCATGAGGTTATGTCCGGCGCTGTGCCAACGCCACGTATAGTCTACGCTACCTGTGGCTGGGGACATCTGTGGAACAAGCCGGCCAGACAGCACAGGATCGAAAAGCATGGTTTTACAGACTCCGGGGTAGAATTTTGATATGTCCCATTCTGTAATGTTTTCTAACTTTACACTTCTTTTGTGCTTCGCATTTAGTTCTGTGACCCACAGCTCATCCTGGTTGTTGAGCACGTCATCCAGGTCAAGGAGAATTGTCAGCTTTCTCATGCTCACCTCCATCCAGATAGTGCGGCATATCATCTAATTGGTTCTGCCCTAGCTCTTGATGATGCATAATCGCAAAAATATTCCAAGCTGCTGCAGCCAAATGATCTTCGTCGTTCATGCCCATGATATATTTATCCAAGTGCCTCTTTGCAGAGTCTATGTATCGAGAAAATGGCATTCCGCGTTCCCAGTTCCGGTCCGCATACTTTTTCGCCCCAAGCTCATACCATTCTGCAAGACGCCGGGTCCCAAACGGGGTTATAAGGTCGTATCTCCCCTTCCCATCTATTGGTTCTCTAATGGCGGCATTTTTTCCATAAGAAATCCGCTTACCAGAGTCGTCAATTCGCTCCACAGCAGATCAGCTCCTTCCCTAGAGTCAGTGTCTCGATCCAGTCGCACACAACATGCCAGTCCGGCAGCCGATGACAGCGCCGTTGAGCATAGATGTTCTTAAGGCAGCGGTAGTTGGTCGTCATGCCGGCCATTAGTTCAAAGCCAGCCGGGATGTTATAGAGAAGCTCAAGATAGGCGTCTCTTTTCAGTTCCGGGCTTTGCTCGCCGTCGATGCTGTTATAACGCTTCTGAAGTGCCGTCACGTAGTCAATCTCACTAGAGGAGACAAATTTGTTGCAACATTCGTAAATGGGCAAAACGGAAGCGCGGTGCATGGTCGACATGGAGCTTATGAAGTCTAGGAAGGTGTACCGTTCTGCCTCGACCCAGGCTTTATTGGAGAGCGTCAAATCAAACTGGACGATGATTCCGGTCAGGAATTGGTCGTGGCCTCCACTTTTTACGTTCGCCAGCTTGACAGCACGTTTGATATGTGGGTTCTCATAATCTCCGCGGCGAATGCTCTCAGAAATATCTAGGACAGTACTAGTAAATTCCTTTCGGTCAGGCGGCTGTGTGCGCATTGGATATCCACTTCGAAAAATACTCTCCGCCAGACCGTACACATCCGTGTTGTCGACTTTCGCCATTCGGTTCCTCCTCAGTAACAAAAGTAATGGGCACCAATTTTTTCATAGGCTTTTCGTCCGTTGCTGGTACTAAAGTACAAAACATCAGGCGGAAGGAGTGGTACACTTTCCTCCAGTGTAAGCTGGATGGCTTCATATTGCTCATCAGTTGGCGCTGCCCTGTCAATAATCAAAGATGTTGTAAATTGTACAGGTTCGGCCTGGAAGATCACATCATGGATATTGTCTGGAAATAGTGGGCTATCCACCCGGTTAAAAATAACCTCAACAACGGCACGTTGTCCAAGAAGAGACTGATTACCAGCCTCCAGATATGTAATGGCCGCAAGCAAATCTATGGCATCATCTGTAATAGTGTTGGCAATATCATCATAATGCGGTGCAGCTGGGATTACACGCTCTATCGTTACAACTTCAGTTAGTGTGGTTTGAGGTAATGTTGCTTCACCTTCTGTGCTCGAAATATTAGGCTCCCACAGCAAATGGCACAATACTACAACGACAAACATGGACCATATAATAACTGCAACAGTAAACGGTTTAAATTCTCTCAAATACGTATTGCCCCCTCAAAATGGGCGCAAAAAGGCCCAGGATATATTCTTGCATGAATGGCTACGCCGGTGTCAGCGGTTTGTATTACTAGATTCATAAACTGCTGTTTTCATTTCGGCTCCTGGTTCAAAGAACGGGACAACCCGTGCTGGAATATTGACCGCTTCCTTAGTCTTAGGATTTCTGCCTGTACGTGCCGCACGTGCCTTAAGGTGGAACGTGCCAAACCCAACTAGCTTTACATCATTGCCCGCCGCCATAGCGTCAATAACAGCATCTGTAAAAATATCGATTGCAGTATTGATTTGTGTCATCGGAATCTTTTTCTCTGCACTTGCAAACCTTACAAACTCGTCTCTATTCAAACACATCTTCCCTTCTCTTCATTAAATGAAACGCTGATTTGCTTTTTAGAGTATCTCTTCGGGGAACGCCTCTTCCATAGTACGCCCATCGTTTCTACAAACCACTACTTCATCTTCTCCTGTAAATAACGATTCAATTGCAGACATACAATTTGTAATAGCGAGGTCGTATGCCTTCAACTCGTTTAAACTCATTCCATTTGCAATTGTTTTTCGATTCTTGCCCAGTAGCTCACGAATAAATTTTTCAAGATTTACAACCATAATAGGTTTACTTTCTCCGGTAATTAACCTACAAAACAAATCTTGAGCCTGTGAGGTCAGATTCTCCCATTCATGAGCAACCTCTTTGAGAAACTCCTCCATCGATGTTTGGCTGTTACTTTTCATATCTGGCACTACCTTTCCTTCTTTCGCAAAAGTCAATAAAATCTATCTTTGTTATTGTTCACAGTCTGTAAGCAAATCGGAGCTGTTATCAACCATGTACTGAGTGACTTTCCTGTACCCATCGTCATTGCAATCTGCTGCAAATCCACGAAACCTCACGAGCGCAACCTTAAGTGTGTCTGTCTCTCCGTCCCATACAATCGCCATTCCGAATAGATGAAGAATAGAGTTGACTAGCCAGAGCATTCCACTATTACGGAACTCATCAGGGGTAATATAACGGACCATTTCCTCTTCGTCAAACTCTCTACTGATTTTCAATTTCTCACCACCAAATTATTATTTGCTATATATCAATCAACTTCCCACTCGTGTTTTTCCGTAGTCTTACCACACCGTTTGCACTGGAGCTTAACGATAGCATCGTGGTAGTTGGCTCCTATCTTAATCCAGTCATGCTGTGAGCAAGGGCACAGCCGCTCTTCCAACTCCATTACGCGATAAGTCAAACCCATAATGGTTTCTCGCAATTTCTTTTTAGTCGTCACGCACATCCTCCCTCCACTAAAGCAAATTTTCATTTCATCATTATTATTCTTCCCAGATCTTTACTTTTGGTTTCCACGTCTCAGAATAATTTGATATAGCATCCTGAACCTCGCGCCTAATGTCTTCAACCATCTCTTCCGAATCTGGATTTAAGTCATCCATATTAAAGCTGACTTGTAACGTGCAGCGCACTAACCATCACCTCATCAATCACTGGATTGTTTGCATTAGTACCCACGCTCATCCTCATCGGCTTCGTGTCTCAGCCTCTTTTTATACTTCTCTATACCGACCATGACTTCTCTTGAGCTTGGATTGCCAAGATGGCACTTGTGGTTTTCCTTGTACAACTTCTGAAGCCACTTATAAATATCATGGACTCCATCTGCCTTAGCTCGCAAATATTCAGCGTTTGTCATTTTTCACCTCAACAAATGTGCCTTTCGCATGTTCTCACTTTTTGGACATATCCGCACTTGCGGCACCTATATACGTCCGTCTACCCTTCGGACTGGCATTGTAGAAGTCTCACTAGAGTAATAGGTGTGCTCCCCAAGAGACTCCCAGTCATGCTTGCAGAAGCACGACCTGATATAGTTAATGATTCGTCTTATAGAAGCCGCCCCTTTCATATTCCGCGCATTTTTGCCACCTCATATGGATATACTTGGTATATTAATATTGAGGAGATGTTTCTTATGGCTCGGGG
>OKVW01001254.1_pt1 | contig 10962 bp, 9 predicted proteins | sample 1606991 | NCBI WGS metagenome assembly OKVW01 (sample SAMN03281021, study PRJEB24777) | human gut metagenome | isolation source: fecal sample PR177 from 1 month old male Malay infant, vaginal delivered...
GAAACTTGCAGAAAGATTAGGGGTAGAGTGCTATGATAAGCAGCTGTTGGCATTGGCTGCGAAGCACAGCGGGCTTTGTGAGGAGCTGTTTGAGAAACACGATGAGCGACCCACCAGCAGCTTTTTGTACTCCCTGGTTATGGATTCCTATTCCATGGGATACACAGCCTCCGGCTATTCGGATATGCCCATTAATCATAAGCTTTTTTTGGCTCAGTTTGACACCATCAAGAAGCTTGCGGAAGAGCATTCCTGCGTGATCGTAGGACGGTGCGCGGATTATGCGCTTTCCGATTTTCCCAATGTAGTGTCCGTGTTTATCACCGGCAATGACAGTGATAAGCTGGCCAGGCTTCAGGAGACCTACAATGTAGACGCCTCCAAGGCTAAGGATATCATGATCAAGACAGACAAACAGCGCTCCAGTTACTACAACTACTATTCCAACAAAAAGTGGAGCGATCCCAGAAGCTATGACCTGTGTATCAATAGCAGCGTGACTGGACTGGATGGAGCGGTGGATGTGATTGTGAACTTTGCTCAGGTGAAGCAGAGATGGATGGAAGAGAATAAGAAATAAAGTTGTTATAATGGGCTGTAAAAAATGGAGTGATTTTACTTCATTTTTTACAGCTTTTTTTTATTGGAGGGGGAGGAAAATGAAGGGGTGGGCGCGAATGGTTTACGCGGACGTTTTATAACCATTCGCGCCCACCTGCGGGGCGAAAAAACAAAAATTTACCGGAACAATATGCCTTATATAATTTACCGGAACCGGTTCTCCTATGATAAATTCTTATTAGCATAAAGAAAGGAGAGAGGTATATGAGGATACTGGCGATTACAGCCTGTACGGCGGGCATTGCACACACTTACATCGCTAAAGAGAAGCTGGAAAATGCGGCTAGGGAGCTGGGGGACTCCATTAAGGTGGAGACACAAGGGTCTATCGGCATCGAGAACCAGCTGACCCCGGAGGAGATTAAGGAGGCGGATGTGATCATTATCTCAGCGGACATCCGTGTGGGGAAGGAACGTTTTGCCGGGAAACCAGTGGTGGAAATTCCCATCAGCATGGTGATGAGGTCTCCAAAGGGTGTACTTGCAAAGATTCATGAGAAACTTGGTAAATAAGGGGTAGTCTCGAAAGAGGAGGGTTAACGTGATGGGTAAAAGTAAATTTGAAATCAAAAAACATGTTATGACCGGTATATCATACATGATCCCCATTGTTGTATGTGGAGGTATCCTGTGTGCGCTGGCCAAGGGGTTTGGCGGATATGATATCGGCAATGCGGTGGAAGCAGGCGCAACACCATTCTCCAATCTGAATCCATTCTCGTGGCTGGGATTCTGGTGGAGTGTCAATAAATTAGGCTCCTATGCAATGGACTTTGCAGTTGCCGTTATGACGGCGGGCGTTGCGTATTCAATTGCCGGGCGTCCGGGTATTGTGCCGGGCATCGTCATTGGTTACTGTTCGGCCCAATCCAAAGCAGGATTCCTTGGCGGGCTCTTGATGGCATTTATTATCGGAGCATTTGTCAACTGGATGAAGGGATGGAAATTGCCGAAATGGTGTGTCGGCCTGATGCCGGTTATGTTTATTCCGGTAATATCCACTTTTGTATGCGGTATGATTTTTCTCTGTGTATTTTCTATTCCGCTGGCCTTTATCATGGACGTGTTCCAGAAGTGGATCATTTCCCTGAATGGAGGAGCAAAAGCAGTGATCGGCGGTGTAATCGGGGCCTGTATGGGATTCGATATGGGTGGGCCGGTGAACAAGACAGCATCCATGGCGGCCAACGCACTTGGTGCAGATGGAATCTATGGGCCAATGGCAGCGAAAATCATCGGCGGCATGACGCCTCCCATTGGCATTTTCATCGCCACAGTGATTGCTAAGAAGAAATTCTCCAAGGTGGAAGTCGAGACGGCTAAGACCGCACTGCCCATGGGACTTTGCTTTATTACAGAGGGCGTCCTGCCGTTTGCGGCGGCAGATCCGGCCAGGGTAATTCCCAGTTCCATGATTGGCTCCGCAGTGGCCGGTGCACTTGCAGTGGGCTTAGGCTGTGAATCGGTGGCCGGACACGGTGGAATCTTTGTTGTGCCGATGATGACAAAACCTGTCTGGTTCTTAGTTGCGCTGGTCATTGGTTCTGTTGTGACAGGTGTTATCTATGCGGCGCTTAAAAAGCCGGAAGCGGAAGGCACGGATACAAAGGAAGAGGAAGATATTGACATTAATCTGGATATTCAGATTCAATAAAGGAGAGATAAGACGATGCTGGTTTCTATGAAAGCGATTTTGGATGATGCCAATCAACGGTATTACGGCGTCATGGCAATGAACAGTATTAATATTGAAATGGCCCGCGCCGGTATTATGGCAGCGGAGGAGGAGCACGCTCCCATCATCCTCCAATTTGGGCCGGGGCAGATGAAAAACCATGCGCATATGGAAGAGCTGCTTCCTGTCATTAAAGAATTGGCTGCCCGGGTACATGTGCCGGTGGCACTGAATCTGGATCATGGTTCGGATTTTTATGTGATTGCCGACTGTATCAACGCAGGATTTACCAATGTGATGTTTGACGGTTCTTCTCTGCCATATGAAGAAAATGTGCAGCGCACGGCTGTCATCAGTGCAATGGCTCATGGAATGGGCTGCTCTGTGGAAGGGGAACTGGGCCATGTGGGACAGGCTGCTGATTCGGATGACTCGGACCTGGATCTGTATACCAACCCGGAGCAGGCGGCGGACTTTGTGGAAAGGACCGGTGTGGACGCCCTTGCGGTTGCGATTGGCACGGCCCATGGAGCCTATCCCAAAGGCAGGATTCCAAAATTGGATTTTGAGCGGCTGCGCCAGCTGAAGGAAACGTTAAAGATGCCGCTGGTATTACACGGCGGGTCAGGCTCAGGGGAGGAGAACTTAAGAAGGGCAGTAGAGGGCGGTATTAATAAAATAAATGTATGTACAGACGCTTTTGAGGCAGGAAAGACCGGGATGCTTAAGTTGGCGGCAGAAGATCCAAAGGCAGATTATATGCATCTGTGTATGGCTGCCGAGGCGGGTATTAAGCAATTTGTAAAGGATTACATGATGGTGATCGGCTCTGCCGGACGCTATATCTATGGGGAGGCGAAGCAGTCCGGTAATGAGTAACTGATACAGAAATAGCGGCAGCGATATGGGTATGATCTGCTGCCGCTTATGCTAAAAGCAGGTGAAATGTTGAAAAAAGATAAAAACGCATTATATTTCAGCCGAATATTAAAATGCCTCCTGGATGGACAGACATGTGCAATCGTGCAGCTTGCGGATAATGTGGGATTATCAGAAAAAACAGTGCGTACCAAGATTGACCGGATGAATGAGTGGATGGGAAGTAAGAACTTTGGGATAATCCGAAAGAAGCAGGGCACAGGTGTCTGGCTGAATGCAACAGAGATGCAGAAGGATTGGATCAGAGAATACCTTGACCAGGAGGAGAGGCTGCCAGACCCTTCCGCCATGGCGACCCGGGACAGACAGCTGATCGGTAAGCTGCTCCGCCTGAAATCGGGCGAGATTATCACGCTGCAGCAGCTGGCAGAAAGCCTGTACCTAAGCCCGCCCACGGCAGCCAATATGCTGCGGGTGGTATCGCCGTGGTTTGAGAAGAGAAGCCTTAATATCTGCGCTGTGCGAAATAAGGGGATCAGGCTGACTGGCGATGAATATAACTATCGGATTGCTATTAAAGATTACCTGCTCTATATGATGACGGAAGTGATGGAAGCCCTGCTGGGCAATTATGCAGCCAGCATTGATATCTACCGGATACGAAGGATTATTGTCAATGCGGAAAATGCGTGGAGGATTGAGCTTGCCGACACATCATTTAACATGGCGTGGATACTTGCCTGCCTGTCCCTGACAAGGAACCACCCGGAAGGGGAGCATCGCTTTGAGGAGAATCAGGAAGAAAATATTCAGCATTATGTGGAGTATTCCTTTGCAGAATCAATCTATCAGAGAATCGAGCGGGAGTTTCAGGTAAAGCTTCCACATCATGATATTGTTCTTCTTGCTATCCTCCTGGTGTCTGCAAAACGGATGAATACGATTCTGGACATCAACAGCGAAGATTATGCCAGACAATATGATGAGAGCCTGCAAAACTTTGTGAAGAAAGTGATTGATACCATTGACTCGGTACTGGATGCCAATCTGGCGGAGGATGCAATTCTGTTCGAAAGCCTGCTGATCCATATGCGGTCGGCAATTTTTCGAATGAAATACTCTACCGCCACATTGGACAGCATCAGCAAGTATGTTAAAAATGAATATAAACAGACATTTCTGGCCACCTGGTCCACCAGCTATCTGTTTGAAGAACAGTATGGAATTCAGGTGACTGAGGATGAGCTGGCGGAGATAGCCCTCTATATACAGGCGGCGTTAATCCGGCAGAAAAAAGAAAAGCCCCTGTCGGCAATCCTGGTCAGCCGGAAGGGGCAGGCCAGCAGCCAGCTTATGATGGAGATAATCAAATACAGCCTGCCGGAGATTACGAAGATCAAAGCAGTCAGCAACCATGATTTTTCCGCCAGGGAGTTTCCGGAAGCGGATCTGATTATCAGTACAACAAGCCCGCCGTCTAAGGACCGGCGGAGTGTACAGATCGGCGACCGGCTCACAGAGCGGGATACCGAGGAGATCCGGGAGAAGATTCGGGAAATTAAAAGCATAAGGAAGAAACGGGGCTTCTGTTTCCACAATCTGTGCCATCAGCTGTTTGATATTGACTTGATCTTTTTCCATCCTAAGGTGAAGGATAAGACAGACCTGATCACAATGATGGTGAAGAAGATGGAAGAAAGAGGCGATGTGACGGACCATTATCTGGAGAGCGTGCTGGAACGGGAACGCGCTACTACAACCAGCATTGGGCGCGGCATCGCGATCCCTCATGGAAACATGGCGGAAAGCAATGAAGCACGGATCGCCGTGGCAGTTCTGGATGAACCGCTGGACTGGTACGGAGAGCCGGTGGACATGGTATTTCTGTTGGGAATAAAGATGACCTCGAAATTTGAAATCATAAAGACGAAGCAGTTCTACAAGGATTTTCTGGTCCTGACAGAAAATGATGAGAATTTAGAAACATTGAAGCAGATAGACTCAGCATTGGAGATATATCAATTTTTTATTCGGTAGGAGGATACCGTTATGGCAGTGAAGGAGATTCTGGATCAACGGGTCATTGACCTGGACATGGAAGCCAGAACAAAGGATGACGTGATCAGATACCTGGCAGGACTTTTGAAAGCGGCCGGCTATATAGATGATTTAGGAGGATATGTGAGGGATGTGTATCTTCGGGAATCTGAGGGAATTACGGGAATTGGGAATCACGTGGCAATCCCCCACGGCAAGTCGGACCATGTGGAGCGTGTGGGAATCGCGGTGGGGCGCACAAGGGAAATGGTGGAATGGGCTTCATATGATGGGGAACCGTCAGATCTGTTTTTCCTTTTTGCTGTTCCGTCGGATTCCAAGGGGGCGAAAGACCATTTGCGGTTGATCGCGGAGCTGGCCAGCAAGCTGGGAAATGATGGGATTATGCAGAAACTGCAGACAGCAAAATCCTATGGTGAATTGCTGGAGGTATTTTCATAGACCGGGAGGTGGACATGGCAGACACATTTATAACGCCAGGGCGGATTGTAAGCGGTTCAGGTGCATTATATAAGGCGTGTGATGAGGTGAAATGTCTGGGGAGCAAAGCGCTGATTGTCACAGACAAAACCATGCGGAAGCTGGGGAACCTGGATAAAGTCACAGGAATGCTTATGGATAACGGGATCTCCTATGCTGTGGAGGATGGAATAAACGGGGAACCGGATGATGGGATGATTGCCCATGGGGTGTCCCTGTTTCAGGAAGAAGGATGTGATTTTCTGATCGCCCTGGGAGGAGGCAGCCCAATTGATGCGATGAAAGCAATTGCAATGGTGGCAAAGGGAAAAGGGACGCCGGCGGATTACATAGGAAAAACGGTTTCGCAGAAGCTGTGTCCCATGGCGGCAATACCAACAACAGCGGGAACCGGTTCTGAAGCAACCCAGTTCACAATTATTACGGACCGGAGGACACAGGTAAAGCTGCTGCTGAAAGGCCCGGCGTTGATGCCGGATTTAGCAATCATTGATCCAATGTTTACCATGACTGCCCCTAAGGGGGTGACAGCGGCGACAGGGATCGACGCATTAACACATGCAATCGAAGCATTTACTTCAAGGAAAGCCCAGCCCTTGTCCGACACCTTTGCAGTATCGGCATGTCAACGGATATTCGGGAACCTGAAAAGGGTGTGGAAAGACGGGAACGATGAAAACGGGCGGATTCAGATGTCGCTGGCAGCATTGGAAGCCGGAATCGCATTCAATAATTCTTCCGTCACCATTGTACATGGGATGAGCCGGCCGGTTGGCGCGCTGTTTCATGTGCCACATGGCATTTCCAATGCCATGCTGCTGACAGCCTGCCTGAATTATATTGTGGATGGCGCAGAAGCGCAGTTTGCACTTCTTGCCAGAGAATGTGGGCTGGCTCCTGAATCAGAGAGGGATGAGGCGGCGGCACATGCATTATTAATAGCAATTGATCAGCTTCTTACGGATATCCGCATCCCGGAGATTAGTGAGTATGGGATCGAACGGGAACATTTCCTGGAAGAAATTCCCAGAATGGCACGGGATGCAGCCGCATCCGGCAGCCCCTCAAACACCCGGAAGGGTATCACGGTGGAGGCCATGGAAATGCTTTATGAGAAACTCTGGGAAGAGAAGAGAAGGGAAAAGCCATGAAATATTTGACATTTGACAAGGAGCGGCCATATGACCTGATTCTTCTGGGGCGTATTGCCATTGATTTTAATCCGCTGGATTATTATCAGACACTGGCGGAGAGTGAGACCTATAAAAAGTATGTGGGCGGTTCTCCCGCCAATATTGCGGTGGGACTCTCACGGCTGGGCAAAAAATGTGGATTTTTCGTTCGTGTCTCTGATGACCGTTTCGGCGAGTTTGTGGTGGACTTTTTTAACAGGGAGGGAATTGATACCTCCCATGTGAAAAGGTGCCTGCATGGAGAGAGCCTGGGCCTGACTTTTACAGAAATACTCAGCCATGATGAAAGTAATATCCTGATGTACCGGAACGGGATTGCGGATCTGTCGCTGTCACCGGAGGATATAGATGAAGCATATTTAAGCCAGGCCAAGGCCCTCCTGATATCAGGTACAGCCCTTGCTGCCGGCCCGTCCCGTGAGGCGGCATTGAAAGCAGTTGCATTGGCGAAGAAACATGGCGTCAGGGTGGTATTTGATATTGACTACCGGGCATATAACTGGAAGAGCCGGGATGAAATTGCCGTGTATTATTCAGCAGTTGCGCGGGACAGCGATATTATCCTGGGCTCCAGGGAGGAGTATGACCTGACGGAGCAGTTCCTGGGGCTGGATGGGAAGGACGAGACAACTTCCTGTTATTGGCGCAGGCAGCAGGCCTCAATTGTTGTGATCAAACATGGGAAACAGGGCTCTACAGCATATACAAAGGATGGGAGATCCTATTCTATCAAGCCCTTCCCCGTTGATGCGCTGAAAGGATTCGGGGGAGGGGACGGCTATGCTTCCAGTTTTCTCTATGGAATTCTGAGCGGGCTGGAGATGACGGACTGCCTGGAGCTGGGGTCGGCATCCGCCTCTATGCTTGTGGCAGCCCATGGATGCAGCCCGGACATGCCTGTGCTGTCGGAACTGAAGGAGTTTATACGGAAAGAAAAAGAGAAGTATGGTGAAATGGTTGCCAGAGTAGAATGATTGGCACATATGTAAAGAAAGAGAGGAAAAAAGATGAAGATTGCATTATTAAACGAATTTAGCCAGGCGCCGAAAAACAGTATTATTATGGAGGAACTTAAACGGGCTGTGGAGCCATTTGGACATCAGGTATATAATGTGGCAATGTCCAAACCGCTGTGTGACCAGGATGTGCCGGAGGCATACACTGAGGATAACCCAAGGCTCACCTATCTCCATCTCGGGATTCAGGCTGCGCTGCTGCTGAATTCCGGCGCCGTTGATTTTGTCGTAACCGGCTGTGGGACAGGACAGGGGGCGCTGATGTCTTTAAATATGTATCCTGGTGTTGTGTGCGGATACTGCATTGAGCCTACGGATGCATACCTGTTTCTGCAGATTAATAATGGTAATGCATTGTCTATTCCATATGCCAAGGGATTTGGCTGGGGTGCGGAGCTGAATCTGTACAATATCTTTACCAGGGCATTCGGATCACCAAAAGGCATGGGATATCCCGATGGAAGAAAAGAGGCCCAGAACAGAAACGCCAGCCTGCTGTTTGAGGTTAAGAAGCAGGTGGCAAAACCGCTGCTGGACGCATTGAAAGCGATTGATCCCCAGCTGCTGAAGGAGTGTATGGTACCTAATTTCCTGAACTACTTCTATGAGGGCTGCCGGGATGATGGGATTAAGGCATTTGTAGACAGTTTATAAATATTAAGGAACCCGGTTTTAAAGCGAAGGCTTTGAAACCGGGTTCTAAATGATTGTGCAGGCAAGCCAGCCGTTATTCCACTGTCACGGATTTTGCCAGGTTCCTCGGCTGGTCAACATCCAGATTCTTACCCACACTGGCGTAGTATGCGATGAGCTGCAATACTGCGGCAATGGGGAATACTGTAAATTCATCGGCCAGATCCGGGATGCGGATCTGGATGTCCGCAATATCCTCCTCAACGGCAGCGCCCTCCTTGGCCAGCAGGATGACGAAGGCCCCGCGGGCCTTGACTTCCCGTACATTGGAGATGGTCTTGGGGAAAATGTGGCTCTGGGTGGCAATGGCGATCACGGGAACATTTCCGCAGATCAGGGCAATGGTTCCGTGTTTCAGCTCTCCGGCGGCGTAGGCTTCGGCATGGATATAGGAGATCTCCTTCAGCTTCAGGGCGCCTTCCAGGGAAAAGGCATAATCCAGCCCGCGGCCGATGAAAAATGCATCCGGCTGGCAGATCAGGTGGGCGACCAGGCTGCGCACCGATTCCTTCTGGCGGATCATGGTCTCCATGGCCGGAATGGCATCCAGCAGGTCCTTTAAGAAGGTTCTGGCCTGCTCGGCGCTGTATTTCCCGCGGACCAGGGCCATGCGGCAGCAGATCATGTACAGGGCCGCCAGCTGGACGGAGTATGCCTTGGTGCTGGCAACCGCAATCTCCGGGCCGGCGTGGGTGTAGAACACGTAATCGCTCTCCCTTGCAATGGTTGAACCCTTTACATTTACAATGGACAGAGTCTTGGAGCCCAGGTTCCGGGCCAGGTGCATGGCGGCCAGGGTGTCTATGGTTTCACCTGACTGGGAGATCACGATCACCAGGGTTTGATCGTCTGCCAGGGGAGTCTCATAGCGGAACTCCGAGGCAATGGATACATTGACGGGAATCCGCAGCAGGGGCTCCATCATGGCCCGGGCCACCATCCCGGCGTGCATGGCAGTTCCGCAGGCGATGATCTGGATCTTGCTGCAGTCCGCGAAAACCTGGTCCGGAATCTGGTCGTCCGTGAAATCGGGCAGGCCCCCTGCAATGCGGGGGAGTATGGTGTTCTTCAGGGCTTCGGGCTGCTCGTGGATCTCCTTCAGCATAAAGTGGGGGAAGCCGTTTTTCATGGCAGCGTCCATATTCCAGTTCACCTCCATCATTTCCGGCGCAGCCTTGGTGCCGTCCATCTGGTAAAGGCGGATCTTGTAGGGGGTGAGACGCACAATGTGCTGCTCCGGCACCACGAAGTATTCCCGGGTGTGGGGGATGAGGGCCGTAAGGTCCGAGGCGATCATAGCGCCTGAGGGGGTGTAGGCCGCCACCAGGGGGCTGACGCGGCGGATTGCATATATTTCACCGGGATGGTCCTCAAACAGGATACAAAAGCCGTAGGAGCCTTCTAATTGTGAGGCAAACTCCTTCAGGGCCTTCATAGGGTCCTGGCCGCAGGAAGTGTACAGGGCGTCCAGGACGCCTGCGGCAACCTCGCTGTCCGTCTGGGACACCAGTCTGTCTTCCAGATTGTACTCCTGGGTGAGCTGGTGATAGTTCTCTATGATTCCGTTGTGAATCAGGGTGATTTTCCCGAATTGATGGGGGTGGGCGTTTTCTTCGGTGACACCGCCGTGGGTGGCCCAGCGGGTGTGTCCGATGCCGCAATGGGATACGTCGCTGACTTTTTTGACGCATTCCCTCAGCACCGCAGCCTTGCCCGTCTTTTTGATCAGACGGATTTTGGAGGCGGTGTCAAAATAGGCGATTCCGGCGCTGTCATAGCCCCGGTACTCCAAGCCTGCAAGTCCGTTTAACAACATGGTTTTGGCCTCCAATGGGCCGCTGTATCCAATAATTCCACACATAATATTCTAGTTCCTCTCTTTGGGTTATGGCCGCATTTCCTGAATTTTCCCAACAAAAAATAAGCTGTCGGCATGAAACGCGGCGGCAGTTGATACATGCTGTCCGATATTCAATTTTTACTTTAATTGGAAAATGTCTGAACCCCTGACGATAGGACAGGGGACCCGGTTATACCGCGTTTGTTTTGCAGTTGCCCGCATATTTCACGATATATCACACGCCCGGGCCGCATGGGAGAGCACCCGCCGAAATTTCGATTCTCTCTCCTCCTCGTTAACCTTCTGCCAGCAGCCAACGGCTGTTCACGGACCTGGTAAAAGGTGCATGGCGCTTAGCTTTGCTATTAAAATCCATCCCTCCTGAATGAATTGTGATTTATTATATCTCACTAAAGAATATGCGTCAACCATATTTCTGTCTCTTATACACATCTCCGAGCCCACGAGACCAGAGAGGATCTCGTATGCCGTCTTCTGCTTGAAAAA
>OKVW01001255.1_pt1 | contig 10959 bp, 11 predicted proteins | sample 1606991 | NCBI WGS metagenome assembly OKVW01 (sample SAMN03281021, study PRJEB24777) | human gut metagenome | isolation source: fecal sample PR177 from 1 month old male Malay infant, vaginal delivered...
TACATCTGCCGTCCTCCTGCCGAGCCGCCAGATACACGGCGGGCGCTGCCTCCTCCGTCACCACTGCGAAGGAGAACCCATCTATGTTAGTGGCAGCGCCCCACTCCCCCCGGTTATTCATGGCAATCAGAGAAAGGTCGCCTGCTGCTCCCTGCCGCGCCCTCAGCTCCGCATCCAGGCGTCTCACCGCTGTCTCGCAGGCCTCCTGGGGGTGCATCCCCTCCCCCATCAGCCGCACGGTCTCGTAAGAAATACAGCCCTTCATCAGATCCTCGCCCAAACCTGTGGCAGTGGCGGCTCCGCGCCTGCTGTCCGCGTAGAAGCCGGAACCGGAGATGGGGGAATCCCCCACCCTGCCCTTCTTTTTCATAAACAACCCGCTGGTGGAGGTGGCTGCGGTCAGCTTGCCCTTTGTATCCAGACAGGCCATGCCCACGGTATCATGGCCGGAATACGGCTTAAGCTCCCCCATGATCTCCTGGCTGCGCAGTTCTCTCACCCGCCTGCAGTAATGGGCCCTGGCACGGTCGGTCAGCATATTCCTGCGCTCAAAGCCTTCCTTGTGAGCGAACTTTTCCGCCCCCTCGGCCACCAGCATGCAGTTGACCCTCTCCCGGCTCAGGCGGCGCGCCACGGATACCGGGTTGGCGTAGTCCCTGATGGCGGCCACTGCGCCGATGTCCAGGGTATCCCCGTCCATATACGCGGCGTCCAGCTCCACCTCCATCTCCTCATTGGGAAGTCCGCCGTAGCCCACGGATTTGTAGTAGGGGAAATTCTCCACCTCCCGCACAGCCGCTTCGATGGCGTCCCCGCCGTCTCCGCCGCTGCCCAGCAGCTTCGCTCCCTCAGTAATCCCCTCCAATGCCATTCTCCAGGTCGCTATCATGCCCCACATCGTCCGCTCCTCCTCTTTGTCCGGTCCTGCCCTCTGCCTCTGTTACCTGCCTCCAGCCTGCGGCTGCTCAGCCTCAGAAGCAGATTTCCTCTGCCAAAGCCCCTGTGTCCTGTCCGTCTGCCAGTGCCTTGGCCAGGCGGCACATGTTCTTTAGCGCGTCATTTAATCCAAGGCCGCCCTTCTTCGGCGTCTTTACAATAGCCACCCTACCCTTGTATGCAGCTATGGTGTCCTTGTTTTCCTCGGCCATGGCGGCAAATGCCATGGCTGTTCCCGCCTGATTGATATCGAAGGCCACCCTGGCGCTCATGGCAGCATAGTCAGCGAAGTTGAAGGCCGGCCCGCAGATCACTACATCCGGTTTTAACTTGTTCACCATGGCGCAGAGCTTCCGGCTCACCTCATCCGGGTCCGCTTTATAGGTGCCGTTTCCACAGCAGAGGCAGGCCGCTACATGGCCGTCCACTTCCTTCAGAAAGGGTTCCATCATGACCGCCGGGCCGATGGGGTCCTTTTTCCCGGTCAGGGGAACCATGGTGTCATCCTTGGTTCCCAGGCCGGACTGGATCTGGTCAAATATCATCACGATTTTCATCACATTTTCCTCCATTTACAGATCGTCAAAGGACAGATCGTCCAGAGAGATATCATCATCGTCATTGCCCGCCGCAGCCTTGGCCTCGTCGGTCAGATACTGTTTATCCATCATTTTAATAAACGGCATGTAGATGAACACGCCCATAATCAGCAGCAGGAGCTGCAATACCGCTCCCTGCCAGCCCGTGGACAGGAAACCGGACAGGACCACCGGCATGGTCCAGGGGATGGCCACGCCGCTGCACAGCGGAACCAGGCCGATGCTCATACACACATAGGAAATCACAATATTAATTGTTGGCACCAGCATAAACGGAATCAGGATCATGGGGTTGAGCACAATGGGCAGCCCGAATACCAGCGGCTCATTGATTCCGAAGATACCGGGTATCAGGGCCAGTTTGCCCAGTTCCTTCACCCGCTTGGAGCGGCAGAACAACAGCATGGCAATCAGCAGGGACAGGGTGGAACCGCAGCCGCCGAAGGAGGCGAACAGATCCTGGAACTGCTGGGAAATGATGTTGGGCAGCGGCGCGCCTGCCTGGAAGGCTGTCAGGTTCTCCGCGGACAGGGTCTGCAGGATGGGGTTAAATACCGCGGCCACAACCGAACCGCCGTTTACTCCGAAGAACCAGAACAGGTGCAGGAATATGTAAGCGATCACCATGGCAGGCAGGGTATTGCCCAGCTTTAACAGCGGCGCCTGCAGGATCGTGAACACAAAATTAAAGGCATTCTTGTAGGGCGTCATTGCGAATATAATGTTGATCACGAAGAATACCAGGATGGCCAGGCCGGCGGGAATCAGGGCCGCGAAGGACTTACCAACCGTGGGCGGAACCCCTTCCGGCATCCGGATCACCCAGCCCTGGCGGTCGACCCAGGCATAGATGTGGACGGACACGAATGCGCAGATCATGCCTACGAAGAGGCCTTTTGAACCTACCCAGCCCATGGGGATTCCCTGCACCACAGTTTCCCCAGCCAGAACCTCGTAGGGCATGATCAGGAACCAGCACACCAGGGCAATGGCTGCTCCGAACATCTGATCCCCCTTCATCTGCTCAGCAAAGGTGTAGCCGATTCCCACCACCGCCAGGATGGCCATGATGGAGAAGGTGGCGTCCGTGGGCTTGGCAAAATAGGACGTCCAGTTCTCCCCAAAGAACCTGGCCCAGAACTGGGCCCATCCGGGAATCGGGAAGTTGGCCAGCAGCAGAAAGAAGGAACCTACAATCAGCAGCGGCATGGACAGCAGGAAGCCGTCGCGGATGGAGATCAGATATTTATTTTTGCCGATTTTCTCTGCCAGCGGCATTAGTACGGATTCTAACTTATTAAACATATTTATTTCCCCCAGAATTAAATTTTGTTTGATATTTGTTTACACTACTTGGCCGCTTTCATCAGCTTGATGGCTGTTTTCAGAACTTTCTCCCCGTTCATCATGCCGTAGTCCGACTGGTCTATGACCTGGATCGGAATCCCGGTGTTTCCATACAGATCTACGATCTCACTATAGCGGTATTTTACCTGAGGGCCTAAGAGGATCACGTCCGGATGGTGCTCGTCGATGATCTGGCCGATCCTGCCGTCCGGGAAGGCCTCTACCTGGATCGGAAGTTCATGGGAATTGGCCACGTTCTGCATCTTGCTGGCCAGCATACTGGTGGACATCCCTGCGCTGCAAAATAAATATACTTTCTTCATCATTCATTTCCTCCCTGTGCGGCTATTTTCTTCTCAAGCTCTGCGATCCTCTTGTAGCTGTCTATCATTTCCTCTGCGATGATCTTAAATCCTTCCGCGCTCATCAGCTGGTCCTCCGCGTGCACAAGGATCAGGGACCCTCCCACATTCTCGCCGCCGGCCTCTCTGGATATCAACTGGAAATGGGCCTCATGCCCCGCTAAAAACTGTGTCTGCCCCGTGGCGATGGAAGCCGCCGCCCCCTCAAAATCGCCTGCCTTTGCTCTGTGGATGGCCTCTATGTAGCTGGACCTGGCCGCTCCCACATTGGATATGATCTGGAAACAGATCATCTCTAAACCCTCTGCCATGTTCGTTCCTCCTTCTCTTTCTGATACGGGAAAGTGCAGCTAACCATTTCGATTGCTGCACCTCTCATTTGGTTGCCTTAATTATAAGGCGGGATTTTAAGTTTTTACCGTAACGGGATTTCCTAGCTGCTAGGAAATGGCTGCCCTTTATGGCAGTTTACCCCAGAATCCGGTCCATAAATTCCTCGTAGCTGCAGGAAAGGCTTAAATTAGCCAGCTCTGAGGGCCGGTCCACGATGCCGGATACCCAGTCGAAGAATATCTTGATCATCCGCTGGTCTCCCTCGTTGATGGCAAAGAGCATCACCAGGCGCACCTCGAAGCCGCCCCATTTCACCGGATTCTTCAGCTGGGCCACCGCGATGGTGGAGCTGCGGGCAAAGGCGCCGAAGGCGTGGGGGATGGCGAAGGCATTGACAAAGGATGTGGGGGACATCTCTTCCCTGCGCAGCACAATATCCACGAATTCCGGCGCCACAATGCCCTCCCCGGTCAGGTTCCGGCACAGGTGGCGGATGATCTCCTCCGGCGTTTTCAGATCCAGATTCTGGTAATAGTGGTTCTTCTGGATCAGATTGCCGATGTGGGAGGCAAATTCCAGCTGGAAACTCTTCTTGTCCAGCCGGTTTAAGGCCTGGAGTATATCCGACTCTGTCTGGGAGTCCACAAACAGGTTGACCGTCACTGTGGCCACGTCCAGCCCATGTTCGATGGGAAATGTGCACAGCAGGAGATCCGCGTCCAGGGAGGCCACCGTATCCTCCTCAAAGTACCGTAGCACCTTGACGATCTCCATCCGCTCCCGGAACATGTCGGAGATCTTCTTCACACACATATCGGAAAATGATCGGTTGTGGGGCAGCACCATCACCGCCCGGTATTTCCTCACCGCGTTCATCCGCTCGCTGGCGGCTCCCAAATGCAGGGCGATAAACCCGCTCTCCATGTCGGATATCTTCACCTCCAGACGGGACTCCAGCAGCTCCACCACATAGATGCCCATCTCAAACACCAGGGGGTATTTGCGTTTGATCTCCTCCAGAAACACATCCTCTAAGTTCACCTGGTGCTTCACCCGGTCGATCAGCCCGTGGATGTGCATCTTAAGGCCGGCGATCAGATCCTCGTCCTGCCGGAAATCCAGGCCGAAAATCCGGTAAACCTGTTCCAGGGCCTCTGTCACCAGCTTCTTGGAGTTCAGCCATTTCCCCTCGAATTTCACGAAATCACTGGTATAATGGGAGGCCCTGCGCCCCATGATCACCAGGGCGAACATGCCGATCTCCCCGTCCTTCACCTGGATGTGAAGCCGCCTGGAGATGCGCTCGAAGAAGGTCTGGGAGATCTGGTATTCAATGGTGTCCTCCAGCCCCTGATCCTGGTTGTCCATGTTCACATAGTTGGAACAGGTCATCCGTTCGATGCTGGTGCCCGCGTGGAGGATCAGCATGGGGAACAGGGACTCATGGATGGAGTAGTCGTACTCCTCCAGCACCTCCACGAAGATGTCCTTCACCTCAATCAAGTCAAAGCTGCGGTACATATGGGCCAGCAGGTTTAAGTTCAGGAAATTCTCCTGCACCTCCGCCACCAGCAGATCCCTGTAGAACCGGCGCTTGCTGGCCTCGTCCCCCTGTAGGGAGATGCACTCTTTGCTGCGCACCAGCTTTAAATTGGAGTAGGGTTCCAGCATTTTCCTGATCCGCTTCAGGTCGTTGTCTATGGAATACCCGCTGACATAGATCTGGCTCTGGAGAATGGTCAGGTTCAGCTCCCTGGCCTCAAACAGCAGCTTTTGTATGATGTAGATGCATCTGGCGCCAGGCGTCTGGGGGATCTCTCCCTCACACGCCTGGCGCTCTGCTGACTGTCTCTGTTCTGCCTGTACCTGAGCCGCCTCGCTCAGCCTGTACCCCTGCCTCACATTGGACTCAATGACAGGCGTCTCCATCCCCCGGTTGATGGCCTCCACATCCGAGCGGATGGTGCGGTCCGACACCTGGAGCAGCCCCGCCAGCTGCCGGCTGGTCATATACATGTTCCGTTCTGCCAGTATGGCCAGAATCTGTTCCTGTCTCTTGTTCTGCAAATCGCTTCTCCTTCTGTCAGACCAGGGTAAATGCAAACACCTTCCACGGCTCCGTGTAGTCCAGCAGGATCTGCTCATAGGGCGGAAGGTGTCCGATCACGTTCTTTCTTCCGTCATTTGGCATTTCCTTAAGCACAATGTGCAGCTCTCCCTTATATTTTCCGTATCCGTCATTGAGGATCACCACATCTCCCCGCTTTAAATCCCTGGTGTTGCCCGCAGGCACGCTGCGGTCCGCATATGTAACCCTGGGCCAGGTGGAACGGATCATATACTCGCTTAAGTCCCCCCTGACCACATGCTTAGGCTCATAGTCCAGTATGGCCGCCTCCGTGGGGGTCAGCTCCTTCTCCAGCTCCAGGCCGAAGGTCAGAATGCTGGGATTCACCGCCCCGCAGGCCTCCAGCTCCCGGTCCGTGGCATATGCATTGGCAATCAGCACGTCGTCCACCATGCCCGTGGCAAAGAGGTGGCGCACCTGGAAGTCCACCGGGCGGTCCCTGTGCATCTCCAGGGTGCACAGCCCCTCCTGCACCGGCCACGGCCCATAGGCCGCCTTGTTTTCGCTGGACACGAAGGCCGCCACCTGCAGGCCCATGGACTTCACGGCCTCATTGCACCGGTTGAAATGCTCCAGGCTCAGCCCCGTATATCTCTGGGGATAAAAGTTGTGGCAGGTCACCAGTTTCTTCCTGTCCGGGTGGTGGTCCATCACATTGGCGATATAGGCCAGCTTAGTGCTGGCGTTCAGCTCCACCTTAAGGCTCTGGGGATTGTAGGTCATCATGCTCTCCTTCATCCCGTCAAAGCCCTCGTCCAGCCGGATGCCGTCCACATGCATCTCCGTGAACACAGACAGATCCTCATAGGTAATCCCCAGACTGGCAAACACGCCCGGCGTCACATCCGGTATGATCTCCATGCCCATCTCATGGGCCGCATCCGCCCTGACCCGGAAGTCTTTAATCACTTCCTCCCGGCTCTTCCCCTCCATGCTGATCAGGCAGGTGAATACCCGCTCAAAGCCCAGCCCGCCGGCCTTCCTGATATACGCGATATCCTGCTCAGCGGTTGAATACTCCGGATAAATTGAAATCCCCAATCTTGCCATCCCTATAACCTCCTTCAGTCAATTGAGCTGTCCTGCAGCTTCCTGACATTTATTATACGGGTTTGGATGGATAAAATTGGGTAAATGGATTTCCTAGCAGTTAGGAAATGCCGCCTATGTTACAGGAATGTGGGAACCGTGGACTCCATCAGCCGGGCGGCAGCCGACTCGTCGCTGCCGTCAAAGACGAACTCCACCGTATCGTTCTCATTGACCTGCAGGTTCATCAGAGCCATCACATTTTTACAGTCAGCCTCACTGTCTCCGGCCCTGAGGCTGATCCCGCACTCATAGTCCATGGCCAGCCTGCTGATACTCACGGCGTTCCTGGCGTGAAGGCCTCTCCTGTCCGCAACCTTATACTTGAAACACAGCATCTGTATTACCTCCGTTAATCTGCGTCATTTCCCCTATCTTAACATAATTTCCAATACCTTACAACCGGGGCCGGGTATTTCACTGCCCGGGGGCCGCGCGCCCCGATGACAAAGGGCAGCCCCCAAGGACTGCCCTCTGATACAATTACCCTTCTTCTATGACTGATACAATCCTTCAAACAGCTCCGCAGGCACATATGCCTCCACCGCGATGCCGTCCTCCTGATACTCCTCCTTCAGCAGCTGGCCGTATTTGCGGATGGTCTGGATCTTCCCGGCCTGGCTGTAGGGATATACTTTCTTAAGGAACACCCGCCTGCTGCGGATAATCTCCTCCAGTATCCGGCTGAGTTCATCCAGTCCCTCCCCAGTCTTAGCGGATATCCGCACCTGGTAGTCTGCGGAGAAATCCCTGGGCACAGCCTGGGTTCCATCCTGGCCGCCCTCCAGCTGCTGCAGCCGGTCGGTCTTGTTGAACACGGTCACCACCGTTTTGTCCACAATCTCCAGCTCCCTCAGCGTCTCCTTTACCACATGCATCTGCATATCCATCTGCGGGTTGGAACAGTCCACCACATGGAGGACAATATCACTGTACTTGGCCTCCTCCAGGGTGCTCTTAAATGCCTCAATCAGGTGATGGGGCAGCTTGCGGATAAATCCAACGGTATCGGTCAGCAGGATCGTATGATCCCCCGGCAGGGTGAAGCTTCTGGTGGTGGGGTCCAGGGTTGCAAACAGCTTGTCCTCCGCCAGTATATCAGCATTGGTCAGACGGTTCAGCAGGGTGGACTTGCCGGCATTGGTATAGCCCACTATGGCCGCCGACATGGCGTAGTTTTTATCCCGCTGCTGCCTGGTTACCTCCCTGTGGCGCTTGACGTCCTCCAGCTCAGCCTTCAGCTGTCCGATGCGCTCGTGGATCAGCCGCCGGTCCATCTCCAGTTTCTTCTCGCCCGGCCCTCTGGTGCCGATGCCGCCGCCCAGACGGGACAGGGACGCGCGCATGCCGATGAGGCGTACCGCCCGGTATTTTAACTGGGCCAGCTCCACCTGGATCTTGCCCTCCCTGGTATGCGCCCTGGAGGCAAAAATATCCAGGATAATCATGGTCCGGTCCATAACCTTCATGTCCAGGGCCTGTTCCAGGTTCTTAAGCTGGGCCGGGGACAGCTCATCATCGCAGACCACGCCGGTGGCTCCCAGCTCCCAGGCCCGGTCCTTCACTTCCTCGATCTTGCCCTTGCCCAGGTAGGTGCCCGGATGAATCCGTTCCCGGTTCTGGATGATCATATCCACCGTTACGGCTCCCGCGGTCTTAACCAGCTCCTTTAACTCATGTAAGGAGGCCTCGGCATCGTCCCCGTCCCCGGTACTCACCGCAAACAGGACAACCCGCTCCTCCACTTCCTTTAATTCAATTAATTCTGACATATTTCCTCTTGCCTTCTAACGGCTCTTCAAAAACGCAATCTCATGTTCCGCCCGCTCATCCGGTCCATAGGTTTTGTTGTACTCCTGGAACAGTTTCAGGGCTTCCTCGTACTGATATAAGTATTCGCTGCAGACCGCCCGGTTATACGAGGCTTCTTTTAACAGCTCCCGGCTGTCCTCCTGGCCCTGAAGCTTTGCCACTGCCTGGTCAAATGACGCAGCAGCCTCTTTATATTTTTCCTCCGCCATCTGGCACAGACCCATTCTGATGTAGATCTCCCCATCATCGATTCCGTCCCTGACAGCATTTTCATACAGGCTCATGGCCTGGTCGTAATTTTCAGCCTTCACGCAGGCAGCGCCCACGGCCAGCAGCGCCTCACGGCGGCCTGTTACGCTTTTGTCCGTGCCCTGCACAGCCGTCTGCACATGGTTGTAGTACGTCAGCGCCCGCTCCGTATTGCCCAGGCCCGCGGCGCACATACTTGCCATGTACCAGTATTCCAGGTTCACGGTATCCCTCTGCATCAGCAGATCATAGCTGTACAGCGCGGCTTCATAATCCGCCATCCTGTACTCTGCCTCCGCCCGGTAGCGCAGAATGTCCACCGCCAGCTCCCCGGTATCCTTGTCCATTGCAGCCAAGGCCTGGTCAAAGGCTCCGATGGCCGCCGTGTAATCGCCCTGTTCCAACTTCTCGATGCCAAGGGCCCTCATCTCCCGCTGCTTGGAGGAGGAGAAATAGCCCACTACCTTGATGGTGGCGCAGGCGATCAGGATCACCAGCAGAATGCATACGGCCCAGGCGATCAGCGCCTTGACCAGACGCTTCCTCCGCCGTTTTCTGCGCATGTCCCGCCGGCCCTTGTCAAACCGGGCGTTCCTGCTGGAATCGTAGGAAGCGCGCTCCTGGTAACTGTATTTTTCGTTTCCCCGGGCCATGGCTTACCTCACATCTGTGCTGCCGAATCCGCCGTTGCGGGACTGGGTGCACACGTCATCCACTGTGATTCCGTAAGGAATAAAGATTCCCTGGGCAAAGGCCATCCCTGGGGTCAGTTCCACAGTCTTGTCCTCCCTGGAATCATTGGTCACCTTGATAAACATATGGCCCTCGTTATCTGAGTGGAAGTAATCGCTGTCAATGATTCCCACTGTGTTGTTCAGCTGCAGGCGGTACTTAAAGCCCAGGCTGCTGCGGGGGAATATCTGCAGCACCCACCCTTCCTCCATCTCCACACGCACTCCGGTGGGAATCTTCACAGACTGTCCCGGCTGAATGGTCACTGCCACAGGCGTGTAAAAATCGTATCCCGCCGAACCTGCCGTAGCCCTGGACGGAAGCTGGATAAATTTGTAAATTCTTTCCAATTCTTCCTTAGAGGTGACGCCGAACGTATCCTGCCAGTCCTCTGAAAACTGATTCATGCTTACCTTATGAAATTTTGCTATTCTCTGCATTGTACTAACCAACCTTTTCTATTCTGATATTCTGCTGCCATTCTGTCCATGCAGAACAGCCTCTCCCCTGAGAAGGGACCGGGATACATCAATCACCCGCTGATTGGAACTGCCCTTCCAGTGCAGATTATTGTCCTTCAGGGCAATCTCAAATTCTCCGTCCACCACCACGTCCACCTTGGAAATGAAGGGAAGGCCGCATATGTCCTCCCAGTCATAGCCTGTGTACAGCCAGATGGTCTTGTTGGGGTAACGGCTGCAGATCTCATCCACCAAAAGGCCTGTGTCCTCCCGGTTCTGGGGATGAAGCGGATCTCCTCCGCTTAAGGTAACGCCGGATATGTAGTCCTTGTCCAGCTCTGCGAACAGCTCATCCCTGGCTGCCTGGTCAAATGGAACCCCTCCGCGGATATCCCATGTCACCGGATTGTGGCATTCCCGGCAGTTGTGGTCGCAGCCTGCAACCCAGAGCACCACCCGGAGTCCCTCCCCGTTGAGCATATCGTCCTTTGTAATATTGTGATAACGCATCTTCTACTCTCCTGCTTTCTCCTGTGCTGTTTCAAGCGGGGAAGTACAATGGGGGCAGCGCACCGCGCCCAGTGGGATCATGGTTTTGCAGAACGGACACTCCTTCTGGGTGGGCGCTGCCGCGGCTTCCGGCTTTTTGCCCATGTCGTGAAGGCGGTTCAGCTGTTTAACCACAATAAATACCACCAGGGCCATCAGAAGAAAATTGATTGTCTGGGTAATGAAGGAGCCGTAATTGATGGTTGCCACATTGGTCATCTTCTTAACATCTTCGAGGGTCGCATACTTGTTCCCATCCAGCGCGATGAACATGTTGGTAAAGTCAACCTTCCCCGTCACCAGGCTTAAAATGGGCATAAATATATCATTGACCAACGAATTCACAATAGATGTAAACGCGC
>OKVW01001260.1_pt1 | contig 10919 bp, 7 predicted proteins | sample 1606991 | NCBI WGS metagenome assembly OKVW01 (sample SAMN03281021, study PRJEB24777) | human gut metagenome | isolation source: fecal sample PR177 from 1 month old male Malay infant, vaginal delivered...
CAAACTCACAAATGTACTTCATCCAAATAATCTATAATTTTCTCTACAGATTCCTCATAACTGAGAAGATAATGCCCTTCCAGATCTATTACTACATGCTCTGTCCGGCTCCTGTCACTGCAGTTTTCAATCAATTGATCCATCATATCCCGGCTTGGCCAGTAAGCGTCGTTTTCTTCAGAAATAAACAGCAGTTTTCCGGGATAGTCCCGGATATTGATTATGGCGTCGGGGTTGTAGTTGTGTTGGATGGATAATTCGTAGCAGCTGCGGTATTTCTGTGCCTTAAGCTCCCGGACCACCTCGCTGTCATAATAAAAGGGGATGAAAGGCAGTTCCCGCCCGCCATAGGTCCAGGAGGATCTGCCTGCCGCCGCTTTGAAGGCCTCCGGACCTGAGGGAATGCCCTGGAACACATAGCAGGAGGCTACAAGGGCGATGGTGACCGCGGAGCGCAGGTATTTGGTCAGCACCAGAGCGGCCTCCCCTCCCTTGGATTGTCCGATCACTGCGGTCCGCTCCGGGGCAATTCCATATTTTTCCCTGATAAGATCAATAGAATTTACAAAATATTCCATTGGCACGGCTTCCAGCCTCTCCGGCAGCTCCCCCACGCCGAAATAAGCCAGCAGCAAAAGGCTGTAATTGGACTTCAGATACTCCAGTAGCCTGGGGCTGAGGGGGGCAGGCAGTCCAGGCCTGCTGCCTCCGATGATTACCACCAAAGGCTTACCCGTATTTTCATAAAAATCTCCATAGAGTTCCCTGGTGCGGTATTCCTGCATTTTAAATTACCTCCTGTAAAATGATTTATAAGGCAGAGCACAGATAGCAGAGGATCAGTGATAATGGAATCAGCAGATCCGGGATGATCATAAATGCATTTCCTGCCTTAAAGTTGCATTCCCCGACCATATCCTTTAAATGATAATAAGCGGCTCCCACCAGCAGCGTGCTGATCACAAGAATCGTGCACAGCCAGAATTCCCTGCCAAACCAAATACAGAGTATCCCCGCTATTCCAATCCCTGCTTCTGCGCAGCCCAGCTCCTTCTGAAAGGGGCTTGCCGCCCATCCTATGGATCTAGCGACTGCTTCTGATTTAAAAACATGCCCGGCAAAGCACCATAATCCGGTTGCTGATACTGTGATAGTCAGCTGGTAAAACAGTAAATTCTCGGCAACTGACCGGACGGACCGCATCATGGGGTCCATTGCTGCTGTAATTATTCCAGCCAGCAATCCAACGACCCAGAATATTACAAATGTGATTTCATCCACCTCCCTAAAATCTTATTTAGATATAGCTTCTATACAGTATAGTAACTAAATAGAAAGGCCGGAAGAAATGCCGCCTAAATCCGGCAGCATCTTTCTTACCCATCACTCGTCCTCAAGCAGTTCATCCATGGTCTGCTCAAATGCAGACAGATAAGTCAGGGTATTTTTAAATAGAGATTCGGGCATATCTTTTAACATGGACAATGCCCGGTCGCTGGTTTCGCTGTGGTACCGGCGGTGGGCCTCATAGTCTAAAATGCCCCTGTAAGTCAGATGGAGCACCACCTCCGTATCTGAATCCGGGGACGTCTGCTTCTCCACAGAGCCCTTGTCCGCCAGCTTGTAGATCATCTGTGAGGCGGCGCCCTTGGTGATGCCCAGGATCTCGGCCAGGGATGTGATATTGATGCCGGGATTGTCGCCAACCGCCGCGATGGTGTGGATCTCGGCTCTGGACAGGGGGATGTCCGTTCCGTAAGGCCGTTTTTGATTCTCCCAGCGGGAATACTTGTGGACGACCCGCTCCATCAGATCTGTCAGTTCAGAATAGTCGTTCATGATGTGCCTTCCTGCGTTTAACTGCAATACTGTATAGTGACTATACTGAATATAAACCTTCTTTTGCAGATTGTCAAGAAGAATTCCCGCCCCCAGGATTTGTCATAATCTTCCACGCACATTCATACCCTAGAAGTAGCTGAAACGGCACTTACGTTTCGACGAGTTAGATTTTGGAGGGGCCTAAATGAACGAGAAGTATGTGGAAGCGCTGGAACAGTATGACCTGGAGGTATTTACCGTGCGCAAGGGCCGCGGGGCCTGGATCTGCGAGACAGAGAACGGCTGCAAACTGCTGAAGGAATACCGCGGTACTGTCAAACGTCTGGAGTTTGAGGACCAGGTACTGGGAATGCTGAGAACCGGAAGCGCTCTGCGCACAGACCGTTATATCCGGAATAAAGAGGGCAGCATTCTCTCTATGTCCGGGGACGGAACCCGATATGTAATGAAAGACTGGTTTCTGGACCGGGAATGTGATTTAAAAGACGGGCGGGAGATCCGCCTGGCCGTTTCACGTCTGGCCATGCTCCATAAAAGCCTGCGGAGCGTGCCCTTTAACCAAGAGTGGAATATGGGTTCCATCCTGATGGAGCCGTTGGAGATAGAGCTGGAGCGTCACAACCGGGAACTGCAGCGGGCCAGGAATTACATACGGGGCAAGCGCAAAAAATCAGAATTTGAGCTGTGTGTGATTGGCAGCTATTCCATGTTTTACCAACAGGCCCAGGAGGCTGTCAGCGGCATCCGGGGACTGTGGGAGGACGCCAGGGCAGCATCCCTGGACACGGAGGAGGAGAAACCTCTGTACCTGTGCCACGGGGATCTGGATCAGCATCACATGCTGATGGGGGGCGGATACACTGCCATTATCGAGTACAACAGGATGCACCTGGGGCTTCAGACCCAGGATTTATACCGTTTTATGCGCAAAGTGATGGAGAAGCACAACTGGAATGTGGAGCTGGGCCGTTCTATGCTGGAGGCATATGAGCGGGTTCTTCCCATGAGCAGAAAAGAGCGCCGCTGCATGTATTATCTGTTCCTGTATCCTGAAAAATACTGGAAACAGATCAACTTCTACTACAATGCAAATAAGGCGTGGATACCTGCCAGGAATATAGAAAAACTGCGCAGCCTGGAAGAGCAGCAGCCCTCCAGGGACCGGTTCCTGACAGAGATTTTTGGGGTGGTGTGAGGGAATAAGGACTTCCTTTTTCGGGTGGGGTATAGTATAATCTTAAACAAAGAAATACCCGCATATATTGCGAAAGAAGGGAGTATACCATGAAGGATTACATGAAGATCTATGAAGAGTGGCTGTCCAACCCATACTTTGATGAGGCGACCAAGGACGAACTGCGTGCCATCGCAGGCGACGAGAACGAGATCAAAGAGCGGTTTTATATGGATCTGGAGTTTGGAACCGCGGGCCTTCGCGGCGTAATCGGCGCTGGCATCAACCGCATGAATATCTATGTGGTGAGAAGAGCTACCCAGGGTCTGGCCAATTATATCATCCAGCAGGGCGGCGCTGCCAAGGGCGTGGCCATTGCTTATGATTCCCGCCACATGTCTCCGGAGTTTGCAATGGAGGCTGCCATGACATTGGCTGCCAACGGCATCAAGGCCTATAAGTTCGAGTCCCTGCGCCCCACTCCGGAGCTGTCCTTCGCTGTAAGGGAGCTGGGCTGTATTGCAGGCATCAACATCACCGCCAGCCACAACCCGCCGGAATACAACGGCTACAAGGTGTACTGGGAGGACGGCGCACAGTTTACGCCGCCTCACGATAAAGGCGTAACCGAGGCCGTTCTGGCAATTGAGGATCTGTCCACTGTGAAGATCACCGATGAGGCCTCGGCTCTGGCCGCAGGCATGTATGAGGTGATCGGCGCCGATATGGATGACAGATACATCGCCCAGGTTAAGGCCCAGGTAGTGAACCAGAAGGCCATTGACGAGATGCAGGATCAGATCACCATCATATACACCCCTCTCCACGGCACAGGCAACATCCCGGCCAGAAGAGTGATGAAAGAGATCGGCTTCACCCACGTGTACGTGGTGCCTGAGCAGGAGCTGCCGGACGGCGATTTCCCAACTGTCAGCTATCCCAACCCGGAAGCTGAAGAGGCATTTGCTCTGGGGCTGAAGCTGGCAAAAGAGAAGAATGCGGACCTGGTGCTGGCCACAGACCCGGATGCAGACCGTCTGGGCGTATATGTGAAGGACGACAAGTCCGGGGACTACATCCCCCTTACCGGCAACATGTCCGGTTCCCTGCTGTGCGAGTATGTGCTGAGCCAGAAGAAGGCCGCAGGCCAGATTCCGGCGGACGGACAGGTTATCAAGTCCATCGTGTCCACCAACCTGATCGACGCGGTGGCAAAGGCATATGATGCAGAGCTGATCGAGGTGCTCACCGGCTTTAAGTGGATCGGACAGCAGATCCTGAAAAATGAGGCCGCAGGCCATGGAACCTACCTGTTTGGAATGGAAGAGAGCTATGGCTGCCTCATCGGAAGCTATGCCAGAGACAAGGATGCCATCTCCGCCACAGCCGCTCTGTGTGAGGCTGCCGCTTACTATAAGCAGCAGGGCAAGACACTTTGGGATGCCATGGTGGATATGTATGAGAAGTATGGGTATTACAAAGATGCAGTGAAGTCCATCGGCCTGTCCGGCATCGAAGGCCTGGCCAAGATTCAGGCCATCATGGAAGAACTGCGCAACAACACGCCTGCTGAGGTAGGCAGCTACAAGGTGCTGTCAGCGCGGGACTACAAGCTGGACACCATTAAAGATATGGCCACCGGAGAGGTGAAGCCCACCGGCCTGCCCTCATCCAACGTGCTGTACTATGACTTGAACGACAACGCATGGCTGTGCGTGAGACCTTCCGGCACTGAGCCGAAGATCAAGTTCTACTATGGAATCAAGGGCAGCTCCTTAGAGGATGCGGACGCTAAGTCTGCGGCGCTTGGGGAAGCTGTGATGGCTATGGTGGATAAAATGATGTAAACAGCGCTGCTGTGTGGAAAACTTTCATGAAAAATATTTGGCCCAGACATTTGTCTGGGCCGTTTTTGCATCTGCGGGCAGTCAATTCCGCTTCCGATTCTGTTTATTGGCCGCATTTTCGCGCAGCTCCTTCAGCGCCTCACCGAAACGGCTGGAGGAGGCCGAGGGGTTGCCCTTTAAAAGGCTGCGGCGGTAAAAATCCATGTGGGAGGACAGGCTGTGGCGTTTTTCCGCAAGTGCAGTGAGGCGCTCCCCCAGGGCCGACAGGATTTCCCTGCGCGCCTGCTCCTCAGCATGCTTATCAGGCGCTCCTAAGCTGCCGGATGTATCCGCTCCCTCAGACTCTGCCTGATGAGCGGAATCCAGGCGCTGGGCAATAGCATTTGACACCTTGGCGGCCGCATCTTCAGTGAAGGAGGACAGCTTCTCCGCAGTTTTGGAGACCTTTTGCGCTGTCTCCTCCACCAGGGTGCCCACACGCTCCGCGGTATCTTCCACCAGCTCTCCAATGCGGACGGCTGTGCCCTCCATGCGGCTGACCGTGGACTCTCCCAGTGTGCCGGCTTTGGCCGCTGCCTCTGACTTCAGGAGGTCAATGCGCAGGGAAGCCTCGTCCTTGTACTCGGACATGCGCTGGCTGGTTTCGCTCTTTAACAGTGCCATCTGCACCTGGATATCATCCAGCTCTGCCCGCATTTTTGTCATAGCGTCCAGAACCTTGGCCAGATCCAGGGCGGCCCGGACGGACTGCACTGCATCCAGGGTGAACATAATAGTCACGCAGCCCACGATGATCAGTGCCGGAACCACGTGAAAGGCCAGGACCAGCCGGGAGATGGGCCTGTGGATCACCTCAGTGAGGAAAATGGTCAGAAAGCCCCAGGCAATGGAGGAGCTGAGACAGATATATCCATTCAGGTTAAACCGCTGCCCCGTGTAATCCCAGTATTTCATCTTAAACAGCCGTTCCATGGTCCACCCGGTGACATACTCCAATACCGTGGCCGCCACAAGCCCGGAAATGTAGACCAGCAGCAGATTATTCTGAAACGGAAGAGATACCCAGAGCATCATCACTGCCCCGGTCCCGTACAGCGGAAGCATAGGAAGCCGCAGAAAACCACGGTTGACAAAATGTCCTTTTTTCAGAGAAACATAGGTGGATTCAAAGATCCATCCGAAAAAGCAGTAGGTGTAGAAGATCAGAAGCCATTGATACCATGTGTAGGTGTACATTCTTTTGTTTACCTTTCATTACAAAAATATAATTTAATCATAATGGGGAACCGCCAGGATTGCAAGGGGCATTCCTCCTGTGACAGCACAAAAAAAATGAAAGCTGGCCGCTTTCATCTTTTTGCCGGCCCGTGGCCGGCGTGGGAATGGTAGGTATTATATATTGTGTAAAAGAGAATGTTGAAAGGGGGGGCCGGACAGATTGCTCTGTCCGGTATGAGTATGAAAAAGTTTGCTTTGCTTTACATGTATTATAATACCCTGGAAATGTGAGAGAAATGTGGACGTTCCATGAAAAAAGGATAAAAAATATTAGGAAATCATGAATCATTTTTAAACTGAATGTTTTTTGAATAACATTGTAAATCAAAAATAAATAAGGTACAATTCACTACAAAGGGGTTTACACAAATCATAGAAAAAGTGAGGAAAAGCAAATGAAAAAAATTAAGGCGGGATACATCATAACCGTTTTAGCCCTGCTGGCGGCAGCTTGCCTGTCATCCTGCTCTGCAAAACAGCAGAGCACGGAATCAAAAGGATATAAAACGCCGGAAAAAGCAATTTCCGCTTATTTGGATGGATTTAAAAAAATGGATCTAGAGCAGATGATGGGCACATTCGCAATGGATACCTATGTAGCCAATCAAGATTTCGAGGGCTGTATAGAGCGGATCAATGCTTATACTTACAATATGGAAATCAAACTTCCCAATGCCACAACACTGGCCACAGATTTAAATATTGAAAGCAGGAGAGCCAATGTCTCCTCAGCAATTTTAAGGCAGTACGTGGCACTGTCCTCCCCCGGCTTTGATCTGCTGGAAATGCAGGCGCTAAAGACCGAAGGCGAGGCTAAAAAATTTGCGGACAACTTCACCCGGAAATTAGAGGATATAGAGACAGATTCCATTAAGCTTCTGGGATTTATTCCGCCGGAAGAGCTTTCGGAGTATTATGCCATGGACAAAAACAAGGAAAATATGGCAAAGATTGCAGAAATCAATGGCGCAGATGAATTAGAAAGCCGTGCAGCGGTTGTCGAAATTGACGGAGAGGTGTATTTAATGTGCTTTGAAGCAGCAAATTATGGAGGCAGCTGGTATCTCCAGGAGCTGGGTGGAAACATAGGGCTGCTGCTTGGGATTGGCTCACTCCAAGGAGGCCTGGTTCCTCTCTCCGGAATCGATATAGACTGGGAGGAAATGATGGTCCCTGTTTCATAAGATATCCCGCGTATATACAACAAAAAAACCGCTTACCAAAATGCAGCGCGGTTAAATTAAAAGGGGGGGCCGGCTGAGGTTTGACCCTCAGCCGGTATGAGTATGAAAAAGCTTTGTTCTTAATACTCCTTTATTATGCCAGGTATTTGTGATGAAACTATGGCCGTTCCATAAAAAAATAATAAAGATCATTATGAAATCATTAAGGATTCAGGAGGTTTTTACTACGGCCCCACGAACACTTCGATCAGTGACAAAGTCCGGGCCTATTAGCCATGATGCGATGTAAGTGTCGGATGCCCGCCGCAGCCACGGCAAGAAGTTCGGTATCCACGCCGGACCAAGAGGCTGTGGCGCCATATACATGCCACCAATAAAGAAAAACTTGAAACAAGCCGGCTGTATCCGTATAATAAAAATACATGAAGCGCCGGACGGAGGGATTCACCTATGAGAAACAGGGTAAAGGAAGTCAAAAAGAACAGCATAAGGTGGACGGCGGGCAGCCTGATTATAGTACTGATCAGCCTGTCCGGTACCACCCTGTGCCCAGTTCCTGCATATGCTTATCAGGCGGATTTAAGCGTCCAGAACGATATATGGGAGGAAATGGAAATTGATGGTGAGGTCATGGTATCCTTCCCCAGTCAGATTGAGGCGGCCATCTCTTCCGCGGATGACGAGGACCGCTATTCTTTTTGCCTGGAGGGCACGGCTGATTTAACTCTGACATTGGAATCAGAATATCCCTGCGCCATGGAACTCATTCATCAGGGTCAGACCATTGCCAGCTCCCTCCGGCCATACAGCCAGATTTTGGAACCGGCGGGTCTGGAAGCAGGGACTTTTACAGTAAAGATTACCCCCCAGGAACATGTAGAGACCTCCTCCTACGTTCTCCGCATATCCCGGCAGGCAGACCGGACAATGCAGCCGGACTATTCAGAGGCTCATATGGCAGGGACGCTGTTTGACCCGGAATCCCCATTCCGTTCAATCAATATCCAAAATGAAGCGGAGAAAAACCGGGGCGGCAGCCCGGTTATGGCGGTTCACTATCTGGCTCACTGGCAGGGACCTGTAGATGAATCGGTGGTACCATATTATGACAAGGGCGATTTTGGCGAAGTGCCCAGTGATTACATTAAATATAAAAAAGCGGAGCCCGATTTCCACGTGCAGAATGCAATCGCATTGCCGGGATTTCAGGAAGATGGCGGGCACATTGAACACTGGAAGAACGCAATCATGACTTATGGGTCCATTGATACCGGTTTTTATACTAGTTATTGTTACAGAGACAAAAATGAAGGTGATGGCTGGCCCGAATACGATTACGAGTATCTCTATATGCCAAAGAATTGGGATTACGAGAAATATGGGGGCCACGCCACATTGATTGTGGGGTGGGATGACACCATAGAGAAAGAGAACTTCCGCATTACAAAGAGAGATGAAGCGGGAGCGCTGATTGATGAGACCATGCCGGAGCAGGACGGGGCTTGGATCTGCAAAGATTCCTATGGAGGGCTGTTTCCCGATTACTTTTTGGTTTCCTATGAGTCCCTTGACTTTGGGACAGTGGCCTTTACGCCCATGGCCTTTGCCCCGGCGGAACAAAACGACAATTATAACCATATGTACAGCAATACTTCCAGCGGAATGACGGATGTCGCTATGTCAAGCAGCGGCTTTTTGCGGGGCGTACAGGTCTTTCAGAATGAAGGGGAGAGTGAGCTTCTCAGGGCAGTGGGATTCTACGCAGGTCAGGGCGAGATTTCCTATGAAATAAGGGTACGTATTGGAGATGGGCCGTTGGAGAGCGTTAAAACCGGATACTTAAAATATCCTGGTTATTATACCGCCCGCCTGGATCAGGGGGTAATGATCCCGCCCGGTTCAGGCTTTGAAATCCATGTCGCCCTTTCAGGTGATGACGATAAGAGAATTTTATTCTATTCATGCAGGAATGTAGAAGGCTGGATCAACGGCGTCAAAGCGATTCCCGGAAAAGCATACTATTATACGGACTGGGAAGGCAATTCAGAATGGGTGGATGCCTCCGCGCTGGGTGAGTACCCCTACATCTGTGCCTATACATATTCCCCCTTGAAGCAGGAGATCACCCTTTTGGATAACAAGGAGGCGGCAGGAGAGATCGGCAAAGCCACTGTCTCAGAGGCCGCTCGGTTAGCTGGCGAATATGAGGTTCGCGCTTCCGCCTCGGAGGCAGACCGGTTCAATGACAAAGACGTTGATCGTGCCAGCAGCTCAGACGCTCCCCGCGCCAGCAGCTCAAATGCCACCCGCGCGACCCCCTCAAACGCCACCTCCGCCGACGACTGGGACTACGCCGATGACTTGGAAGACAATCTACTGCTTGACGACAGTGAGGAAGATGCCCAGGCACGAGCGGATGAACTGAGATTATGGAGCATCAGAAACAGCCCGGACGGGGCAATACCGAATGAGGCTGCAGAGGACATTGATGTCTCCCCTCTCAACCTGCATTTCCCCGAACAATACGATTCCAGGATTCTCCGCTTGATCACAAAAGTCAAGAATCAGGGAAACAGCAGCCTGTGCTGGACATTTTCGGCAGCAGGTGCGCTGGAGGCCAGTTATCTGCGCTATGGAAATCAGATGATCGACTACCCCAGAGGCTTAAACCTCATCTCCCGGGAGAATCCGATCACTGACAGTACAATTTCTTTAAAACTCAAAAAAGGGGAGGCCCTTCCCCTGAATCTCGCCGCCGTCCTGTATTCGGACAGCCGCCATTTTAATCCAGGAAGCCCCCAGATATACTGGGAAATATCCGGAGATCTGAACAGCGTGGAAGGGGGCGCCCAGCTGTCAGATAGCGGAGAGACAGTCTGCGCGCTGACGGCGCTGGCGCCGGGCCGGGTGACAGTCACCGCTGTCAGTATGGCCGATATAAGCCTGAAGGCATTATGCCAGGTTGAGATCATGGAAATGGCTCCGGCCAAAGTCCATATCGAACCGGAGACCCTGGATCTGCGGGTAGGAGAGGTCAGAAAATTGAAGACCACAGTGGAGTCGGACGAGGAGCTGACGGTACTCTACTCCTCCGACCGACCCGGAGTGGTATCCGTGGATAAAAATGGTCAGGTGATCGCACTCAGGCCCGGCTTGGCAGTGATCACGGCTAAAGCCGGAGACGGGGAAGCCACCTGTGCAATTAACGTAAGCGAAAGAAGCCGGTCAGATAACGATGACGGTGACGGGGCTGTCACATCCGGCCCGGGCACACAGGACACGGTCCGGGGCAGTTGGGAACAGAATGGAGATCAGTGGCGTTTCAAAAAGGAGGATGGCGGCTATGCCGTCTCCACCTGGGAGCGTATAAAAGGCGCCTGGTATTACTTTAAAGAGGACGCCAATGCCGCCTCCGGCTGGTTCTATGATTCCTCCTACCAGAGATGGTTTTACCTGGAAGAAAGCCGGGCCATGTCCGTGGGATGGAAACAGATAGAAGGAAAATGGTATTATTTTCATACAGTATCCGATGGTGGAATGGGCAGAATGTATACAGATCAACAGACACCTGACGGATATATGGTAGGAGCGGAC
>OKVW01001261.1_pt1 | contig 10916 bp, 12 predicted proteins | sample 1606991 | NCBI WGS metagenome assembly OKVW01 (sample SAMN03281021, study PRJEB24777) | human gut metagenome | isolation source: fecal sample PR177 from 1 month old male Malay infant, vaginal delivered...
ATGCTCTGGATCTGTTTGCATTTCACTACCTGCTAAAGCCCCTGAATGAAGAGAAGTTTGAGAGGGTTCTGCTTATGGCCGCCGCAGAGTGCCGGAACGCAAAAAAAGAGTCCGCTATATTTTTTCACACGAAGTCCAGCCATTTAAGACTGTTTCCCAGCCAGATCCACTACGTGGAGAGCAACCTGCGCAAGGTGATTATCCACACCCCGTCGGAAGCCTACGAAATCTATGCAACCATGACTGAGCTGGAAGGGCTGCTGGGAGAACAATTCTTCCGCTGCCACAGAGGGTATTTTGTAAACCTGGGCAAAATTAAACGCTATGACAAGCAGGGCATCCAGCTGATCGACGGCACCCACATTCTGCTGTCCAAAACCAAGTACCCGAACTTTGTGGAAGCTTATATGAACTATCTGAAGCGTGGGGAATGATGTCCTCCCCTCCGCAGCTTTTTATGATCAGGGTTTTTTAATTCTGCAGCATTTTTTGCCGTAGATCATACTGGCGGCCACTGCGGCCGCCAGCACGGCGCAGATCCATGCGACCGGCTCCAGCATATCCGCCTCTTCCATCTGCCCCGTCTCCACCCTGTACCCCAGGAACGCGATAGTAAACAGCAGCACCGAGGCGATCAGAACCACCACACCGGAGGACCTGCACAGCTTTTTCTCATCATACAGTTTCTTTACAGCTTCCGGCGCTGTGTTATACCCAGCGATCAGACAGCTTCCCCTTCCCATCATCAGCACAATTCCCAGCACCAGCATTAAAACCCCCAGCGCCGCTGCAATTACGACTGCCGCCATAACGATTCCTCCATTCTGTCACTGCACCTGGGACGCCATATTCTCCAGTATATCTTTATTCCTGGGGAAACGGCTTTCAGCCGCAGTTATTTCCAGTTGTTTTTTCCATGTTTCGGCCTGGGCAGCTGCCTCTGTATCCCGGTTCTCTCCATCCACGGCTGCCGCTGCCCAGACTTTATACCGCATCAAGTATTCATAGCTGTCCGCGATCTCCCAGTAGGAGTCAAATGCCTCCCCCCTGGTATCATACAGCAGCAGCGCTTCTCTCAGTCTACCGTACTCTCCCCTGCTGACATATCTGTCAAACATGGAGATCTGGGTGCGCCCATCCTGTTCCATGGCATATTCCCGGTTGTCCCTGGCCGTTCTCACCATTAAAAACAGGTTCAGCAGAAGCAGCGCCAGTACAATGGCTCCCTTTATTGCCAGCCGTTTCCTAATTGCCCGCTTCATCATCTTCTCCTATCCGTTCAGTGAATCTTGCAGTGATCTCCTTTAGCTCCTCCGTCAGAATCCGTTTGCCCGGCTCACGGAACGCCAGCATTTCCGCTTCCTCCCCGGTCATTCTCAGCCAGCCGGTGTAAAACGCAAGGATTTCCGCCCTGTATGCATTTAACGCGGATTCATTATCCGAATTTAAATCCGAATAATATGGCAGGTATGGATTGAGCACATCGCTGCCATATCGTATTACATCTTCCAGGTTCTCACTGTAATCCCGTCCCTGCTCCAGATCCTCAATCAGACGGCTCCGGCTTCCCGCATATTCCTCATAGGACTCGATGATCAGGGCCATCTGGCTGTACTTGTAGAGGTCCTGGCCGAACAGTTGTTCTTTTCTCATCAGCTGCAGCATGCTGCCGTAATCCCCGCTGCTGTAATACACGTCCACCTGGGCTTCCAGCGACGCCTTATCCCGGAACAGCCTGTATCCCGCAACTCCGTGGAGGTAAGAAGCAATATTGAGCCCAATCATCAGGACCATGACTGCCGCTGCCACCAGAATAGCCCAATTAAACACCCGGTCGGCCACATATTCCCTGGACCCCTTGATGATGCGTTCCCTCAGCCGTTCATTTTCAAGAAGGCGCTGTCTCAGCTGCCTTTTCTTCAGTACAGCTGCCTGGTTGACAGTGCCGCAAAATGGGCAGCGCTCCTGCTCCGCCCCAACATCACCACCGCAGTTTTGACATTTCATGGCTTCCTCCGTTCCAGAATCAGGCCGGCCAGATCTTTCGGCTCCACAGTCTCCTGCTCCAGGCTTTCCAGCTCTTCATCAGTCATGGAGAACTCGTCTTTCAGGGACTGACGGATCTGGCCATACAGTTGTTCCAACACCTGTCCATGCCCTTCCTGCAATGCCGGAGCCCCTTGGACGCGTCCGACAAAACATGCACCAGAATATCCCGGTACTCGGCCCCCACCGCAGACCGCAGCTCCAGAATCCCCTCCTCCGTAAGGCTTTGGAGGGCTGCCGCCTCCCCCGTCTCCTGGTACTTGGCATAGGATGATCCATACAGCTCATGCGCCTTCATATATTCATGAATATCCCCATATGCACCCTGTCCGTAGTAGGCTTCCAGAGTCTCCAGATGGTTCTGCATAGCCTGATAAACGCTGTCGGATTCCCCCCTGCCCGCCGCAAACATAATCATACTGGCTGCAATGCAGGCCAGAACCGCCGCCCCGCCTGCCAGGGCCAGCTTTTTTGCAGATTTCTTTACAAATATCTGCGGAAGCCCTCTGATCCGTTGTTCTTCCCGGTCAAAGGCTTTTAATTTTTCCTTATAGCGCCGATCTGCCTCCCTGCGGTTTTCGCTGTGGCAGTAGGGGCATTTTTTGCTGCTGTCAGGGTAAGTGGCCCCGCAGAATGGACATTTTATCATATTCAGCTCCTTCTATATCCACTATCATAGCAAATATTTACCTTGTTGGGAAGCAGAACCCGCCAGCCTCTCCGTGAGAAATGCAACCCCGTGGAGCGCGGCCAGGTTCATCAAGAACCGGCAGAGTGCGAATTTCACGCCAAGGGACGAGGCCTCAAAGAGCAGCAGCGGAATCCGTATGCTGGCGCTGGCGCACAGGAAGATCAGCACATTGGCCAGTCTCCCCCCTTTATTTAGGAGCATACCCGCAATGGGCAGCAGTGCGTAGATGGGGATTGCGGTCACCATGCCCATCAGCAGAGCGGCCGTACTTCCTTTTAACCCGGAGCCGGCCCCGATCAGCCGCAGCATCCTGTCCCTCTCAATCCACACGTCCATCAGCCCCACGCAGATAAACACCGGGATCAGGTTCCACAGAAACTGTACCAGGCCCAGGCCCGCATAACCGATCATTTTCCCGGAACCGCCCGGATAGAACATCAGCCCGGCCAGAAATGCGGCGGTTGTAACATACCAGGATTTCTTTACTTTTATCTCCTTCCACTTCCTCATACCAGCACCGCCTCCAACGCCGCAGATGTGGCAAATGCTGCCATAAAGCACAGCAGGTTCCGCAGCAGGGCGGTCCTCAGCCCCAGATATCTCCGTTCCAGAGGGATCGTCATGACGCCCACTGTGGTGAGGGTGGATATGAATACCGCCATCTGCGCTGTCCCCGCCCCGTTTTCAAGGAGCTGGGACACCACCGGGAACACTGCCAGCACAGGCACCAGGGCCACCGCTCCGGTGAAGGCGGACAGAAGCAGCCCCAATACTCCGGATTCCCGGCCTACCAGCGCCTTGATCGTCTCCTCATTTCCCGCCGCCAGCACCATACCGCTGACCAGGAAAATGGTGAGAAAATGCGGCAGCACCCCAAAGAGCATGCGGCCCGCCTTTCTCACCGCCTCCCTCGTCCTCCCCCTGTCCCTGTGAAAGGAGACTAACAGGCAAGTTGTGGCTGCTCCATAAAGCAGGATTGTAAACGGCATTTTCATATTCATCCTCCTTGTGTTTTTCTGTTCATTATAATACAATAGGCCCAGGAGGTAAGTTGCACAGGCAACCAAATAGACATGAAAAATATAATTCAGGATATACTCCAAACCCAGCTGTTCTCCGGCGTCAGCCCACAGGAGGCTGCACAGCTGCTGCCCCGCCTCTACGCGCGAAGCACAGAATACCGGCAGGATACGGTTATCATCGAGGAGGGCGGCTGCGTCCGCAGCTTCGGCCTCCTCCTAAATGGAAATGGCCGGTCCTTCAAAACAGACGCCGAAGGCCGGACCATCACAATCACACTGTTAAAAAAGGGCAGCGAAATCGGGGTGATTTTAGCTGCCGGAACGAGCCACACAAGCCCTGTGTCCGTGGAAGTGCAGAAGGGCTCTACCATTCTCTTTATATCCTTCGGCCGCCTGATGGACAGCAGCCTTTTAAGCTGCCCCGGCCATCTGCGGCTGATGCAGAATTATATGGGGATTCTGGCAGAGAAAGGGCTGGTGCTCCACCAGCGCATCGACTGCCTGCTGAGGCCGACTGCCCGGGGAAAAATCCTGGCCTTCTTAACAAGGGCCGCCGAGGGTAAAACAGGCCCTGTCTTTACCATTGCCATGGACAGAAAAGCCATGGCACAGTACCTTAACCTTGACCGCAGCGCCCTGTCCCGGGAGCTGTCCCGGATGAAGCAGGACGGAATCATTGATTTCTACAAATCCACATTCCGCCTCCTGCAGGATTAAATCCGGTCCCCGGCAGGGCCGCCCCGTCTCAGATGTCCCTGTCAATCAGCCCTGTCAGCTCCCCTGTGTACATCAGGGTCAGCCTGTGCATGGCCCTGGTGCAGGCAATATAGAGCAGGCTGCGGTCGTAATCCGTACAGTATGTCCCGCTGTCCGCATCCAGGATGACGACCTCATCGAATTCCAGACCCTTGGACATCTGGACCGAGGTGAGGGACACCCCATTTCTAAAAGTGGCGCTCTCCGGCGTGATCAGGTTCACCTCACACGCCGCCGGCAGGGCTTCAAACCACTCCCGGGCCGCTGCGTTTGTCTTTAAAATGATCCCCAGGGCCCCATTTCCCCCTTCTGAAAAAGCCTGCACCGCCGCCTCCAGCCGCATAAGCTCCTCCCTCCGGTCCGTGCATTGAACCAGCTCCGGTTCCTCCCCGTGCCGTCTCACCGCCTCCAATGCAACCACATTCTGAATTCTCCTGGCAAAGGTAATAATCTCGTAGGTGGAGCGGTAGCTCTTGTTCAGCTCCACAAACTCCGCCCCCTCATACATCTGCCTTAAATCATCCAGGGTGTGCAGATGGTTGGGATTAATAAACTGTCCGTAATCCCCTAATATAGTCTTTTGGCAGGGGAAGATCTGATTCAGCACAGCGAACTGGATGGGCGTGTAGTCCTGCATCTCATCGATCACCAGGTGCTTAGTGATCCCACTCACCTTAAGGCCCTCAAAAGCGCCGTAAAGGTACAAAAAAGGGTACACGTCGGCCCACTCCAAGGTCTGCCTGGCAGCCATGGCAAACTGCCCGGGGCTTTCCTCCCTCTGGTAAAAGTCCTTATAAAGGGCCAGAGGACTTTTGATCTTTAACATGGAAGTCAGACATTTCAGTATCACCTTTGTCCCCGGCACCTCGTCCTCCATGATATTGGCTGTCTGGAAACGGTCATGGATGTCCTCAGCCACCATCAGAAGCCTCCGCTTCACCGGGTACCTGCCGTAAGCCAGAAACCTGGCCATGATCCATTCTCCCGGCGCTGTAAAAGTACCGGATGTATAGTCGGCCGGCTCAAATATCCGCCCGGGCAGTTCCTCAATATACCTGTCCATGCGCTTCACAAACTCCAGGGTGGACTTAAAGCGCACCCGCCGGACCCAGGCCTCATCATGGTCCTCCAGCGGATCTCCTGCCGGGACAAAGCCGATTACCCGCTCCAGCTGTATTCCTGCAATATCGTCCAGCCCCAGCTCAAAGACAGGCTCCTCCCCCAGCTCCGGGATCACGCCGGATATATAATCCCCGAACACCTTATTGGGACTTATGATAGCCACATTCCTTGCGCTCAGCCGGTTCTTAAACCGGTACAGCAGGTACGCGATCCGGTGCAGTGCAATGGAGGTCTTGCCTGAGCCGGCCACGCCCTGGATAATCATGGTGTTCTCCCGCTCGCTGCGTATGATCCGGTTCTGCTCCTTCTGGATGGTGGAGATGATGGATTTCATCTTCTCGTCCGAGGTGTGGCTCAGCTCCCGCTGCAGCACATCATCCTGGACATTGGCCGAGCTTTCCAGGGCGTATTCCATCACGCCTCTCTTTATCTTAAACTGCCGTTTCCTGGTCATCTCCCCCTCAATCAGCCCTGAGGGCGCCTGAAATGCCGCCGGCCCGGTCTCACAGTCATAGAACATGCCCGACACAGGGGCGCGCCAGTCAAAGATCATCATCTCCTTCTCATAGTTAAATGCAAACCGGCCGATATAATACCTGGCCGCCTCCACGCCGCCCTTCTCCTGAAAGTCAATGCGGGCAAAATAAGGCGAATCCTTCAGCTTGGCGATCCGGTCCCGTATGTCCACCGAGATTCCCCCGATCCGGTCTGCCTGCCTCAGCAGCAGCTCGTTCTGGAACATCTCGTGGGGATCGATCTCCCCTCTGTGATCCGCCATATACCGCTTGGAGTCCATGTAATCCCGGTCCGCCCGGACCACATCCTCCTCTGCCTTTAAAAGTGCTGTTTCCAGCTTCCTGTTGGTCTCCTCCAGATGGATCAGTTCCTCCGGAAATGGGATCGTCCGCTCTTCTCTCATCATATGCCGGCCTCCCCCGGCAGTACAAAGCGCTGGGTCGGATATCCATACTCCACCAACAGCTCCGCCTCCGCGAATCCCAGCCCCTTGATCTCCCGGCGCTGGCCTGTATCCGCCTTGTCTCCCTCCCTGTAGGTGGTGATGCTGATCTCCCTGTCCCTGATCAGCTCCCCCATCACCTTGTCTAAAAATGCCTTTGGAATCCCCATTTTCCGGTACAGGGGGTGGCTTCCCATGAAGTCAATACTGCCCGTCTCATAGGTGAACAGCATGACCCCGATGGCTGCCCTGCCGTCCTTTAAGATCAGCGCCTGTCCGGTGCGGATCTTCTGTTTCAGCACTCCGATGTACTCCTCCTCATGAAGGTGCGGAAATCCGTTTATGATCAGCCGTACCAGCTCCATCCAGCAGGGGATATCCTCCTCCGCGGCCAACTGGATATCCCACCGGATATCCTCCTTTACGTCCAGCATACTGTAGCTCCCTTCCAGATTGAATCTCAGCTGAAGCGGGTAGAATTCTTCTATCTCCCTGTATTTACTGGGCGGCATCTTGTACATCGCCGTAAATACATTTGTAAATGCCTGCTGGCTTTCATAGCCTGATAACAGGGCGATCTCAAGAATGGGCCTGTCTGAAAATACCAGAAGCTTGGCTGCCTCGGTCAGCTGCCTGCGCTGGATATAGTCGTGGATGGTCATGCCCACCGTATCTGAGAATACGCGGTGCAGATGGTATTTTGAATAATAGACCGCCCCGGCTATGGTATCCAGATCCAGCTTTTCATTCAGATTGGCTTCTATAAAATTGACTGCCAATGAAACTTTTTCTATGCGGTGCACGCTGTGCCACCTCCTTTCGCTGAGATTCTATTATAAACAATGGAACGGGACTTGTTTTGATCAATCTTGCTCAATTTAAATGAACCGGGATCGCCAATCTGCTGAAAACATGCTATAATATGGCTACTTATACCCTCAGGAGGATCAGCCATGTATTACCGGCAGTTACTGTACAGCGCAGCTGAAAATGCATTTCCCTTTTTAGACAACACTCCGACCCAGCAGGAGGTGATCGGGCCTGACCAGATGCAGGAATTCTATGCGAATTCAGCCGGGTTAATATCAGTCTCAACATACATCTCTTTTTTAATGCTCCTGACAGAATCCATCTGCCTGGTCTATCTGCTGAACAGCTTTCTGGAATGCCGCATCAAGTGGAAACGCCGGATAGCCCCGCTGCTGGCCCTGCTCTACTTTGCCGCAGTCCAGCTGTCTAATAGCCAGCTTGGCAGCAGAACGGAGGTCTGGGGCCATCTCCTGATCCTGATCGGCTTTACCATTTGCTTCTATAAAGGGTCCGCCAGCCTGAAGGGCTATGTGATCGTCACCTTCTGGGCCTTGATCTCCCTGTGCAGCAGCCTGTGGTTCTTCATTGATATGCTTATGTGGCTGCACTATGGCCTGTTCCGTTTTCCAGACATTGTGCTCGCCACCTTTCCCACCTGGCCCTTTTTTGAGACGCCGTATCCCATGGGTCTGGGTTATGAGCTGACGCTGGATACCAGCACCTGTTTCAGTCTGATTCTGACCTGTATTGTCCTGGCCCTGTCTGTCCGGAAGCTGGTCCGGGGCATGAGATATTCCCTGGATCACATCCACAGAAAAGAGCTGCTCTTCCTGCTGATGCCCAGCTTTGCCGGCCTGATCGTCTATCTGTTTCTGGAGCTTGAGAAAAAATTCCTGTTTTTCCAGAAAGCTGTGGACTGGGCCACCAACTACGGCATCGTGCTGTACCTGCTGACCCCTCTGCTCATAGTGACCACCATGCTCTGCATCCTGTATGCCTATGATATCTATCAGCAGCTTCTGGAATACATGGAAGAAAAGGGCCGCACAGTGATCCTGGAACAGGAGATGGGGCAGATGCAGGACCACATTGGGGAGATTGAACAGCTCTACAATGGAATCCGGGCAGTGAAGCACGATATGCAGAACTATCTGTTTGACATCAAGAGCCTTCTTGCCGCCCAGGGGATCGCAGTGGATGAGGAGGAGAGCGAGCTGGGCGGCTATCTGGCGGGCATCGGGAAGTCCCTGGACACCTTTAACTACTCGCTGCACACCGGCAATCCCGTCACAGACGTGGTGCTCAACGGCAAGCTGAGCCAGGCCAGGGCTATCGGCGCGGCCTTTAACTGTTCCTTCCTGTTTCCATCGGATCTTGGGATCAGTGCATTTGATATCAGCATCATCTTAAACAACGCCCTGAACAACGCCCTTGAGGCCTGCCAGAACCTGAGATCCCAGGAGCCGGAGGCCGTCCTGGATATCGAGGTCACCTCCTACTGTAAAACCAACATGTTCTTTATTGTGATCCAGAACAGCTTTGACGGTATTCTATATCAAAATCCTGCAGACCTGTCCCCTGCAACCAGGAAGGCCGACACAGTATGGCATGGGCTTGGCTTTCAGAATATCAGGAAAAGCGCTGAGAAATATCTGGGCAGCGCGGACTGCCAGGTAAAGGGGAACCGGTTTATCCTGACAGTGATGCTTCAGGGCCAGATGGAAGCCTGACCGGTATCTCCCATCTCTACTTGACATTCTCCCTGCTCAGCCTGCTAAAAGCCCAGTTATAGCTGAGAACGCACAGAACCGCCATCATTACCGCCACCTTAAGCAGCGCCGCTGTCTCAATGCCGCCCTGAAGGATCAACGCCCGCAGCGCATTGATGACATGGGTAAATGGGTTTAAATCCACCGCCATTTTCAGCGCCCCTGTCAGGGTATCTGCCGGGAACAGCGCTGTGCTGAGGAAAAATACCGGGAGCACAACAGCGTTCATCACCGTCTCATATGCCACCTCATTGGGCAGGCTCAGGCTGACCGCATAGGACAGCCCTGCCATAAAAAGAGAAGTCAGAAATACAAGCAGAACAATTGCCAGGAATCCCGAAAGCCCGGAGGCGATCCTCACAGAAAAAAACGCGCCTGCCCCAAACATGATCCCCACCTCCAGGAACGTGCACAGCACCGCCTCCAGCAGCTGCCCCATGACAATGGCGCTCCGCTGCACCGGCGCGGTCAGAATGCGGTAAAAGCTTCCGTCCGCCTTCATCAAGTAATTCATTATCCCGCTGCTGCTGCATGCGCCAAAGGACACCAGCACCACCAGCCCAGGCATAATAAAGGCAGTATAATTTGGAATGCCCAGGCCTTTCATGGACTGGCCCGCCACAGCGCTGTACAGGACCAGCCACAGCATGGGCTGCAAAATGGTAATAACAATGGTAAATGCATTATGAAAACGCCATTTTATATTCCGCCTCAGCAATGTGATCACATTCATGCGCAGTCCTCCTCTTTGCCCGTCAAACGGATGAACACGTCCTCTATAGTGGGTTCTGTAATCCCGATTCCCATGACTCCCGCCCCCTGTTCCAGCAGGAAATGGGCTGCCTGCGACAAATCCGCCTGCCCGTTCTCAGCCGGTATCAGAACCGCTTCTTCCCTCAGTTTGACCTCCCTGCCTCCGAATATTCCTGTCAGGCTGTAAACGGCCTTCTCAGCCGCCTCCCTGTCCTGAAATGTGATCTTCAGCTGCGCCTGCCGCAGGTAGCCGCGCAGACCGCCCGGACTGCCCTGTATGACGTTCCTTCCGTCCCTCATAATACAGATTGTATCGCTTAAGCTGTCCGCTTCTTCCAGATAATGGGTGGTCAGAAAAATGGTGGTGCCATAGTCCTGGCGGATGCTTTTCATCATTTCCCACATGGCCCGGCGGGACTGGATATCCATGCCCACGGTCGGCTCGTCCAGGAACAGGATTCTGGGGCCGGACATCATATTCAGCGCAATATCCAGCCGCCTTCTGACCCCTCCTGAGTAGGTGGCCACCGGGTATTTCAGATACTGCGCCAGGCAAAAGCCATCGATCAGCCGGGCCATCCTGGCTTTTGCCTCCTCCTTTGGGATCTTGTACAGGCGGCTTTGGAACATCATGTTTTCCTCAAGGGATAAATAGGTGTCAATAGAGGTTCTCTGGGCCACACAGGCAATCACGGCGCGGACTGCCGAGGACTGGGTATAAATATCCCTTCCAAGCACCTGCGCCCTGCCCTCAGTGGGCTTAAGATATGTGGTCAGGATATTGATCAGCGTTGACTTCCCCGCCCCATTCTGCCCCAGCAGCGCAAATATCTCTCCCTCCCTTACCGTCAGGGAGAGACCGTCCAGCGCACGCACGCCGCCGCGGTACTGCTTCGTCAGATTCTCAACATAAATTACATCCATAAACTCTTACTCTCCTTATCATCATGATAGTATTGATCCGGATCTCAGTAAAGAGCATACAGCAA
>OKVW01001264.1_pt1 | contig 10897 bp, 8 predicted proteins | sample 1606991 | NCBI WGS metagenome assembly OKVW01 (sample SAMN03281021, study PRJEB24777) | human gut metagenome | isolation source: fecal sample PR177 from 1 month old male Malay infant, vaginal delivered...
CTCCACATGGCCCCATACCTTCAGCGGCTCCTGCTCGGACTTCTCCTCTTCACCGCCGATATAGGGGATCACGTTGTCCAGCATATCGGGCCAGGTGGCGAAGGTCTTTCCGGCGCCGGAGATGGCCTGGTAGGTGCAGACCAGGATCCTCTCCAGGCCGAACGAGCGCAGGGGATGGAGGGCGGGCACATAGCTCTGGATGGAGCAGTTGGACTTGACCGCGATGAGCCCGCGCTTCATCCCCAATCGCTTTCGCTGTGCCTCGATGACCTGGATGTGCTCGGGGTTCAGCTCCGGCACCACCATGGGCACGTCGGGGGTCCAGCGGTGGGCGGAGTTGTTGGAGACCACGGGGCACTCGTGCTGGGCGTACGCCTCCTCCAGGGCCTTGATCTCCTCTTTCTTCATATCCACGGCGGAGAACACGAAGTCCACCGCCCCGGCGATGGCGGCGATGTCGGCCTGGGCGTCCATCACCACAAGGGACTTGGCCTGTTCGGGTATGGGACCGTCCATGGCCCAGCGGCGGCTGACGGCCTCCTCGTAGGTCTTCCCGGCAGAGCGGGGGCTGGCCGCGATGACCTTCAGCTCGAACCAGGGATGGCCCTCCATGAGCGTGACGAACCGCTGGCCTACCATGCCGGTCCCGCCGATGACGCCTACTTTGTACTTTTCCATGTCAAGACCTCCATACCTTCGTGATTCCATTCTATACGGGGCATCGGGGAAAGTTGCCAGTCCCCCTGGAAAAACAGCTGTTGAAATGGGCGCGTATTCTGTACTATAATAAAACAACTGAGTGCATTTTGAAGGAATACAGTTGTGCGCCGTGGGTGTATTTGAGATATCATAGCACACTCCTTTACTTGTGTAAATCGTCAAATAGCAGAAATGGAGTCCGGAATGGGGAAAAAAATGAACCAATTTGCGGCCGCTCTCCTGGGTGCGGCCATATGCCTGACCGGCGTAGTGTGGGCGGCGGACCCGCCCGCAGAGGAGCTGATGCGGGTCGGGCTCTTTTACGATACCAGCGCCCTGCCCGGCGCCAACCTGGAGAACAGCCAGGGCACGGGCTACCGCTTCGGGTACTTCGACGGCGGCGACGTCTTCTATCAGCTGGGCTATACGGGGGAGACCAAGCTCTCGGTGGTGAAGACGCAGAACGTCTATTTTGATGGCGGCAACTATGTAGACACGCCCTCGAGCCTCGCCGTGGGCTGTTACCACGTCCAGCTGCCCACGGCCTATACCACCTTTGAAGAGGCCCAGAACGCCGCCGGGACGGTGGCGGGGGGCTTCCCGGCCTGGATCGACGGGACCTATTATGTGCGGGCGGGGTCCTACCTCACCAGCGACGCGGCGGCGTCCGCGGCGGCCGCCCTGGGCGTCCCGGAGGCCAAGGTGGCGGGGACCAGCGCCTACGGCGTGTCGGTGGTGCGCACGGGGACCAGCACGGTCCTGTTCCAATACGACGGAGGAGAGGCCCTGCCCTTTGCCATCAAGCCGGGGCTGGACGACTCGGTGAAGACCGTGACCTGGTTCAAGGGCTACCGCTATTACGGCGCTTTCCAGTATCAGCGCCGGGGGGGCGGCAACCTGACCGTGGTGAACTACGTGCCCATGGAGGATTACATCAGCTGCGTCATCTCCCAGGAGATGAGCGCGTCCTGGCCCCTGGAGGCCCTGAAGGCCCAGGCCGTCTGCGCCCGGAACTACGCCATGACCAGCATGGACAACCATCGGAACGACGGCTTCGAGCTGTGCGGCACCACCCACTGTCAGGCCTACATCGGCATGGCCCGCACCAGCGAGACCACGGAGCGGGCGGCGGCGGAGACCAACGGGCTGTTCGCCTGGTATGACGGCAAGCTGGCCCAGACCTACTACTTCTCCTGTGACGGCGGGGCCACCGAGTCGGCCTCCAACGTGTGGCCCAACGGGAAGGACCTGCCCTATCTCAAGGGCGTGGCCGACCCCTATGAGCCTACCGTGGCGGACAAGACCGGCCGCTATAACTGGACCAAGACCTTCTCCAAGGCCGAACTCAAGAGCATCCTCAACGGCAAGGGCTATGCCTGCTCCGATATCGTGGACTTCTACATCGCCGAGACCACCCCCACGGGGAACGTGTTCAAGATCACCTTCGTGGACGCCAACGGCAAGAGCTGGTCCTTCGTCAACACCCAGAAGGAATACTGCCGCACTCTGCTGGGCCTGGACTCCATCCGCTATACCATCACCGGCGGGGGCGGGACCTACTTCGTGGACGACAAGGGGGAGAGCATCCGCTCCGTCTCCGGCGTCTACGCCGTGGACGGCAAGGGCCAGGTGGCCCAGACCGAGGGGATGCCCTACGTCATCACCGCCTCGGGCACCGAGCAGATGGTCCCCACGGTGGCGGGGGACTCCTTCACCATCACCGGCTCCGGCTGGGGCCACAACGTGGGCATGAGCCAGTGGGGCGCCTACGCCATGGCCCAGCAGGGCAAGACCTTCGACGAGATCTTGAAGTTCTACTATACCGGTATCGAGGTCCGGTAATCCATCAAGAAAGCTGGAAACACGAGTTGAAAACATCTGATTTCTACTACGATCTGCCCCAGGAGCTCATCGCCCAGACCCCCCTGGACCGGCGGGACGCCTCCCGGCTGCTGACCCTGGACAAGACCACGGGGGCCACGCAGCACATGCACTTCTTCGACCTGCCCAAGCTGCTGCGGCCCGGGGACTGCCTGGTGCTCAACGACTCCCGGGTCCTGCCCGCCCGGCTGCTGGGCCACCGGGAGCCCGGCGGCGGCGCGGTGGAGGTGCTGCTGCTGGTGGACAAGGGGGACAGGGTTTGGGAGTGCCTGGTCCGGCCCGGCAGGAAGGTGCGCACCGGGACCCGCCTCTCCTTCGGCGGCGGCCTGCTCACCGCTGAGGTCACCGATGTGGTGGAGGGGGGCAACCGGCTGGTCCGCTTCGACTACGAGGGCATCTTCCTGGAGATCCTGGAGCAGCTGGGCAAGATGCCCCTGCCGCCCTATATCAAGGAGGAGCTCCAGGACCCGGAGCGCTACCAGACCGTCTATTCCCGGGAGGTGGGCTCCGCCGCCGCCCCCACAGCGGGCCTCCACTTCACCAAGGATCTGCTCCGGCAGGTCCAGGACATGGGCGTGAGCTTGGCCTATGTGACCCTCCACGTGGGCCTGGGGACCTTCCGGCCCGTGAAGGAGGAGGAGATCACCGACCACGAGATGCACGCGGAGTACTGCATGATCTCCCAGCAGACGGCGGACCTTATCAATCGGACCAAGCAGAACGGGGGACGGGTCATCTGCGTGGGCACCACCTCCTGCCGGACCATCGAGAGCTGGGCGGCGGAGGACGGCACCATGAGGGAGACCGCCGGGTGGACCAGCATCTATATCTACCCCGGCTACCGCTTCAAGGTGCTGGACGCCCTCATCACCAACTTCCACCTGCCGGAGTCCACGCTGGTCATGCTGGTCTCGGCCCTGGCGGGGCGGGAGCATATCCTGGCGGCCTATGAGGAGGCCGTGCGGGAGAAGTACCGCTTCTTCTCCTTCGGCGATGCGATGTTCATCTATTGAGAACAGCTCTGATGGTCACGGCCCCTGTGGTGAAAAACCACGGGGGCTGTTTTTTGTATCTTGTTCATAAAAAGTTAAGAAATGATTTCCTGACGTCCTGTCACAAATGACCAGCTGGAAACGTCTTAGAGGGTGGAAGGGCACATCAGGTGCCGGAGAATATGACTGAGAAGAGCGAAAAGGAGTTGAACCAGTATGCGTAGTAAGACCGGCGGAAAGCGGCTGCTGTCCATGGCGGTGGCCCTATGCCTGACGCTGTCGCTGGGCGTGACGGCCTCGGCGGCCAAGTTTACCGATCTCAACAGGAACCACTGGGCCTACGACGAGATCATGGATGTGGTGGACAAGGGACTGTTCAAGGGCACGGGGGAGAGCACCTTCGGGCCTGAGGTGGAGATGTCCCGCGCCATGTTCGTCACGGTCCTGGCCCGCTTGAGCGAGGCCGACGTGGACGACGGCGACCGCTCCGATTTCAAGGACGTCCCCCGGAACACCTGGTACACCGGGTCGGTCATCTGGGCGGCGGACTGCGGCATCGTCAAGGGCGTGTCCAAGGACGAGTTTGCCCCCGACCGGGTCATCACCCGCGAGGAGATGGCCACCATGATCGTCCGCTACACCGACTACTGGGACATCGATCTGCCCCAGACCGAGAAGAAGATCGTCTTCGACGACTGGCGGAAGGTCTCCGACTTTGCCGACGACGCCATCGAGGCCTGCCAGCGGGCCGGCCTGCTGAACGGCGTGGGCAACAACCTGTTCGACCCCAAGGGCACCGCCACCCGCAGCCAGGTGGCCGCCCTCATCTCCCGGGTGTCCGAGCTGGACGGCACCGTGATCTACACGGTGAGCTTCGTCACCAATACCAACGCCAAGGTGAGCGACAAGAAGGTGCCCAGCGGCCAGAAGGTCGATAAACCCACCGGCGTGCGCCGCAGCGGCTACACCCTGGTGAACTGGTACACGGACAAGAACTTCAAGAACGTATACGACTTCAAGGACCCTGTGGAGGGCGATCTGACCCTGTACGCCAAGTGGCGCAGGAACGCCACCGGCGGCGGTTCCTCCATCTCCTACCCCAACCCCGAGCAGCCCGACGCCGCCACCCTGGAGGCCTATCTGGCCGATCAGGCGGCCTTCAAGGATATCCCGCTGACCTACCCCAAGATGACCATGGATGGCGATACCATCGTGCTGGAGGGGGCCTTCTCCGCTGTGGATCCCGTCCCCGGCTTCCCTGACTATCCCAAGGGCTATGGGGTACCCCTCACGCTCAAGGCCCCCAGCAACTATTCCAGCGGCGAGATCAAGCTGGAGATCACCGGGGACAAGAAGGGCGACGTGAGCAAGGTCGTTACCTTGGACGGCGAATCCTTTATCTATGTCCTCAAATATATCCCCGCCGACACCAAGGATTGGGACCCCACCCTCTCCGTGACCTGGAACGGTTATAAGGTCTCCTACGACTTCGACGTGACCGGGATGAAGGAGACCGTGAAGCCCGAGGATGCAAAGGCGAAGGGCCCCAGCGCGGAAGAGGTGGGGAGCTTGGCCGATACCGTTTATAACGGCATCGACCTGACTTTCGCCGACGTGGCCGCCACCAAGACCGCCGACAAGGATAACACCTTCCAGCTGTACCTCTCCGGCGGTTACGCCGTGGGCAGCAAGTTCCCCGGCTTCTCTGAGAGCAAGTATGATAACGGCTACGTGGTCCCCCTGCGCTTCACCGCCCCGGCCGGCCATAGCGTCAAGGCGGACCTGAAGATCACCGGCGGCGTGGAGACCATCGACAAGCCCAACGTGGACCTCAGCGGCGGCGCCTTCGACCTACTGATGTATATCCCGGCCAGCCCCAGCTCCAGCTGGGATCCGGTCATCCAGGTGACCTGGACCGGCGCTTCCAGCGGCACGCTGGGCTCCCTCTTCGCGGGCGGGGACTCCGTGACCTACACCTATACCCTGGACCTGAATGGCATGCGGCCCATCCGCAGCTCCGACCCGCTGGCGCCTGACGCGGCGGTCATGGGGAATGCCACGGATCTGGATGCCTACAAAAAATACAAGGGCATCGAGAATTTCACCGCCAAGGCCGAGTTCTCCAAGCCCAGCTGGAACAGCGACAAGACCCTGGGCACCATCACCGTGGATGTGACCTACACCCCCTTCCTGACCGGCGCTGTAGTGCCCGGTATTGGTACGGTAGGGACTACTGATAAGTTTGGGACCGACAGCTTCGTCCTTCCCATAGCCTTCCCCGTGCCCGACTACCTGGCTCTGGATGCGCTGAAGGATACGGACGAGGCGGTGTACTATCGGTTTGGAAGCGATAATCTGACCAGTTGGGTAGATATGACCAAGGCACACGTGAAAAACGGCGTTCCCGTGATCATATGGCTGCGAGTAGATGCCGCTGATGTCGGGAATCTGAAGACCAAGGGCCTCAAATTCGAACTCGAGTGGTTCGGCGGCTATCAGCAGCAGTATCTCCTCAAGCTGGGCGAGGTAAAGAGCACCCAAGTGACCCTGACCGGCAAGGACATGGTGTCCGGCACCGCCACCATCGCCAACATCCCCCAAAGCAGCCCCTTCAAGGGACTGGATAAAGTGGCGGCAAACGTAACCTTGACAAAGGAGACGGACGGTATTTTTATCGCCTCCGCCACCTACGTGCCCCTGACGGCGGGGCAGAACGTGCCCGGCTTCGGCAAGGCCGGGACCGCGGATGTGCCTGTGGACTCCTGCATCCTGCCCTTCGCTTTCCCGTGGCCCAACGGACTTGACCTGAACCAAATCAGTGATAGTGATACCGCGCTGACCCTGGTATTCAAAAACGGGGTCTCTGAAAAGACCTATCCCATCACCAAGGCCGAGCTGAAAGCGGAAGACCCCTTCCACTTCTACTTTATCGCCAAGGATCCCTCGAGCATGGGCGCTGTCCAGTTGAAGTTCGACCTGACGTGGTATGGTGGCCTCAAGCAGGCGTTCACCGTCAAGTTCGGCGAGCTGAAGGCTCAGACCACCAATCCCGAAGGACTCAAGTATACCTTGAACGCCGACGAGAAGGCTGCCATCTCCGGGAAGGACGGTCCGTTCAAGGATATCCAGATCGACCCTGTGGACGTGATCTTCACCAAGGTCGGGGACCAGAACCTGCTGCGGCTCTCCACCAGCGCCCTGCCTCAGCCGGAAAATAATATAAAGCAATACTATGGTAATGGTTATGGCGAGGGCTATATCGTGGGCCTGAAGTTCAAGGCGCCGGACGGGGCAAGCAAGCTGGATCAGACGATCCTGAATGGCTTCACTGGGGCGACCCAGACGAAGCAGGTAGAGTTGGGGGCGGATACCTTCCACACCCTGCTCCTGTATGTCCCCAAGAACGCGCCCTACGGCTACGCGCCTAAGATCCAGCTGACTTGGAAGAGCACAGAAGGCACGCCTGTCAAGACCGAGACCTTCCAGCTGGACCTGACCGGGATGAAGATCACGGTCGCCCCGGCTCCAGTGGATCCCCCGCAGGAGACCGCAAAGACTGAGCAGGAGAAACCCCAAGAGGATGAGCAGATCCCTTCTCTCCGGGACCTGTTCCGGAACTGGGATCAGTGACAGGCCAATAGAAAAAGCCCCTCCGGTAAACGCCGGAGGGGCTTTTCTGTTGCGCTGATGCCGGAAAACGTGGTATAATCTATCACCACAATGAAAGAAGGCTTTCCTATGGCGAATTTGACGGACCTGCCCAACATCGGCGCTGTGGCGGCTGAGGCTCTGAAACAGGTGGGGGGGGAGACCCCGGAGCAGCTGCGGGAGATCGGGGCCCAGGAGGCCTGGCTCCGCATCCGCACCCAAGTGGACCACGGGTCCTGCCTGCACATGCTCCAGGGCCTGGAGGGGGCGGTGGAGGGGATCCGCAAGAGCCAGCTCTCCCCGGAGAAAAAAGCCGAGCTGAAAGAGTTTTTCGACCGCTTTCAATAAAGGAGTTTTTTCGTGTTCAAAGTCATCAAGACCGAGGGCCGCGCCCGGCGCGGCCAGTTCTCCTGCGCCCACGGCGGCGCGGTCCAGACCCCCGTGTTCATGAACGTGGGCACCCAGGGGGCCATCAAAGGGGCGGTGTCCGCCCACGATCTCAGGGAGATCGGATGTCAGATCGAACTGTCCAACACCTATCATCTGCACCTGCGTCCCGGCGACGATGTGGTCCGTGCCCTGGGCGGCCTCCACAAGTTCATGGACTGGGACGGCCCCATCCTCACCGACTCCGGCGGGTTCCAGGTCTTCTCCCTGGCGGGGCTGCGGAAGATCACCGAGGAGGGGGTCACCTTCGCCTCCCACATCGACGGCCGCCGCATCTTCATGGGGCCGGAGGAATCCATGCAGATCCAGTCCCACCTGGGCAGCGATATCGCCATGGCCTTCGACGAGTGCGTGGAGAACCCGGCCACCTATGAGTATGTGAAGCCCTCCTGCGAGCGGACCCTGCGCTGGTTGGAGCGGTGCGTGGCCGAGCACAAGCGGCTGAACGCACTGCCCGACACGGTGAACCCCGGCCAGATGCTCTTCGGCATCAACCAGGGCGGGACGTACCCGGACCTGCGGGTGTGGCACATGGACCAGATCGCCAAGCTGGACTGCGATGGGTACGCCATCGGCGGCCTGGCGGTGGGGGAGCCCACCCAGGTGATGTACGACATCATCGAGGCCGTGGAGCCCCGCATGCCGGCGGACAAGCCCCGGTACCTCATGGGGGTGGGCACGCCCTCCAACATCATCGAGGGCGTGGCCAGGGGCGTGGACTTCTTCGACTGCGTCATGCCTGCCCGCAACGCTCGCCACGGCAAGCTCTTCACCTGGGAGGGCGCGCTAAACATCAAGAACGAGAAATACAAGCTGGACGACCGGCCCATCGATCCCCAGTGCGGCTGTCCGGCCTGCCGGTCCTTCTCCAGGGCGTACCTGCGCCACTTGTTCGCGGCGGGGGAGATGCTGGGGATGCGGCTGGCCGTCCTGCACAACCTGTGGTTCTACAACGAACTGGCCGCCAAGATCCGGGCCGCGCTGGACAGCGGAGAGTTCGAGGCGTTCCGGGCGGAATATTCCACCAAGCTGGAGGGCAGGCTCTAAGTTTTTGACAAAAGGGCTTGTCAAACGCTGAGAGGGCTTGTATAATATACTGGAATGCCTGATAAGCGGCGTTATTTTATCATTGGAGGGAACCGTTTTGGGTGAAGGAACGAATGGTATTTTCGGCATGATAGTGCCTATGGTACTGCTTTTGGCTATTTTCTATTTCATGCTCATCCGTCCGGAGAACAAGAAAAAGAAGGAAATGGCCAAGATGCGCAGCGAGCTGGCGGTGGGGGATGAGATCACCACCATCGGCGGGATCATCGGCACCATCTGCGCTGTGAAGGAAGAGAGCATCGTGATCGAGACAGGGGCCGACCGCGTGCGCATGGAATTCGCCAAGTGGGCGATCTCCACCAAGGGCGCTCAGACCACCGAGACCACGAAGTGATTTGAATAGGGGGCCCACCCCGGGCGGGACGCGGCGATAAGCCGCGTACAAGCGTTTTGGCGCAAGCCAAAACCTTGGGTTCGGGCGGATCCACTCCGCCCGAATCAAATTGGATCCGGGGCCCCCGCACGATGCGGAGCATCGTGTGGGGCATTCGCCAAGTGGGCGATCTCCACCAAGGGCGCTCAGACCACCGAGACCACGAAGTAAGACAAAAGTAAATAAGCATGACAAGCACCCTCTTCGCATAGGCTGTACAAAGCTGTTGCGAGGAGGGTGTTTTATGCGTAAGACGGAGGAGGACCAAGGCGCGAAGCTGGTCCAGGCGATGGCGGGCGTGCTGCTGGGCGGCGTCCTGGCCCTGGCGGTATGCCTGGTGTTCCTGTTTTTCTGCTCCATCGGGATCTCCGGCGGCTGGCTGGACGAGGGACTCATGTACCAAATGACGGTGGTGGGCTGCGTGATAGGCGGTTTCGCCGGGGCCGTGGCCGCCGTGCGGAAGAGCGGATCCAGGGCGCTGATCGTGGGATTGCTCACCGGCGGCGTGTTCTTCCTGCTGCTGCTGACCGCACAGAGCGCGGGACCCTGGAAGATGTTGGAGCGGAAGCCTATACGGAGCGTAATAATACGGAGCGTATACGCCACGCCCCAACAGTTGCAGGAAACGCAAAATATGGACAGCGCCCGACAGAGAAATACGAGATATAGCATAAACGGAGGCCTCTCAACAAAGAGGACCTCCGTTTATGTTGTAGCGGTAGACATAACTAAATTTACATAACTAGTTGGCATAATCTACAAAAATGAAGAAAAGTTTTCGGAAGGCCTTGCATAATCCCAGGATGTAGATTATAGTAAACTTACACTATCTATCATAGACTTGGGGTGGCGTATATGCAAGATCTGGTCCTGGGCTTTATCGGCGCCGGGAACATGGCCTCGGCCATATTGGACGGCGTACTGGTAAAGGGGCTTTTGCCCGCGGACCGGGTGTGGCTCTCCAACCGCCACGCTGAGAAGATGGAGCCCTTCCGTGCCAAGGGGGTCCATACCACCACGGACAACCGCCAAGTGGCGGAACATGCGGACCTGATCGTCCTGGCGGTGAAGCCCCAGATGTTTGACGACGTCCTGCCCGGCCTGGCCGGTCTGACCGGCGGCAAGTGCGTGGTCTCCATCGCGGCGGGCATCTCGGCGGACGCTCTGCAAAAGGCGCTGCCCGGAGCCCACATCGTGCGTGCCATGCCCAACACGCCCCTGATGGTGGGCGTGGGGGCCACGGCGGTGGCCAGGGCGGAGGTGCCGGCGGAGCTTTTCCAGTCGGTGCTGGACCTCTTCGCCGCGGCTGGCGAGGTGGCCGTCATCGATGAGGACCAGATGGACGACATCATCAACGTCAACGGCTCGTCCCCGGCCTGGTTCTTCCGCATGGCGGAGATCATGGTCAAACGGGCGGTCTCCGCGGGCATCGACGAGGCCACGGCTTTGAAGCTGACGGCCAAGACCATGGAGGGCTCGGCCCGCCTCCTGCTGGAGACGGGGAAGTCCCCGGAGGAGCTGCGCAGGCAGGTCTGTTCCCCTGGCGGGACCACGCTGGCCTCCCTGTCCGCTTTCGACGATCTGGATTTCGACGGGCTGATGACCGAGGCCATGGCCCGCTGTACGGCCCGCTCCAAGGAATTGGGGAAATAAGCTGGATCGGTGCTGATCCCAACGCTTGTCTCATAAGCTGTCAGAGAGGTGATGGCCGTGAGGAAGCGTATCGTACGAATATGGGACATCCCGGCGG
>OKVW01001268.1_pt1 | contig 10888 bp, 5 predicted proteins | sample 1606991 | NCBI WGS metagenome assembly OKVW01 (sample SAMN03281021, study PRJEB24777) | human gut metagenome | isolation source: fecal sample PR177 from 1 month old male Malay infant, vaginal delivered...
CCGTAGAACTGTCAATGGAACGTATCTCCGCCTCATACCCAAAATGTTCATCCACCTTCACATACACCTTATCCCCCATCTTACGGCCCACCAGGGCCTTGCCCAAAGGAGAATCGATACTGATCAGGCCCTTTAAAGAATTCCCCCGGACTGTAGTGACAATCTTATAAGTCTCAGTCTCATCATCATCCGGAATATAGACCACCACCGTGTCATTGATACCCACCTCGTCCGTGGAAGATTTTTCGGAAATAACCCTGGCCGTCTTGATCATCCGCTCCAGATACCGTATCCGGCTCTCATTGCGGTTCTTGTCCTGCTTGGCCGCCTTGTACTCAAAATTCTCACTGAGATCTCCGTGGGCTCTGGCCTCCTTCACCGCCTCCAGCGCTTCCTTGCGGACCACCAGCCTGCGGTGCTCAATCTCCTCTTTCATCTTGTCAATATCACTTTGAGTCAATTTATCATACATGCTGCTGTAACCTCCCTTTCAAAAGATGTTCCTGCTCGATCTCCATCCCGTATTCCAATATGCACTGCTTCAGTTCTTCCAGCTCCTGTGCGTCCATTGCATCCAGCTTCCTGCGCTTTCCTGTGTCAATGGGGATAACACAGCCTGCCTTAAGATATTTTAAGTAAGAGTCTCTGTCCATATGTAAGGGCAAAACCTCAGGGAACACGTGTTTCTTCATGTATCGGTAGATGCGGATTCCGCCATAATCCATATCGCTCCAATGCAGATATTCCGTCTCCGGTTCTGCTGCGGCGGGAATCATTTTCAGAAACTCGCGCTCTTTGGGCGAAAGAAATCCGTGACAGAACACATACAGGGTATCCGCCCTGTAAACTGCCGATTCATAATTGGCCTGGTTCTCAATGGTGATGACCCGCCGGATGCCTTCCAGACCGCTGGGGCGGCTGTGCTCCAGGGTCTGGGCGTTCAGTACGGTCCCGTAAGGGAATTGATTCCCATTAAACCGGCCTATCACAGCGGACTCCTCCTCCCGCCCCTGCCGGGTTTGTACTGTCAGCGGCCCTTTAAACTGCAGGGTCTGGGAATAGGTAAAGATACCGAACTCGGCCAAAACCTCCCCATCCGACATCCCGTCATCAATACCCGGCCCGTACTTTCTCAGAACTGTCAGCAGACGCGGCTTTAACGTCTCCTTAAATACCTTAGAATGATTGAATACTCTGGCGCTGAACTGGGCTTCCCACACTGGTTCCGAATTGTCCGCGGCCGCATTCAGCCCTTCAAGGAAGTGAGGAATTTTCACATTTTTCGGTATATTCCCACCGTCTATCTGTCTCAGCAATTCCTCATAGTAGGGGTCAAATGCCCGTGAAGCCAGCTCCCTTCTGCAGGCGTCCACCCGCTGTCTGGCCTGCTCCAGCTCTCTTCTGGGATTGGGCAGTCCGGCCAGCTGGTACATCCGGTCCACATCCTCTATCCGGTAATGGACCCGGCTGATATCGCTGCCCAACTCCCTGCGGTCAACACGGATCAGCCCAAGAGCCTCCAATTGGGCCGCCTGCTCCATCAGAGGCCCTCTGCCCACCCGCCTCAAAACCTCCCCGGTTATCTCAGGGTGCTTCTCCCCGGTTACGTTTCCGGCTCGCCAGCCTTCTGTATTATTCTTCTCCAGAATCCACTCCAACAGCGTCATCTCCGGCATGTTCCGTTCCCCCGCTCTCCTTCCCTTCCAGCATATCCAGGTAACTGCCCTTGTCGATCATCAGCATTGATATCTGGTTCTTAAACCGCCGGAAGCTGTACACACAGTCCACATTCTTAACCAATGTCATCAGCCGCTCATCAGGCACGCAGATGATCACCTGCAGGCCCAGCTTCCTGGCATAGTTTAAGCACACCGAGCTTCTGGTCTTGTCCATCTTGGAAAATGCCTCGTCCAGCAGTACCACCTGGATGCGGCTGTCCCTGTTGTTCTGGTAGGCGAACAGCAGGGCAAAGCCTGCGAACAGCGCCACGTATTTGGGATTCTGCCCCTCGCCGCCGGAGTCATTGCCCGCCATCTCATCCACGGGAATCCGCTTCTCCACGCCGTTTTCACCGGTGGTCACCTCGTACATGTTGAAGGTGAGATAATTGCGGTAATCCGCGTACTTCTCCATGTCCGCCCGTTTCCTGGCAGCCTCCTTCTCGTCCCCGGAGCGCTCCGGTATGAACTTTTCTACCAGCAGCTGGATCTCCCGCTCATATTTCCGCTCAAAGGCCTCGTCCCCAAAGCTGATCTGGCCCTCCACATCATCGGCGGACACCACCTTGCTGTCCAGCTCCGGAGCCATCAGCATGTCGTAGAACTGGCTGTTCTCATTGGAGGCAGGCACAATGCCGATCTTGTACACACTGTCGTAAAATGTGGTGGCGCCCAGCACCTTGTTCACCTCCCGCACCTGACGGTAGGCAGCCTTGATTTCCCCGTGAATGGAGGAGATCACATTGTCCCGCAGACTCTGGTATACCTGGCGGCATTTGTTGTCAAAATCAACCTTGTACTCCTCCACATACTGGCGGCTGTAACGCTCATGAAGCTCGTCGTAGGGCCTGTTGGTCTCCTCTGTGCCCTCCAGGCCGCAGGCGGGGTACTCCCGGTCAAATTTAAGCCTGGCATTGAGGCGCTCGCCGGTATAGCGCTCCACCTCCGCCCGGCTGGACTCCAGGCCTTTTAAGACCTCTCCCCGGTAGGAATTCAGGCTGCGGCCCTCCAGCCTCTCCCGGATCTTCTCATCCTCCCCGCCGTTGGGTGTAAAGCCTGCCATAGCCTCCAGAAGGCTGGCATTTTGCAGCCTCAGCTCTGTCTCAGCGGAACCTAAATCCCGCTCTGTCTTATTCAGATCGCTGCCTGCCTTTGTGTACTCGTCCTCCTTGGACTGATAGCGCTCCCTGGCGGCTGCCAGCCGCTCTCTCAGCTCACGCATGGCGCCCTGTTCCAGTTCTTCAAGCTGGCGGGCCAGCTTCACCCTGCGGGTCTCGTTCTTCTTAAGCTCCGCCCTGGCTGAGAACAGGTTCAGATAATAGCTGTTCTCCTGGACCAGGTTCTCATAGGTCCTGGCCTGCTCCAGGGCCGTAATGTGCCCGGTCAGCTCCTTCACCGTTTCCTCCAGGGCCTTTGTCTCCGCCTCCAGCTGGTCGATCCTGGACTTGGGAACCGTGCGCCCGATACAGGCGTTGTCGCGGTAATCCTTCCGGTTCAGATGGCGCAGGGTATAATTACTGTAGGAATAGCAGTCCTGTGTGACGCCGTCCCGGACCTGCTCCAAGTCCTCCACGCTTTCACATTTCATCACCCTTCCCAGGAAATGCTTCAGACAGGCATCCACATAATCCACGTCTGTCTTTACCGCCCCATACAGGGACTGTTCCCTGGCCTCCGGCCCATCTTTTACAATATTTTCCACATGCAGCAGGTCCACATTTTCAAACTGCTCCATGTCCCTGAACAGCACGGCGGCAGTGTGGGAGTAGGCGGGCGGCGTGATCAGGCTGTATTTCACCCGGGCCAGCCGCCCCTCCACCGCGTCCTTCCAGGCCGCCTCCTTCACGTCAAATGTATCCGCCAGGATGCTCACCTTCACATTGCTGCCCGTCTCCCGGAATATGGCCTGCTCCAACGCTCTCTGGGCCTCCTTGAGCCCGGCACGGTTCCGGTAGGACTTCTGCCCGCTCTTCCAGTCGGCCAGACGTTCCTTCTTCTCCTTCAGCTCCCGGTTCACATCCCGGCGCTCCTGGGCCAGATTGTCGCGCTCCTCGTTGACCTCGTCCATGGTCTCCTTCAGGCCTTTCCTGAGATCCTCCACCGCGGCCTCGCTCACCTTCCCCGCCCGTATGTCCTCCATGGCCTGGAGCGCCAGGTTGCCCACCAGGTCGTAGACCGGCTCATTTTCCTCCCACAGCAGAAGGGAGGAAACAAAGCGGTCCCAGACAGCGCAGTTGCCGTTTAACAGGGTGATGGTCTCGTCCAGCTGGGCCAGCTGTTCTTTCAGCTTCCCATAGTCGCTGGCCTTCAGGGCGGACTCGATCTCCACCAGCTCGCTGTGCACGGCATCTAATTCCGCCTTCAGCTGGTCCCGCTTCTGGATCAGGGAGTCCCGCAGCAGGATATGGCCTGCCTGGGCGGCCCTGCATTTTGCGATCTCCTCCTCAATGCCCAGAATCCGCAGACGTTTTAAGATGTACTCATACTGAAGCACAGCTGCCCTGGCCACTGTCAGCTGCCCGTTCTTCTCATTTACAGCCTTCAGCAGCTCCAGTCGGTGCTCCATATCCAGAAGGGTATCCCGGATGTCCGTGTAATCCCCCAGCTGGCGGCTGATCTTGTCAATGGCCTCGCTGTTGCTCTTGGGGAACATGTAGTCCCTGATAAACTGGCCCACGCCGTTGGACATCTTTAACGCCACGGCGCTCTTCTCCATGGTGATAAACCGCTTGCCGTCAATATAGCCGAAGATCTGGTCGTAAAGCACGGTCTGATAAGCGTCATTGGTGGGGTACACCCGGTTGATATCCTCCCCCCGGGATCTGCCGTCAGGGTCCTTCACATGGGTTTTCACCAGTGCGCCAAGCTCCTTCACCATCAGGGGAATGCCCTGTCCATTGCGGTAAAGGCTCTGATCCAGCTTTCCATCGTGGGAGAAAAATGCATATTTATTGATGTCCTGGTCCCCGGAGCGCACGTCAAAGGCCACGCCGATACAGCGGAAGCTGTCGTCCACTGTGTCCTTTATCTCCATCACCAGGTTGGCGCAGAAGTCCCGGTCCCCGCGGTTGGAGGTGCCGTCCTTCTGGGCGCCCCGCAGGTATGTCATGACGGTCCGGCGGTTCTTCTCATCCGCAGCCTTGTTCAAAAAGTTCTGGGACAGGCTGCCGTAAAGCAGAACCTGGATGGCATCCATCACCGTGGATTTGCCGGAGCCGCTCATGCCGCTGAACAGGTTCACATACTCGTTGAGCTCCATCACCTGGTGGCCGATGCCGCCCCAGTTGTTGATCAGCAGCCGTGTGATAATCTTCTTATACTGTCTCATGGCCTGCCGCTCCTTCCCCGTTCAGATCCATGGCCTGCTGCAGAGCCTGGTCCTCCTCAACAGAGGCCTCGGATACGTATTTCTGATACAGCTGGGTGATGATAAAGCCGCTGCAGAACACATTGATCATGTTGTACATGTATATGGGGGTGTCGTCCTCCAGATCCCCGATGGCACAGGGGATCTCAACCATCTGATGGTTCTTCATCACCGACACCGCGTCATAGACCTCCCTGTCCGTCAGTTTCCTGGTGAGCAGCCCGGTGTCCATGCCATGGCGGCGGATCTCCTCCAGGGTGGTCACAGTGGCCCGCAGCCCCTCGCCCATGATCTTCTCCTTGTAGATCAGCTTCATTAGCAGGATAAACAGGGTTGTCGGCTCGCTGAATTTCTCCGTACTCACGCCGTCCCCTGTGAGGCGGAAAAAATGATCCTGGGGGTCATAGACCAGGGTACAGCCCATAACGTCAAAATAGTCCGTCAGGAATTCCCTGTGGCGCATGCATATCCTGTATCTGGGATTGTCCTTTAAGCAGTCCCGCTCCGTATCATACTTGGTCTCTATGATACAGCTCTGGCGCATCAGATCCCGTATGGTTTTCTTCAGTTCCTCCGCCTCCTGGGGCGTTAAGCTGGTTATGTACTCAATCATCCGTATTCTCACTCTTTTCCATGGTGAATTTGGTGTATTTGTAGCCGTATTTTCTCACTGGTTCATTGTCCGTGCCCGTTATCTGCATGCCGTACTCCCCCACCGAGGCGTCCCGCCATACAAACAGCAGCTTCTCCAGATCCGTCACATCGAAAACAGTCTGTTCCGTCACCTCAAACCGGCCATTTGCCATGTTCTTCCGTATAAAGGCGTCTATCTCCTTCTGGGTGTACTCCGGCCGGACCACGAAGTCCTCCATGTCCCTGGCCGTCTCCTCAGGCGCCGTCTCAGGCGGAGCGGGCACAAACTCCCGCTTCTCATCCCGTTTTGCGTAGAAGCTGTTCTCCCCCACAATCCGGCTTAAGGTGGTGAGGCAGAGGTCCCTGGACAGATCTTCCAGCATCTCCCCCTGCTTCTGGCACCGCAGCAGCACGCCGATGAAGGCCATCAGGTTGTCGTCCGTCTCCTCGCCCTCCCGCAGCAGGTATTTGATCCTGGCGTTGGCCCGGGCGGCAAACACTGCTTTCTGCTCTATGAGCCGGTTGTACTTGATCTCAATAAAGTCGAATTCCCGCTCCAGCTGATAGATAAAGGAATCCGCTTCCCTGGACTGTTCGATGCGCCGCAGGCGCCTTCTGACTGATGGATGGAAGGAATTCAGCGGGGGCGCGCCATCCCGGCCGGCCGGGCCGCGGGCCCCATGTTCCGGGCTTCCCGCTCCGCCCTCATGTTCCGCCGCCATCTCCCGCAGCTCCTCCTCCAGCTCCTCCCGCCGTCTCTCATTGACCTCCAGAATCTCCTGGACGATCTCCTTCACCGCCTCTTTATAACGGTAGAAGCTGTCGGTGCTGGTCAGCAGCGCATACTTTTGGCTGTCCGCATTGTTGATCTCGTCCACCAGCACCTGCTGGACGCCCCGGATCTCCTTCTGCCTGGACAGCTCATCAAAATAGGTGCGCATGCCGTCCTGCATGTTGGACAGCAGCTGCACCAGCCGGCGGGAGGCTTTCAGGGCATCGGCCAGGATCTCGGGGTCCTTCTCCCGGTCCGTCAGATAGGTGTGAAGCAGACTGTACACAGCGCGGATGCTCTCATGGCTTAAATCATCCTCCTCGCTCCACAGCTTCTTAAACACGTCCATGTAGGCCAGCCCGTAGCCAGGAAAGGAATAATAATAGCTGTTGATGCGCTCGTCAAAATCCCGCTTCAGCCACCCCCACTGGGTCAGATTCCCCAGGAAACGGGCGGAGCCCGGGCTGTAGACCAGGCTCTCCCCCTCGTCCAGATCCTCTGTGTCCGAGGCCACCAGCCCGTCCCGGTCCATACACTCGTCAATTATGGCCCTGCACTCCGCCTCAGTCAGGCTGAGGGCGGAGTACAGTCTGGTGGTCTCCTCATAGATGGCCAGCAGAAAGGATATATAATGTTCCCTGTATTTGCTGGCGAACAGCTTATAAAAATCTCCGGGTATTTTGTCCTTCAGTCTCATGGTTGCTCCTCTTTATCCACGCACCAATCCGCCGGGGCGGATTGAACGATGAGAGGCCATGCCCAAACTTGCTGCGGCACAGCCCCTTCACATATATTGTGTTAATTTTCAGCCGGATTACATTTCAACTTGAACCTTCTCCAGGTGCCAGATATCCCTCACATACTCCTCAATGGTGCGGTCTGAGGTGAACTTGCCGGAACAGGCCACGTTCAGGATAGCAGATTCCGCCCACCAGGCCTCGTCGCGGTAGGCCTGATCCACCTTCTTGTGGGCATCCGCATAGGAGCGGAAATCCTTCAGGATAAAGTAAGTGTCCGCCCTGTCGCTGCTCTTGGTGTTCAGCAGGGAATTGTAAATGTCGCGGAACAGCTCCGGGTCCTGGGGTGAGAAATAGCCGTTGATCAGCTGCATCAGCACCCGGCGGATCTCCTGGTCATTGTTGAAGATCTCCATGGGATTGTATCCGCCCTGGTTCTCATAGTGGATTACCTCATCAGAGGACATGCCGAAGATAAATGCCCGGTCCTCTCCCACTTCCTCCACGATCTCCACATTGGCGCCGTCCATGGTGCCCAGGGTCAGGGCGCCGTTAAGCATAAACTTCATGTTGCCCGTGCCGCTGGCCTCCTTGCTGGCAGTGGAAATCTGCTCGCTGACGTCCGCAGCGGCGAAGATCAGCTCCGCGTTGGATACGCGGTAATCCTCGATGAATACCACCTTGATCTTGCCGCCGATGGTCTTGTCGTTGTTGATCACATCCGCCACGGAGTTGATCAGCTTGATGGTCAGCTTGGCGCGCCTGTAGCCTGCCGCCGCTTTGGCGCCGAATATGAATGTTCTGGGAACCATATCCATGTTGGGGTTATCCTTCAGCTGGTTGTACAGGTACATCACATGAAGGATGTTCATCAGCTGGCGCTTGTATTCATGGAGACGCTTCACCTGCACGTCGAAAATGGAGCGGGGGTCCACATCGATTCCGTTGTGTTCTTTAATATATTTAGCCAGGCGGACCTTGTTCTGGTACTTGATGTTCATGAACTCCTGCTGACATTTATAATCGTCCGCATACACAGCCAGCTTGGCAATATGGGGCAGGTTGGTAATCCACTCATCCCCCACCTTGGAGGTGACCCAGTCAGCCAGCAGCGGGTTGCCGTGAAGCAGGAAACGCCTCTGGGTGATGCCATTGGTCTTGTTGTTGAACTTCTCAGGCATCATCTCATAGAAATCCTTCAGCTCCTGTTTCTTCAAAATCTCCGTGTGGAGTCTGGCCACGCCGTTGACAGAGAAGCTGGCCGCAATGGCCATGTACGCCATCTTCACCTGGCCGTCGTAGATGATGGCCATCTTGCTGAGCTTATCGCTGTTGCCCGGATATCTGGCCTGAATCTGACTGATGAAACGTCGGTTGATCTCCTCCACAATCTGGTAAATTCTAGGAAGCAGGCGGGAGAACAGCTCGATGGGCCATTTCTCCAGAGCTTCGCTCATAATGGTATGGTTGGTGTAGGCGCAGGTCTTGGTGGTCACTTCCCATGCCTCCTCCCAGGTCAGCCCTTCCTCGTCTAAAAGGATGCGCATAAGCTCCGGGATCGCCACTGTGGGATGGGTATCGTTGAGCTGGAACGCCACTTTCTCATGGAGCCTGCGGATATCCTCGTGCTTCTCCTTGTACTTTGCCACAGCGCGCTTAACGCTGGCTGAGATGAAGAAATACTGCTGTTTCAGGCGCAGCTCCTTGCCCGCATAGTGGTTGTCGTTGGGATAGAGCACCTCCACAATGGTCTTGGCCAGGTTCTCCTGCTCCACCGCCTTCTGATAGTCGCCCCGGTCAAAGGAATCCAGGTTGAAGGTGTTGATGGGCTGGGCATCCCAGATGCGGAGGGTGTTGACCACATTGTTGCCGTAGCCGATTACCGGCAGGTCATAGGGAATGGCCATAACCGACTGGTACCCCTCCTGGATAAAGCGGTTCCTGCCGTCCTTGTTCTCGATGCGCACATAGCCGCCGAACTTGATCTCCATGGCATACTCCGGCCTGCGGATCTCAAAGGGGTTGCCGTCCTTCAGCCAGTTGTCCGGCACCTCAATCTGGTAGCCGTTCTCAATCTGCTGCTTGAACATGCCGTAACGGTAGCGGATGCCGCAGCCGTATGCAGGGTAGCCCAGGGTTGCAAGGGAATCCAGGAAACATGCCGCAAGACGTCCCAGGCCGCCGTTGCCAAGGGCAGCATCCGGTTCCTGGTCCTCGATGGCGTTTAAATCAAAGCCCAGCTCATCCAGCACCTCCTGGATCTCCTGTCTGGCGCAGATATTGATGATGTTGTTGCCCAGAGCGCGGCCCATGAGGAATTCCATGGACAGATAATACACGGTCTTGGCGTCCTGCTTCTCATACTCTTTATGAGTTGCAATCCACTCGTCGATGATCACGTCCTTCACCGCATAGGCCACAGCCTGGAATACCTGCTGGGGGGTCGCCTCGTCGATGGTCCTGCGGAACATATTCTTCACATTGTCCACAACCGTGTGTTTGAATGTCTCCTTATTAAAGCCTTTATTCATATAAACCTCCTGATTCCCTGTCCGCATGCCACGGACTATTTAGATTACAGTGTATTTCAAAATAGTATTTTCAACCGCAAAAACGGGGTGACGCTTATGTGCACCCCGCCTTCATCATTTTAACATCATTTCACAGTCTTTTCAACACCGAGCATAACTTTTTCGCCGTTGATATTCCATTCCTTAGCGTATCCGCTCATCTGGCCCAGGCTGATGGCAGTGGCCATGACCTCGCCCTTGATCTCGTCCGCGTGTGCTTTTAAAAGCTCCGCAATCTTGTCATTGTCGTCCTGGAACACGTGGATGTGGTCCATTACTTCAAAACCGGCTTCCTTGCGCATGGTCTGGATCTTGCTGATGATCTCACGGACAAATCCCTCCTCAACCAGCTCAGGGGTCAGGTTAGTATCCAGCACAACCGTAACATAGTTGTCCTCCTCGGTCACATAGCCGTCCTTCTGGGCCACGTCGATCAGCAGATCGTCCTTGGTCAGAACCACCTCCTGGCCTGCGAAGTCAAAGGTCAGCTGTCCGCTCTCATTCAGGGTGTCCATGGCTGCGCTTCCGTCGATACCGGCCAGAGCCTGGCGGATATTGCCCAGCAGCTTGCCGTATTTGGGGCCCACGGTCTTTAACTGGGGCTTGAAGGTGTAGGAGGTAAATGCCCGCACATCGTCGGTAAATGTCACCTGCTTCACATTCAGCTCATCCTCAATGATTTCCACATAGAATCTGGACAGCTCATGATCGGCCTTCACATACATCCGGGCGATGGGCTGGCGGTTCTTGATGTTGGCCGTGTTTCTGGCGGCGCGGCCCATAACCACAGTCTTTAACACCTCGTCCATGTCGGACTCCAGCTTCGTATCAATCCAGTCCTCGTTGGCAACGGGGAAGTCGCACAGGTGCACGCTCTCCAGAGCGCTGGAATCAATATTCACCACCAGGTTCTGGTAGATCTGCTCCGTCATAAAGGGAATCATGGGAGCCGCAGTCTTGGCAACCGTCACCAGGGCGGTATACAGCGTCATATAGGCATTGATCTTATCCTGCTCCATGCCCTTTGCCCAGAAACGCTCACGGCTTCTTCTCACATACCAGTTGCTCATGTCATCCACAAACTCCTGAAG
>OKVW01001273.1_pt1 | contig 10862 bp, 15 predicted proteins | sample 1606991 | NCBI WGS metagenome assembly OKVW01 (sample SAMN03281021, study PRJEB24777) | human gut metagenome | isolation source: fecal sample PR177 from 1 month old male Malay infant, vaginal delivered...
TCAGCTGTGCGTCACACTTTGTGGGAGATTTGGCCCCGATGAAGGAGGCGTAGTGGGCTACGTTGACTGAATTGGGGCCAAATATGCCGCAAAGTGGGGCGTGCAGATGACGGGAATGAATTTTAAGACACGCTCTAGTACACCAGTTATTGCTTGGGCTTGATGAGAATCTCGTCCGGGTTCACCAGGCCCAGCTTCTCCTTTGCCACCTCTTCCGCATATTCTTTAGTTTTCACATAGATCTTGTAGTCCTGTAATTCCTCGGTCCGCTTGTCCTCCGCGGCCACCTGGGCTTCCAGGTTCTCTACCCTGATCTTATATTCCAGATCGGATTTCTTCAGGCTGGCTCCCTTGGCATTGATTACAACGGCAAGGCATACGACCACCATAGTGATACCCATTATCGCCATGCGGTTAGCCCACTTGTCCCGCCGCACGCGCCTAGATTTTCCATACGTCTTCATCTTAATCAATCACCAACTTTTTGAGCCTGTTTCTTACTGGTTACATTTTGCTTATTTTTCTGTGATTTTATTGTAAACTTTTTGCAAAGTTTTTTCAAGCCCTTAAAGAAAAATCTGCTGATAATTCTGTCATATAAAACCATACCGGCCAAAACGCCCACAATCACATAAGCGCGCAGGCCCCCGTCGTTCTGCTCATAGAGCAGCATAAAGGTCACCACACCCGCATACATCCAGTAGATAAAGTCTTCAATACCCGTCCACACCGGGCCGTGGCGGATCATCAGGCGGAATACTCTCAGGGTATCATAGGCCAGCATAAGCCAGGCCCCTGTGGCCAGACTCAGCCCCAGCAGCCAGGCCTCATATTGAATCAGAGTGCTCATATCCCTACCCCCGCTACTTAAACAGGCGGGTGAACAGAGACTCCCCGGATTTCCTCAAGGCATCATTGGAGGAATAGGTCAGGCTGTCGATGGTGCCGTCCACATCCACCTCGCCCTTTTCCAGCGTCAGCCTGCTGACGTGGAGTTCTTTCCCCCGGATGGTCAAAAGTCCCATGTCCGTGTCCAGCACAATGGCGTTCTCATCGAAGGACACCACATCTGCAATTCCCGTTATGCTGCCCGCCGACCGGTTCTGGATTACCAGCTTGTGCAGGCGGCCGTTTAACTTTTCTTCCATGCAAAAACCTCCTAATATATCTAACCTATGTTAAATATATTAGGAGGTTGGCCATTTTATACCCTAAAATCAAAGATAACGGTACAATTCCTTTGCTTCGTCCTTCTTTACAGTCTCCTGTACGTCCAGAACTTCCACACGGACTGCCTTCGCGCCAAACTGTATTTCGATTATGTCTCCGGTTTTTACTGCCACGGAAGCCTTGGCCGGCTCGTCGTTAACCAGGACCCGTCCCGCGTCGCAGGCCTCGTTGGCTACGGTTCTGCGCTTAATCAAACGGGATACTTTCAGAAACTTGTCCAGTCTCATGAATTACTTATTTACCTCATCCTTCAGAGCCTTGCCAGCTTTGAACTTAGGAGTCTTGGAAGCCTCGATCGTCATGGTCTTGCCGGTCTTGGGATTTCTTCCCTCTCTTGCAGCTCTCTCGGATACTTCAAAAGTACCGAAGCCAACTAACTGAACTTTACCGCCATTAACCAGTTCCTCTGCTACTGCATCAGTAAAAGCCTTAACTGCCTTTTCTGCATCTTTTTTGGAAAGTTCTGCCTTCTCAGCAACTGCTGCGATCAACTCTGTCTTATTCATCAATTTTTCCTCCTAAAATATGATCCGGCAGGCAGCCGGAATTTTTACCCTTACTAGTCACAAGTGTACCTAATCATTTATAGCTGTTTCTCTACGATTTGTCAAGGTTTTTTGGCTTTTTCCTGCAATTTTATCTCATTCCAAAGTGCCAGTCCTTCCTCCACAGAATTGACCTTTACATCACCGAATACGTGGGGGTGGCGGCGTACCATTTTTTGACATAAACCGTCAATTACATCGTCAATTGTGAAGAGTCCCTGCTCGCTGGCAATCTGGCTGTTCAGCACCACCTGGAGCAGCACATCCCCCAGTTCCTCGCAGAGATTTTCCATGTCCCTGTTGTCCACCGCGTCAAACACTTCCTGTGTCTCATTGGCCAGACATACCTTCAAACTCTCAAATGTCTGCTCCTTATCCCACGGGCAGCCGTGGTCGGAGCGCAGTTCGGCGATGATTCCTACCAGATCTTCAAATGTCCGCATGGGTCGTCTCCTATCCTTCTATCAGGCATTTTCTTTGTTCCGCTTGATCACCTTCAGGCGGGTGAATTCTTCCCGCTCCTTCTCCTCCAGAGCCTCGGAAATGCTCTTGGACAGATTCTCGAATTTGGGAATTGTAATATTCTTCAGGGCGTTGGCCCGCTTCTGGGTCTTTTTGATACTGTTGGCCAGCCGGTAGGCGGAGTTCTCCACCATGGACAGCTTGATGGTCAGCTCCTTCACCCGCTCAAAGTGGTATCTGGCCTGGTCTAAGGACTCCGACGTGTTGTAGAAGCCATAGGTCAGCTGCAGGGGCTTCTGCTCGTGCTGCACCAAGGGGATCTCTGTCCCCATGATACTCCTGGACTTGATCTTCACCGTGCTGTCTACCGGCACCGAGGTACCCACCTCCTGTACATAGTTGATGCCCAGCTGGGTGTTGGCCTTCTGAAGGGCTGCGTATGCGGCTCGGAAGGTAGAATCAATCTCCGACTGTATGCCCTTGGCCTCATCGATGAGGCCCATCAGTTCCCGGATCAGGATATTCCGCTTTTTATCCATCAGTCCATAGCCCTGTCTGGCCAGCACCAGGGAGTTCTTGGACCGGATCAGGTTGCCTTTAGTGGGAAATGTATTTGGGTCCATTTACATCACCTCATTCCTGGGATGGTTGATAATATTCGTCCAGAACCTTGGTGTCAATCCGGTCCAGCTCCTCCCTGGGCAGCATTCCCAGAAGTTTCCAGCCGATTTCAAGGGTCTTTAAGATATTCCGGTTCTCATGGGGGTCCTGGCCAACGAACTGCTCCTCAAAGGCCTTGCCGAACTCCAGGTATATCTTGTCAATGGGGGACAGCTCATCCTCGCCGATGACCGATGCCAGCGCTCTTGCATCCCCCACCTTGGCATAGCAGGAGAACAGCTGGTTGGCCACGTCCTGATGGTCGGCTCTGGTGTACCCCTCGCCGATGCCGTCCTTCATCAGACGGGACAGGGACGGCAGCACGTTGATGGGCGGATAGATGGACTGGCCGTTCATCTGGCGGTCCAGCACGATCTGCCCCTCGGTAATGTAGCCTGTCAGGTCAGGGATGGGGTGGGTGATATCGTCGTTGGGCATGGTCAGTATAGGGATCTGTGTCACGGAACCCGGACGCCCGGCCACAATCCCGGCTCTCTCATATATAGAAGCCAGATCGCTGTACAGATAGCCCGGGAAACCTTTTCTGGATGGGATCTCCCCCTTGGAGGAGGACACCTCACGCATGGCCTCCGCATAGGACGTCATGTCGGTCAGGATCACCAGGATGTGCATCCCCTTTTCAAAGGCCAGGTACTCGGCCAGAGTCAGCACCACCTTGGGGGTGATCAGGCGCTCTACCACCGGATCATTGGCCAGGTTGATGAACATGGCCACATGCTCCGACACGCCGCTCTCCTCAAAGGTCTTGCGGAAGAACTCGGCCACATCGTATTTCACTCCCATGGCGCCAAATACAATGGCAAACTCCTCGCTGGAATCATCCCCCAGGGAGGCCTGCTGCACAATCTGCGCGGCCAGCTGGTCATGGGGCAGTCCGTTGCCTGAGAAAATAGGCAGCTTCTGGCCGCGGATCAGGGTGGTCAGGCCATCAATGGCTGAGATTCCGGTACGGATATAGTTTCTGGGATACTCGCGGGTCACCGGGTTTAAGGGCTTGCCGTTCACATCCAGCTTAATGTCGGATATGATGTCGCCCAGTCCGTCTATGGGATCTCCTATGCCGTTGAAGGTGCGTCCCAGCATCTCCTCGGACACCGCTATCTCCATGGGATGGCCCGTAAGCCTGGTGTGGGTGTTGCGCAGGGCCATGCCCTCCGTGCCCTCAAACACCTGGATGATGGCCTTATCCCCATATATCTCGATGATACGGCCGATCTTGCGGGTCTTACCACCCACGGTCATCTCCACGATCTCGTCAAATGCCGCGCCCTGAACGCCCTCCAGGACCACCAATGGGCCATTGATCTCGCTGAGTCCTAAATATTCAATCGCCATTTCTCGTCCCTCCTTTACGCGTTCCGTTCCACAACATTGTCATAGAACTGGTCAATCTGCTTCATATAGCCGTCAAACATGTCCATACGGTCATTGGGCACATCATATTTAATAGAGTTGATCCTGTCAAAGATATTCTCCTCCTTCAGCACGGACATAGGCATACCCATGGAGATCAGTGCCTTGGACTTCTTGTACAGGTACAGAATCACTTCCATCATCTTAAACTGCTTTTCCAGGGGCACGCTGGTGTCGTCCTTGTGGAAGGCGTTCTGCTGCAGGAAGCCCACGCGGATCACCTTGGCAATCTCCAGCACCAGCTTCTGGTCGTCCGGCAGCACGTCCGCGCCGATCAGCTTCACAATCTCCATCAGGCTGCTCTCCTGGTTCAAAAGGGCCATCAGCCGGTTCCTGTAGTCTACGAACTTCTTATTCACGTGGTCCGTGTACCAGGGCGCCAGATCGCCTATATACTCCGAGTAGCTGGTAAGCCAGTGGATGGCCGGGAAATGTCTGGCGTAGGACAGGGATTTGTCCAGTCCCCAGAAGCAGCGCACGAAACGCTTGGTATTCATGGTCACAGGCTCGGAGAAATCACCGCCCTGGGGCGATACTGCGCCGATGATGGTCACAGACCCCTCGGTGCTGTTTAAGTTCTGCACCATGCCGGCCCGCTCGTAGAATGCGGACAGCTTGGAGGCCAGATAAGCCGGGAAGCCCTCCTCCGCGGGCATCTCCTCCAGGCGGCCGGACAGCTCTCTCAGCGCCTCTGCCCACCGGGAGGTGGAATCCGCCATGATGGCCACATGATATCCCATATCCCGGTAGTATTCCGCCAGGGTCAGGCCTGAGTACAGGCTGGCCTCACGGGCCGCCACAGGCATGTTGGAGGTGTTGGCGATCAGGGTGGTCCTGTCCATCAGCGGATTGCCGCTCTTGGGGTCGATCAGCTGTGAGAACTCCTCCAGCACCTGGGTCATCTCATTGCCCCGCTCGCCGCAGCCGATGTAGATAATCACATCCGCGTCGGACCACTTGGCAATCTGATGCTGGGTCATGGTCTTGCCGGTTCCGAATCCCCCGGGAATTGCAGCCGTTCCCCCCTTTGCCAGCGGAAACATGGTATCTATGATACGCTGGCCCGTGATCAGCGGCTTGGTGGCCGGGAAACGTTTGGCCGTGGGACGCGGCACGCGGATAGGCCACTTCTGTACCATGGTCAGCTTCCGCTCCGTCCCGTCCAGCAGCTGGACTGTCAGCAGTTCTTCTTCTATAGTATAGGTTCCGTCCTGGACCACATCCAGCACATAGCCCTCCACATCAGGAGGCGCCATCACCTTGTGCATAATGGCCCTTGTCTCCGGCACCTCAGCAATCACAGTCCCGGGGAACACCCGGTCCCCCTTCTTCACTGTCATGTGGGTATCCCACTTCTTATCCGGATTCAGGCTATTTACGCTGACACCACGGCTGATGTACGGCCCGCCTGTCTTGGCGATCTCGCTTAAGGGGCGCTCAATACCGTCAAATATGTTGCTTAAGATACCCGGGGCCAGGGTTACGGATACCGGCGCCCCGGTTCCCTCCACGACCTCTCCGGGCTTTATGCCGCTGGTCTCCTCATACACCTGGATGGTGGTTTTCTCAGAGGTCAGGCCAATGACTTCTCCTACCAGATTTTCCCTGCCCACGAACACCATCTCGTTCATCTCAAATCCGGGGTCTCCCAGAATGGAAACGATTGGGCCGTTGATGCCGTAGATCACACCTGTCTTAGCCACGCTCCTTACCTCCTAAATCGAATTTAAACCCGTGACGCGCCTCATTTAACTTAGTCTCAAAAGAGTTGTCAATGAGAATATGTTTACCTGGAATCACGGCCCGGGTTCCGCCCATGAAGGAATACTCGCTGACCTTGATCACTGCGTTGTGGTGCATTGCAATGCGCTGCAGCATTTCCTGGTCGGAAGGGTCCATATAGATAATCAGCTCCGCGTCCCCGGCAAACTCCTTGGCAGCCTTCACCTGGGCCTCCAAAAGGTGCTGGTACTCACCGCTCTCCATGAAGTTGGAGAGCCGGTCCCTCAGCTCCACGAACAGTTTATCCTTAAGCTCCTCCTGTTTATGGCTGGCTTCCCGCCTTAAGTCAATCTGGGCGATGGAAAGCTTCTTGTTGATCTCCCGCTCCAGCTTCTCCGTCTCCATGGCCACCTGCATATCCGCCCGGCGGGAGGCGTCGGCCTGATGCTCCTCATAGGTCTTTTCAAGGGCTGCCATATAATCATCCAGCATCCTGGCGCTTCTGTCCCTGGCATCCTCCATGCAGATATCCTGAAAATGTTTTAATTTTTCCTCGGTTGTCAAACTACTCACCTGCTTTCATGTTAAATCGCCTGCGGCGATGTTTTACAGTTTCAATCCTATGGCTTCATTGACATAAGAGGTGATAAAGTTCGGCTTGCGGCCGGTACCGTGGCGGTCCGGGATCTCCACAATCAGCGGAAGCTTGCGCTCCAGCTTCACATTGTCGATGATCTCCGGGAATTCCCTGCCGAATTTCTCCGTCAGCAGGATAATACCAATCTCTTTATCGGCCAGAACCTTATCCAGCTCTGCTTTAAGCTCCTCCCTCTCATGTACCACAGCCCCTTCCACGCCTGCCAGGCGCATGCCTGTCAGGGTGTCCACGTTATCGCTGATCAGATACATTTTCATAGGATTAAAGCTTTCCGAGGATCATAAAGGAAATGATCAGTCCGTACAGACACACACCTTCGGCAAGGCCGACGAAGATTAAGGATTTACCGAGGATGGAGCTGTCCTCACTGATGGCTCCAAGGGCTGCTGAGGCTGCCGCGGACACGGCGATGCCGCCGCCCAAGCAGGACAGTCCTGTGGAAAGGGCTGCGGAGAGATAGCCCATTCCGGCGCTGGAAGCGGCCGCGGAGGCTGCATCCGCCGCGTAAGCATTACCGGAGAATATCACCGCGCCGGCGAATACCATGGTTCCAAAGAACATAAACAGGTTCACTGCCAGGGCTGTCTTATAGCGCCCCTTTGTCTTTTCGCCTGCGGCAAATGCGCCGAAGGGGATAACAATGCTTAACAACAGTGCTGCAACCAATGTGATTTTAACTAATACGCTCATAATTTTTCTCCTTTTCCCTAGACAAATCTATTTATATTTCGATCAGACGGGCCGCATTGGACCGCGGCTGCTAATTACTGCTGCCCCGCAGCCTTTCCGTATGGGCGGAAGGCGCGGCCGCTGCCCCGGTAGAACCGGCTGAACAGCTCGTAATATTCAAGACGCAGCACCTGGATGCCTACAATCAGGCCCTCCATGCCGCACACAAACAGGTTACCTCCTATGACCACCGCCCAGTTGGGGCTTCCGGCCTCGGCTCCCGCCAGCATCAGTACCACCTGCATCATAGCCGCGTGGCTCACCGCAAATGCGCCCACACGGACAAAGGACAGGGTGTTGGAGAAGTAGCTGAGCAGCACCTCAAAAAGTTCAAACAGCCCCTGGGTGATGAACATCCCCACGCCGCCCTCTATCTTCTCCGCCTTCTTCTCCAGAATGGCGGTCAGCGGCTCCTTGAAGAACATCACTGCCAGCGGAACCACGAACATGATGATCAGGATCACTGTTGCCGGCAGGGCTCTGCCGGTCATATACAGCACAATGGTGGCTGCCAGTGCAAGGTAGAATACCAGCCCCGCCACACCGTTGGTGTCGAAATAAACCTTTTCAGTATCATGGGCGCGCAGGCTGTTGATAATGTTTAACACCATGCAGAGCATGATAATCAGCATTCCCAGGCCGATCGCCACCACAAACACAGTGTTCAATTTTCCAATAAATGGAAGATTGGTCATGGCCAGCTGGGGGCTCAGCCACACAGGCTCTATAATGTCCTCAAATCCGAATACACTTCCGAACAGCAGGCCAAAGATGGTGGAGAACACGCCGCAGCAGGAGATGATACCGGCCAGACGCATTTTCTTAAAACGGTACAGCAGGAACCCGCCGATCAGCAGGCACAGCCCCTGTCCCGCATCGCCGAACATGAAGCCGAAGAGGAACGAGTAGGTAAGTCCGATTAATATGGTCGGGTCAATTTCATTGTATGAGGGAAGGCCGTACATTTCCACATACATTTCAAAGGGCTTAAACAGCCCGGGATTCTTCATCTTGGTGGGCGGCCCGCTGAGGATGTTGCTGTGGTCGTCCTCTATGATGCAGAAGGTGTGGTCATCGCTCTCAATCTCCTTGCGGAAGCTGCGCGCGTCGCTCTCTGTCATCCAGCCGCAGAGAATATAAAATGTGTGGTCATCGTGCTTGGTGCAGGCCGCCAGCTTGCGCACGTCGAAATTGGTGGAAAAGCTGCTGATCCTTCGGTAGGCCGCCGTCAGATCCTCCTTGCGGCTGCTGATGGCCTCCACAATATCCCGGTCCACCTGGGCCATGGCTTCCTGCAGCTCCTTAATCTGATCTTCCAGGTTGTGCCCCGCCTCAGTGGGGGTACCGTCGTACTCGTCAGGCAGGAACATGCGCTCAAAGTGCATGGACGCGTAGATGGCGTCAATCCTGTCCTCCAGCTTCTCCGGCACAAAATACACAATCCATATATACTCCGCATCCTCCTTGCACTTAAACAGGATAGTGTCAATGGTATCGTACACATAGGCGGAAAACTTTTCATAATATTCTCTGGAAATGCGGCCGAACCGGAACTTGATATACTGGAATTTTAAAATGCTTCTCACATCATAGTTGAGGCCCGTAAAGGGGAGCACCTTATCCATGGAGCTCTGCAGGGAATTCTGCTTCTCCACAAGGCCGTTCTTGCGCTCAGTCAGATCCTTAAGCAGTCCGTCCAGGCTGCGCACCGTCTCCAGCGCCTCCTCCAGGGAGACTTTTTTCCCAGTCTCCTGGTCTAAAAGCTCATGATAGCTGTCCATCATGGCCTGGGCCTTCATCAGCTCCTCTTTATAAGGATTGGTCTCTATATAGGGCCGCAGATCCCTCACCGTCTTCAGCTCCGAGAGGGCGTTCTCCAGGTGGATCTCATATCTGGACAGATACGTGTCCACCACCCGGTCAATGTCCCCCTTGGGGCCGGTTATACTCAGGAACTTCATTTTCTCAATCACTTGTAAACCCCCTTATTAACTCATTGCCACGCCGTACCGGATGCTTTCCAGGGTGGTGATAATCCGTCCTATCTCCCGCTCCTTAAAGTAGAGATAAGAATTTAAAACAGCAATGGAATACGGTTCCTTCCTGCTGGTCAGCTGATAGATCCTGTCGTTGAACTCCCCGGCGAACTTCTCCAGGTTCCGTTCCTCATCCAGGTGTACCAGCTTGTTCTTCCCATACCAGGTATCCGCCAGCAGGCCATAGAACTCCTCCACATCTGCCGACTCCGCCATACGGCTGATCTGCTCCTTCTTAAGGTGAAGGTTGATGGGAATCAGGATGGCGTATATGTCGCCGGGCGTCAGGTGGTAGTATTTCTTGGACCGGTAGATCCACTGGATGTTCAGCATATCCATCCTGGTGCCGAAGCACTGGACAATGATCTTCTGTTCATCCTTATCCAGATATTTATTCTTAATCCGCCAGATGTTGCGGAAATATACCATATCCAGGGCATTTTCACACTCCGGCAGAGTAACCCGGCCCTTTTGCTGCAGATGGCTCAGCAGCCTGTAGTAAGGAGATCCGGCCAAACTGGCAATAAACTGGTCCATGGTCTGGGACTGGGAAATGTTGATCAGGTCCAGACTTGAGTGGCGTTCGAAAAACTCCCGGAACATGGACAGGTCGCTGCGCTGGTTCCTGTGCCCTGCCGCATTCCTCAGGCAGGTCTTTAAGATTCCGATCTCATAGTGCATGAAATACAGGTCCAGGAAACGCCGCTGCTTAATATTGGCGAACTGGTACAGCTTCGCAAAATCCCGGTATTGGGAGATGTTTAACTGCTCCTCGATCATACCCCGGTGGAGCTCTCCCTCGTCCAGGCCTGGGAAGATGTCCGCGTAGGGAGGAAACTTCCGCAGATATGCCACGGCCTCAGGAACGGTCTCCAGAGCCGCCATCTCCTGAAACTGCTCATCCTTAATACGCCAGCGCTCCATGGCCTTTACTTTCGTGGCAATGCCACTGTAAGTAATCAGGCTTCCCATTGTCTCACCCCTTTATCATGGCTTTAAAAAGAGCCTCTGTATACGCCTCATGGTGCATCTCATAATTCTCTTCGATGCGCTTTATCAGTTCATCCGAATCTGCCTTCTGCCCGGCCAGCTTCCTGCTCATATCCGCCTCCATGGCTTCCTGCACCTTCCGGATTCTGGCCGCTGTCTCTTCCTCCAGCTGCCTGTCAAAGGCTGCCGTCTTCTCTACCATCTGCCGGGCAAACTCTTTCTTTCTCACATTTGCCTCATCCATAATGGCGCCTGACGCCGCCTCGATCTCAGAGATCCGATCAATCACAGTATCCATACCGCTCCTCCTTCTGACTTTCATTCTGCTTTCACACAGAGATAAATTCTATTTATGAATCCATAATTCAGGCTTTTCTTTCTAGTATACCCTTGTAT
>OKVW01001288.1_pt1 | contig 10813 bp, 9 predicted proteins | sample 1606991 | NCBI WGS metagenome assembly OKVW01 (sample SAMN03281021, study PRJEB24777) | human gut metagenome | isolation source: fecal sample PR177 from 1 month old male Malay infant, vaginal delivered...
TTCATGGGGATGTCCTCATGTGGCTTATGAAGACATTACTAACATCGGGGTGTACTAATCAACGGGGAGCAGGTCACACGGCTAACATCTGAAATTGGTGGTGGTACAGCGCAAGACTGGGCGATGAAATCAGGACACCGCTACGACAGTTGGCTGATTGAAAATACAGATAAAGCGCTACCTGCGATAACGCGTAATATCGACCGTAATATCTGGCGTGATTTGATGTTGAAGTCTGGCATGATGGCATTAATGGATGCGGAGGCTCGTGAGCAGTGGTGCCAGAATCTGGAGGAATGCGACCTTCCCACCATTAGCGAGGCGAATGTCCTCAGTACCTTTGAGCAGTTACATCTGAACAAAATGGATGTTTTTGAGCGTGGAATTATTAACGTTTTCAAAGAATTAAGTTGGGACTATAAAACCAATAACCCATGTAGTTTCGGTAAGAAGATTATTATCAGCAATTTAGTTAAATACGATAAATGGGGCTATAACCTGAACTGGGGCTGGCAACGTGACAGGCTGGCGGATCTTGAACGAATGCTCACGATCCTCGAGGGACAATCCATCCCTGACAGTCGTGCGGATGTTATCCGTCGTCTTGACGATCACATCCGTGAGAACAGGCACAGTACTCATTACGAAGATAAGATGTTTTCGATCAAATATTTTCAAAAAGGAACTGCACACATCATCTTTAATCGACCAGACCTGGTCGATAAACTGAATGACATTATCGCCCGAAACTATCCCGGAATGCTGGCTGCAAGATAACGTTGATTTTTGTTGAGTAAATTCACTTACATCAGCAGTTACATTGAAAAAATCAAAGGTGTAAGCTGATGAAATTTTTCATGTAACTTATTGATTTAACTGGTGCCGATAATAGGAGTAAAACACAATAAATAACCATTTGTATTTATTGTGTTTTATTTTCACAAAAAAGGCAGATACCCGAATTGGTACCCGTTTTAATTTCGCTCCCGATTGAGGAACAAAACACGCTATTCCGTAGCCCTGTACCACGCTTGCCAACGATACTTATCCAGCCGTAACTGGCGCAGGCATTCCGCTGTTTCGATGTCTGCTTGCAGATCTTCGTCGCTGTCTGTTCCAGCTTTACTCGCTCCCTTGCACGGCTCCTGCATCAAATCCGCTGATGGAGTTGGCCGCGTCGAGGGCTCGTTGCCGCAGCTGCACAGCGTGATCGTCAAAATCGCACTTAACATGATTCGGGTCGTTAACATATTTCACCACGTCTCGGTAAATGATCCGGTAAATCACTTTACCCTCTGCACTGGCCGCCGCCGCTTTCTGCTCGCCGATGGCGACGGCTTTCTCAGCTTTCTTCTGCTTCGCTTTTGCCTGGCTGTTAACGTGCTCGCTGTGCGCATACCACCCTTTGAGGTAACCTACATAAAAGGTACCGACAAAAAACGCCAGCAGAACGGCCAGCGCTAACAGCTTTGCTTTTATCGTCACTGGTCTATCCCCCAGCACGCTAACGCGCTTTCCTGATCCCGGCGCTCAACCTGACCATAGCAGCCATTCTTCTGGCCTTTGGTCAGTCTACAGTCACGGCCCCCGTCTTTGATCCACCAGCGGATCGCCTCACATGCACCTTTTCGGTCACCGGCATTCATTCGCTTATAGAACGTTGACGGGAAGCATTTGCCGGGTCCGATGTTGTACGGACAGAAGGATGCGATACCGGCTTTCTGCGGTTCGGTCAGAGGAACTTTGATATTGCGGTCAACCCACGCAAGAGCCTTATTGCGTTCGATGGCGTTTACCTGATCGCATTTAGCCTGCGTCAGCTTCATGCCCTGCACCACTGGCTTACCATCAACCATCGTGGCACCACGGCAAATCGTCCAGATTCCGCCACCATCTCTGTACGCGGTTAGGCTGTTTCCCTCTTTCTCGTTCAGGAACTGGTCAAGAATGACAGTTGCTGGTGCACCAGCGAGTACCAGCCCCAGAACAGCAGCACTGAGCTTAGTCTTGCTGGAAGCCATTATCCCGTGCCTCCTTACGCCGATCATCCTTGATTTTGAAATACAGATTGGTCAGATAGGTCAGCAGACCAAAGAGAATACTGGCAAGAACGCCGATGGCGGCCCACTGGCTGGGGCTAACTTTATCGAGTAGTTGCAGTAACCAGTAACCAAAGCTGCCGATAGATGTACCGTAGGACAGTCCCGACGCTACGTCTGAAAGGTTATTCATCCTCATGCCTCACCCCCTGTGGGGAAAATCATAGTAGTGGGCTGAGGGTAAGCGGGCGAGCCGGTCGGAATCCCGACCATATGGTATTTGAGCAGTTACATGGAGTAAGTACCGTACTGCAAGTGCTGATCAGATGGGCCTTAGGTGGTAAACTCAGCTAAATTCTAAAACAACCAAGCCACTCATATGCTTAAGCTATTCTCAAAATATTTGACTGTCGGAGTTTTAAACACAGCCATTCACTGGCTCGTATTTGCGACAGGTGTCTATTTGTTCTCAGTAAATCAGGCTACGGCCAATCTGCTGGCATTCGCTACTGCAGTAACGTTCTCGTTCTTTGCCAATGCCGCCTTTACATTCAAGTCAAGACCTAATGTCAAGGGGTATTTTCTTTTTGTTACATTCATGGGTCTTATGAGCGTTTTGGTAGGAAAATTGTCTGATTATTATCAGATCGCACCTATCATTACCCTTGTTGAATTCTCGCTGATAAGCCTGGTTTGCGGGTTCTTTTATTCAAAACACATTGTCTTTAGGGAAGAAAAATGAAGATTTCTCTTGTCGTTCCAGTCTTCAATGAAGAGGACGCGATACCAATTTTTTACAAAACCGTCAGAGAGTTTGAAGACCTTCAGCAATACGAAGTAGAGATAGTATTCATCAATGACGGAAGCAAGGACGCAACGGAAGCGATCATAAACTCAATTGCGATATCAGACCCTCTCGTCAAGCCGCTATCATTCACGCGCAATTTCGGCAAAGAGCCTGCGCTATTCGCCGGGCTAGACCATGCAACCGGCGATGCGATTATACCGATTGACGTGGACCTGCAGGACCCTATCGAAGTAATACCTCACCTTATCAGTAAATGGCAGGCTGGTGCTGATATGGTTCTGGCTAAACGAACAGACCGTTCCACCGATGGCCGCCTAAAGCGCAAGACGGCTGAATGGTTCTATAAGCTGCATAACAAAATCAGTAATCCGCAGATTGAAGAGAACGTTGGCGATTTCCGACTGATGTCTCGTGAAGTAGTCGAAAACATCAAGCTCATGCCAGAGCGCAACCTGTTCATGAAAGGTATATTGAGTTGGGTAGGAGGAATAACCGATGTCGTTGAGTATGCTCGCGCAGAACGCGTTGCTGGTAGCACAAAATTCAACGGATGGAAGTTGTGGAATCTGGCTCTCGAGGGAATAACCAGTTTCTCAACATTCCCGCTTCGTATATGGACATATATCGGCCTGTTAGTTGCTGGCTTAGCCTTTCTTTACGGGACATGGATGATCATTGACACCATTGCGTTTGGCAACCCAGTGCGTGGCTATCCGTCTCTTCTGGTATCTATTCTTTTTCTCGGGGGCATCCAGCTTATTGGGATTGGGGTACTAGGTGAATATATTGGACGTATATACATAGAATCTAAGCAACGACCTAAATATTTAATAAAGGGTAAAAAATGAAGTTTATATTTTGCAAGCGACATTTGATTTACTTTATCGCATTAATTGTGCTGACAATATTTTATGCGACTTTGTCACGGAATATACTTCCTAGTTCTGACGCTGTCTCTGTAATGTGTATAAGAGACAGACCTTGGCCTTGCTGGATGGTACCTATCCACCGTTTCATTTTACTTTACCGAGGTCATTGGTACGCATTAGCGACCAAGTTAACTGGTTATAGCTCACATCAAGCTTATATAATCCCAGCGCTAATGTACTCCTGTCTTGTTTTAATCGCGTTTTATCTTTCGCGTGAGAAACTTGGCTCTGTTTGGGCATTAATTTTTAGTATTGGTATACCCTCTGCATTTGCTTCTCTTAACACCCTTATCCCAGTTATTCATATAGGAACTTACGTTTACACGTTAATTTCATATATACTTATTGAAAAATACACCAATAAAAAAGAATTTAAATATCTTGTAGCTTTCATCCTACTTGCAACTTTAACATGTTTCAGCGATGACATTTCAAACTACATTTTGATAGCACCATTATTCCTATCAGGTTTATTTTTCTGCGTAAAAAACAAATCGCTATACAACTTATATGTGGTTATGGCTGTATTGATAGCTTACGCGCTTGCCAAAGCTATGCAGTATTATGCTTCGATAAGCGGATTATTCATACTGCCTGGGATACCATCGCCACAGTTTATAGATTTTGATTTGATAGGGAAAAATTTATACTTATTCACAGAAGGGATGCTACGTTACACGGGGTCATTCTTCTTTGGTAAAAGCCCTTCGGAACCTGAAGCGATTAAGTCAGTAATACTTCTTATTGTCTTTGCATTATTCTGCACACATACCTATAAAGCATTAAGAATATCATATAAGATATCTATTGTTGACATGTCTCTTTGTGTAGCATGCCTTATTATGATACCTGCCTTTGTGTTAAGTAATAGACCAATTGATGTTTGGAGCATTCGCTATCTTGTTCCTTTCTTTATTTTTGCTCCAATTATAATTGGAAGAGCCAAAACTACAAATGGATTAATATACTACATTCTGGCCGTGTTCTTGGTCGTTTTCCTTGCTTATGGTTCTGGATTCTCACAAAGAACGGACCATTCAAATGATATTTTGAATAAATTAAAAACCACATTGCGAGAAAATGGACTTAAAGAGGGTTATGGATCCTTCTGGTTTGCTTCTTCTCTTAGTATTGATGGAGATTTGAAAGTTGCTCCGTTAGATGTTAACAGAGTTCTTAATATCTTTGCATGTAACAAGTGGCTTTCGAAGAATGACTGGTATAGTACTGGTGGCAACTTCATCATTATTGATGATGATCAGATGAGAGACATTGCCTTAAAAGAAGTGGGAAATCCGGTTAAAGTTATAAAGACGGGAGATAAGAGTATTTTCATATACAATAAAAACATTACTTACTCCTGCCAATAGCCAGATAATGCGGGTGAGATTCACCCGCTAATTTTCACACGATAGTACCATCAGATCTTTGCCATTTTCCCACAGTGGCGTTCCATTGAATTTGAAGTCCTAACGTGGTATCAAAATAGGTAAACCCCATTCCTACCGAAGATGGCCTAGCTGAAGTTGGACCGCTATAAAATGTGTCTGGAACTCCACGGCAAGCTAACACTCTGTTTTTTGAAGCCGGGTTTGTGTTAATGTATATCTTTGTTGTTTGATCGTCATCTAACTGAATACCCATTAGTGTAATATCAGTACAGTTAGTTGCTGGATCCGTAAATCCAACCGGCTGCACGTAATAACCACCATATGAGTACGATGTCCCCATGGCTCCTCCAGATACTGTGCATTGCTTGCTGATGCTTAGTGACATTCCTCCTGTTTTATTCCCATTGAATATGTTTCCTCCAAAGTTACACTGATACAGATTTAGTGCCCTAAGACCAAATGCGCCACAATAAGTAATCACATTATCTGAGAAGACTCCTGAGACGCTGTTAGTTATTAAAACTCCGTCTTTTTCCAGGTCCCTACCAGCAGATATAAGATTTCCTGTAATAGTAAAATAAGCAAGCCTGTCAAGATCTAATGCGGCCCCACGAACGGCATCCATAACACAATGATTAATATGAATAGGGAATCCGTATGTTTTGTCGCCTGGGAGTAATCCTGGAGCTGTGTATCTTTGGCGAACAACAAATTCCCCGTTATAGAAGATACTGTTTGAAAGAACAGCATCAGTAGTATCAATCAGATCAATTGGAGAATTAGAAGAAAAACAGTTTAACCATCGTGGCATCTCGCTAAGATGTTTCTCTGTATTTAAAGTTGCAGCACCATAGAAAGGGCTACCCCATCGTTGGCAAAAAATATAATCAATGTAATGGTAATTATCCATTAGTGTTCCAGCGTTGTAAAAGAAGCATCTGTCCCATAAAGCATGTTTTAAATGACGGAAAACAAAGGCACTTGCTAAAGATACATCAGCGGAAATTACAATATTCCTGAACACACCACCTTGGATTTGGTTCGCATCTTCTGGGCCTGTACCATTGGCGGTAAATATAGTAAATGTTGTATCTGTTCCTGGGTACTTCAGTTCTGTGTTAAAACCAGAACCTTCTACATGCCAGTTAGCAGGAAGAACAACATCACGGGTTTTCATATAATATACACCGGGGGTTCTGAGTCTAACTCGTGGTGACTCGGCAAACGCCCTGATGAATGCCAGGCTGTTATCCACATTAATATCGTTTGCTTTACCGCCAAAATCTTCCAGAAAAACGAAATCTCCAAGTTTATCTTCTACCGTTCTTGGCACACTGCCATCCGCAGGATACTGATATCCGATATGTGAAGATCCTGTGGGCTTCGCCAGTTCTATCATCACATCTGAGGCAGACCCTGATTCTGGCAACACCGGGATAGGATCACCTGAGTTATTGAATGCCAGCAGTTTGTTGCGACGCAGATCCAGCGAAGGTACTAACCCAACTGATGCCTCTGGAACGCGAAGCACCCGGGCTAAAGATACGCTTTCTAAATACTTTTTAGTCACTGCGTCCTGCGCATTAACTGGATCTGCCAGTTTCTCAATACGATAACCCTCTGCATCAAAGGGACCACCGAACAGCGGGCGGCGAAGTGCCAGACCGAGATGTATACCGTAACGCTGTATCGCCATCCAGAGGCGGTCAAAATCCTTATTAACCGTGTCGGCCAGGAGGTCGCCGTTATCCTGATAATCGGTCAGCCTGTACGTTGGCACTACCCTCTCCAGCATCACAACCGATCCGCTGGCTGGCGGGGTGATAAAAATCACATCCCCGCCGCCGATATTCCCTACCCCGGACACCGTGTACCCGCTAGTAATAACGGTGCCGTTAATTGTGACCTGAATATCACCGGAGTTGATGACATAGAACTCGAAGGGAAAAACGGTGGTCAGGCCGTTGGCGTTATAAATTATATATGGAGTCTGGTTCGGTACCGACATGATGCGAAACCTCTGGCAAGTTAGTAATCGACGTCGACCAGATGATCTCCGTCACTTAACTGCCAATCTTCGCGCGCATGCCCGGTCGGAATCCCGACCACTTTCCCGATGCGTACAGGGGTCTGACTTATTGCTCCCGCGCCGGAGTCGATAAAGTCGTCCGGCTGGTTGGTCAGCGCCGGGTTAAAGTCACGCATCTGGTCGTACACAGGGCCGTCGAGCACGTCAGTATGCGCCCACAGGAATCGCGAGGACAGCGGCGCTTCAAACGCATCAAGGATGCGTTTCTGCTTGTTGGTGATACTGAACTCTTCCCGGACGCCGCAGCCCGTCCCCTTGAGCGCCTGACGCAGTAATTTACCCGCGAAACTCCCCGGCCCGTTTACCTCAACGCACACTACCGGGATCTGATATTTGAGCACCAGCTCTTTGATCTGCGCTACCTGCCCGCCGGTGATTTTGTCGTTATCGTCAAACTCCGCCAGCTCGCCGGTGAGTTCCTGGCAGATATGCCAGTACAGATGCCCCCTGGCATCCGTCAGCATCAGAGAGAACGCCGAGGCGTCAGCCTTAACCTTGCCAGTGGCCACATCCCACCAGGCGACAGCACCAACTATTTGCACGTTGCCAAGCCAGAGCGAAGCCGTACGGTTCGCATAGCGAATTTGTGGATGAATGTTGTATTCCCGGATGCGGTCAGGGTCGAGGCGAACGTCTCCGACGGGTTTACTGTGCAGCTGATACTGGCTATCCCACTCGTTAATCGTGCGTGTTTCTTTACGGCGGTTCTCCATTTCTTCACGGGTGAACCGTTCAGGCCAGGCGCAGTCTGCATAAAAATCGATAACCGTGTCCGGTGCGTCCGCAAACTCAACGCCGTCGGCGGTCAGCTTATAATCCACGTTTTCGACCAACAGCCGCGCCGCCTTGTGGATGCCCGCAAAGACATATTCCGGCCGGAAAGATAACTCGTAGCGCAGCTGCGTTGCGTCTTTTGCCTCGATGCGTTTTTCTTTATCGAACAGCCGGATGGTAAGACAGTCAGCGCCCATAGACTCCACCTCATCGTAAAGGCTGTCATGCGTGTGTGGCGTACCAATGTAGAGTTTGCGCCCGCCGGGGATCAGGATGTGCGTTTGCTCACCCAGGCGATAGCGCAACTTTTCACGCGCTTCCGGCGTCTGGATATTGCGGGGTACTTCAACGTCATCGTTCTGGCATTCGTTGGCGCGCGCTGAGGTTACGTTAGACAGGATGCCTTTTGCGTACATGCTGCCGTTACGTAAATCCAGCGCACCATTAACCCACCATTGCTCAACGGTTCCCTGCCCGTCAGGAAGCATACCTTTGGTCAGCGGATGGTTACGCAGGACGTTCTGAGTGTCACGGCTGGTTTTATATGCGGTTCCGTCTGATTCAGACTGATGCAGAATGCGGTACTGACGATCGCAGTAGTATCGCCAGGCATTATAGACCGCAAGGATCGTTGATTTACCGAAACCACGGAAACAGCGAAGCACCGCGAGGTTTCCGCGATGCTCCAGCCAGTGGCAGGCCTGATAGTGGCAGTCCGGAACGTCCCAGTTCATTCGCTCCGCCCACATTAAAAAGAAGGCGAGGAACGAAATCATTTTTTCCCTTTCTGCAGGCGCTCAATAATGGCGGCCGCCTCTCGCTCAGCTTTTGAAACCTGCTGGCCCAGCGCAAAGGCTTCATCATCCTGACCAGGATTATCGGATGGCGTACCGCCGCGCGTTTGCATGCCAATCAGGGAGTGAACCTTAATCAGCAGCGTCAGCGATGCGGCTGCATTCTTCTTATCCCAGTAGCGATCACCGCGTTCATCCTTGGTCAGTTCGCTCGGTTTCTTCCCCGCCCCCGGCCAGTTTTCCGGATCGGCTTCTTCGAGCACCACGTCGGTGAGTTTATCACTCAGTGCGGTAAGGCGTGTTTTGTAATCCTGATGCATAAAAAAGCCCCGTAGTGAATACAGGGCTATGATGGAACAGTCCAGAGGTCGGAATCCTGACCGATTACCGCATGCCGGGGTCGACCTGATTTATCAGCGGTGCTATCCAGAAAAGGTTGTTTCCCGGTAGCAGCGTACGCACGTTGTGCAGCACCCGGTCACCTGCATCACCATTGAGCACACCAGCGGTCACGTCGGTAATGGTATCGAGCAGGCCAAACGTCGGCCCCAGCGCAGAGCCGATAAAGCCACGGCTGGCATAACGTGACTGTGTGCCGGTACCGAGCAATGCGCCCAGCCCCACCATTCCGCCGGATGCCTTTTCCGCCATATTGTTATATTCCATCAGAGGGCCGAGAATACCGGAACGGTCGACACCTTCAATGACGAGTTTCTGAGGCGACCAGTCAACCTCTTTACCGTTTGCAGACTGTTTCAGCGCGTACGTCAGTGCGCCGAGGCCAATCTGGAAAGCGGTACCGTAATAAAACTGACCGGTTCCCTCCTGCAGGCCGCCCAGCGTTGCGCGGTTGTAGGACGCGGTAGCGAACGATTTAAACTGGAAGATAGTTTTACCCAGCGGCGTGCTGGCCCACAGTGGTGTATCGCCGATCCCCGGTGTGATAACGGTATTGTTAACGTCTTTGAGCACCGCCGACTGGAAGACACCAGCCACATGCTGATCGTCCCATTTTTCAAAATTGCCGATATGCCAGCCATTGATTACCTCGCCGTGCTTTTCGAATTCGCTGCGGATACGCGCGGCCATATTGTCGTTAATGCCGAGCTTGGCAAGGCGGCGGCCAGTGAACGCGCCGGACAAAATGCCATCGGAGGTGATCATGCCGTTTACCGATTTGTTCATATCGTCGAAGTGGCCCATCAGCGTGAGCTTGCCGAACGCATCGGTGACGCGCTCCATGCCCGCTTCTACCGCCGTGGTTCGTGCGGAACTGTCCACCAGGTCCCCCATCGTACGCGCACGGGTATGGAGTATGGTCTCCAGCCCGACGGCCATTTTTAACTGTTCGGCGCGACTGGCCTTGAATGCCGGCAACCGGGTTATCAGCGCAGAGTAACCGCGCATGGTATTGCCAAACCCGTTAACCATCACACCACGCGCGAGATCAGGAATAGCGGAAACGGTCATACCGCCCAGCTTGGTGACAAAGTTAGCGCTGCGAAGGAACGCACCGGCGCGTACGAAAAATGATGATGGATCGTCCGGCATGCCGTAGGTACCCGCCAGGCGGTCGCGCAGCGCTGTGATGTCGCGAATATCGTTATCGCGGGCTTTCGCCAGCTTAGCCTGGTCTTTGGGATTCTGACGCATCAGCGCATCGTATTCGTCCTGAATATCCTTGAGCTGTTTTTCCAGCGATTTGTTACCGAATGCGCGCGTCAGCTCAACCTCTGCTGACGCCTCGCGGATATGACGCTGCAGCACATAATTGGCGTCGCTCTCCAGATAATCTTTCATCAGGCGATCGGGAACGATGAGCGTACGCGACCGGGTGCTGCCAGCCGCTTTCACCATAAAGACGTTCGCAAAATCCTGCGGTATTTTTGCGCCGACAATTTTATTGATCGTGGCATCAGCCGTAATTTCAGCCTCTTCGCGGGACATGGTTTTCTCACCGCGAGACCACCAGTCGACCAGCATGTCGCG
>OKVW01001289.1_pt1 | contig 10809 bp, 15 predicted proteins | sample 1606991 | NCBI WGS metagenome assembly OKVW01 (sample SAMN03281021, study PRJEB24777) | human gut metagenome | isolation source: fecal sample PR177 from 1 month old male Malay infant, vaginal delivered...
ACAGATTGTCTGATAAATTGTTAAAGAGCAGTTGCGACGCGCTTTAGCGCTCTGTCGCGAGGTGGCGTATATTACGCTTTCCTCTTTTAGAGTCAACCCTTAACTTCAGGATTTTTCTCTTTGCTGTGATGACCATCTTGTGAAGTGTTTCACTTTGTCGTCTCAACGGAGGCGCATTATAGGGATCCCATTTTTTTGCACAAGCCTTTTTTGGATCTTTTTTTCTGTTTGCTGAATTTTCACCCCTTTCGCTCCATTCATGTGCAATTTGACCGATTTTTGATAGCTAAATCACTTGCAGAAGGTCAGAAATGCAACCAAAGTCATCGTTACTGTTCTCTTTCCTTGAGGTAAACATGTCAGACGTATTACGTCCTTATCAGGATCTTTTCCCACAGATCGGCCAACGGGTGATGCTTGACGCCAGTAGCGTGATCATTGGCGATGTTCGTCTGGCGGACGATGTTGGGATTTGGCCGCTTGTCGCGATCCGTGGCGATGTGAATTACGTTGCGATCGGCGCACGTACGAATATTCAGGACGGCAGTGTCCTGCACGTCACGCACAAATCCACCTCCAATCCGGAGGGCAATCCGCTCATCGTGGGTGAAGATGTCACCGTCGGACATAAAGTAATGTTACACGGCTGCACGATTGGCAACCGCGTATTAGTCGGGATGGGATCAATTCTGCTGGATGGCGCAGTGATTGAAGACGATGTGATGATTGGCGCGGGAAGCCTGATACCACAAAATAAGCGTCTTGAAAGCGGTTATCTCTATTTGGGAAGCCCGGTCAAAAAGATCCGACCGTTAACTGATGAAGAGAAAGTGAGTCTGCAATACTCCGCCAAAAACTATGTAAAGTGGAAAGACGAGTATCTTGCTCAGGATAGCCAGACCCAACCGTGATCATCTTCTTGCTGGGACTGGATCAGCGCTTCCGCTTCTTCTTCCAGATCCCAGCGATGCTCGCAAAAAATCGCTAACCATTGTTCTGCCGTTTCACCACCAAAGCGCTTCGCCAGCACCTCTCCCTTGATCGCGCACGTTAGCTGCATCCCATTTACCAGTGCAGGAAAACAGACCGCATCCTTTTGCACATTCCACTCTTCCCGATCCGGGAACTGAATAGCCTGATTCATGAGGACAGTTCTTGCTTGAGGCGTGCAATCACCGGTTCAATTTCAGGTAACACACCGTGCCAAAGGAGAACAGCATGAGCAGCCTGTCCCACCAGCATTCCCAGACCGTCGGCATAGCGCTTCGCTCCCTGACGTTCACACCAGGAGATAAAGGGCGTATGACCTTTTTGGTAGAACATATCGTAACAACATACAGAGGGATGAATAAGCGACGCCGGGATCGCTGGGATCTCACCGCTGATGCCGCTGGATGTCGCATTGATGATCAGATCAAATTCCTGCCCTTCCAGCTCATCCATATCCAGCGCCTGAACACTGCCCGTATGTGCAAAAACCTGGGCCAGTTCTTCCGCGCGCGATGCTGTACGGTTGACGATAGTGACCCCGCAGTCCAGAGAAAGCAGCGGCAACAGCACGCCTCGCGAGGCCCCACCTGCGCCAATCAACAGGATCCGCTGCCCGGGATGAATAAATGACAAACGCTCAAGATCGCTCAGCAGACCAATACCGTCCGTATTATCGCCCAGCAAACGACCATCATCGAGTCGCTTGATGGTATTCACCGCACCAGCCAGCGCTGCGCGTTCTGTAAGTTCATCTGCGCGCGCAAATGCTTCTTCTTTAAAAGGCACCGTCACATTCGCCCCTTTACCACCTTTCGCAAAAAAGGTGTTCAGGGTATTAATGAAATCATTTACAGGCGCCAGTACACGACCATATGGGTGTGTAATCTGCAGTTGCTGCGCAAATTGCTGGTGAATAAACGGTGACTTACTGTGTGCGATTGGATTGCCAAAAACCGCATAGGTTTCCATCATCTTACCCCTGTCGAAACAACTCACCCGTCAGGGCATCACGAATTTCAGAAGGATTTAAACGACCGCCGGTTTCCCCTGACACCACCGGGAAGTCTTCTCCAAACTGCGCACGGACTTCCTCTACTGTACGGCAGGGCGGCAAACCGCTCAGGTTGGCGCTGGTTGAAACCAAAGGCTTTCCATAAGCCTGGCACAAAGCGACCACCAGCGGATGGTCCGTCACACGCACCGCCAGGGAATCAAAGCGCCCCGTCAACCAGCGCGGTGTCGTCGCAGGTGCCGGGAAGACAAAGGTCACCGGACCAGGCCAACGCGAAAAAACAGCCTCGCGTTGGGCATCGGTTAACATGCTATCGTCAATATACGGCCTGAGCTGCTCAAAATTGGCGGCGATCAGAATTAAGCCTTTATCGACCGGACGCTGTTTCAAGACCAACAGGCGATTAACGGCCGTTTCACTATCGGGATCACACCCGACGCCAAAAACAGCCTCTGTTGGATAAGCGATGACGTTTTCTTCTTTTAGTACCTTTATCGCCTCAGCGATAGGGCCTGCTGGCAGGTTATTATTCACTTTTTTGTTCCGCCGAAACCGGCTTTCCACATTGTTTACTGGCGCAAAAGTGCTTCACACCCTGCGCGGTTTTCTTTTCGATGAGTAGCGGATAGTGACACTCTGGACACTCTCCGGCTATCGGTTTGAAGTTAATAACAAACTGACACTCCGGATAGCGATCGCAAGAGTGAAATGTTTTGCCATAACGTGAACGTCGCTGGACCAGATGGCCCGTCTGGCATTGAGGGCAGGTTATTGCAGTTTCATCCGGTTTATCAATGAGCTCGGTATGTTCACATTCAGGATAACGACTGCACCCAATAAACATACCAAAACGTCCCTGGCGTAACACCAGTTCGGCACCGCAGGAAGGGCAGAATTTCCCCTCCAGAACTTTGACGATGTGCCCGTCCGCCGAGGATTTCAGCGGACGGATGTAGTCGCATTCCGGATACTGTGAGCAACCGAGAAACGGACCGTGTTTCCCGGAACGGATAACCAGTTCAGCCCCACACTGCGGGCAGGGCTCATTTTTACGCACCGAAAACAGTGCTGATTTAGCCATAACAACTCATGCTGAATTAAGGTTGATTAATGCAGCATACCTTCATTCACTTCAAAGAGTAATTCTTCCATTTGCTGATATGCATTTTCACAACCTGGAATGTTGAACAAAACCATCAGGATGACCCACTTGAGGTCCTCCAGGTCGAATTCTGCGGTATCCAGCGCGAGTACGCGTTCAATCACCATTTCTCGCGTTTCGAGGTTTAGCACCTGAATCTGCTCAAGGAATAACAAAAATCCCCGACAGCTGGCATCCAGCCTTTCACACTCTTCTGGAGTATAGATACGTACAGAGAGAGGATCAGAGGCAAGTTGCATTGGCTCGGCAAGACCTTCCTGATAATCAGCAAGCTTTTCCAGCCACAGAAGCGCATTGTAAATGTCTTCGCGCTCAAAACCGGCGTCGGTAAGATCCCGTTCAAGTTTGTCCTGGTCCACACGGAGTTCGGCTTCATTGTGGATATATGTCTCAAACAAATACATTAGTACGTCGAACATGGCATGCCCTCCTCAATCGGACATAGCCGCCGGGTACAACTGCGATCCATCCTGCTAACTCCAGTTCGAGCAGTTGAGCCACTACCTCTGGCACAGGTTGGCCGGCACGTTCAGCGACGACGTCAACAGGTGTTACCTCATCTCCTACGTTAGCCAGGAGCTCGGGAAATGGCAATGCTGCGACTTCTGGATCTGATGAATAAAGTGATTTTTCAGGCGGATCTGGCAACCAATGTAAGCCATACTGCAAATTTTCCAGGATTTCCTCTGGAGCGGTCACAAGTGTAGCCCCCTGCTTTACAAGCCAGTGCGGACCTTCACTGCCGGGACTGCCTATTGGCCCAGGGATGGCATAGACCTCTCTTCCCTGCTCCAGCGCACAACGCGCGGTGACCAGTGACCCACTACGCAGCGCGGCCTCAATCACCAGAACACCTTTACTTAACCCACTGATGATGCGGTTCCGACGGGGAAAATTACGAGGCAAAGGTGACATCATTAAAGGAAACTCAGACACCAATGCACCACCACTTTCGATTAGCGCATCAGCCAGGCCAGTATGACGACGTGGATAAATGGATTGCAGACCATTTCCTAATACAGCAATACTTTTTCCCTTTGCCTGAATCGCCGCCCTGTGAGCAATACCGTCAATACCGCGCGCCAAACCACTGGTAATCGTAATTTCCCACCCGGCAAGTTTCTCGCAAAATAGGGTTCCCCACCGCTCTCCATACCAGGACGGCGTTCGGCTTCCCACAACAGCAAGTTGAAAGTCATGAAGGCAATGCGGGAAACCTGCGACAAAGAGTGCGCCAGGATAATCATTGATAGCACGAAGTTGAGCGGGATAATCGTCAGTATCCGCCAATAACAAGTGGTGATGCGGCTGTTCGAGCCAGCAAAGCGTCTGTTCCAGCCCTGCTTCCGGGAAAGTGAGAAAGCGCGTTGTCTGCGAGGCAGTAAGCCCTGCTCGTCGAAGAACAGCAGCATCGATATGCGGCTGTTTTGTAAGGTTGTGGGCGATTCGTACCATCTCATCGCCGAACAATTCACTCACACCCATCAAACGTAACCAAATTTCGATACGGGTCATCCTTGTCCCCCTGCCACAAGCTGTCTTAGCAATCTTTGCGATTGGTCACTGATGCTGTCAATCAGATGGGGATTTGTCTAGAATAGAGGTAATAATCTTTTCAACTCCTGAACACAACTCTGGATAACTATGTCAGTTTTGCAAGTGTTACATATTCCGGACGAGCGCCTTCGCAAAGTCGCCAAACCGGTAGAAGAAGTGAATGCGGAAATTCAGCGTATCGTCGATGATATGTTCGAAACGATGTATGCAGAAGAAGGCATTGGCCTTGCAGCCACACAGGTTGATATCCATCAGCGTATCATTGTGATCGACGTTTCGGAAAACCGGGACGAGCGTCTGGTATTAATTAACCCGGAACTTCTGGAAAAAGAAGGTGAGACCGGTATCGAAGAAGGTTGCCTGTCCATTCCGGAACAACGTGCTTTAGTACCTCGCGCGGAGAAAGTGAAAATTCGCGCGCTCGACCGCGACGGAAAATCCTTTGAGCTGGAAGCAGATGGCCTGCTGGCTATCTGTATTCAGCATGAGATGGATCACCTGGTCGGTAAATTATTTATCGATTATCTGTCGCCGCTGAAGCAGCAACGCATTCGTCAGAAAGTTGAGAAACTCGACCGCCTGAACGCACGAGCTTAAGGACAAGAATCACCGTGTCAGACTCACTACGTATTATTTTTGCGGGTACTCCTGACTTTGCAGCGCGTCATCTTGACGCGCTGTTGTCTTCTGGACATCACGTTGTTGGCGTGTTTACCCAACCCGATCGCCCGGCTGGCCGCGGTAAAAAACTGATGCCGAGCCCGGTTAAAGTGCTGGCAGAAGAAAAAGGTATTCCGGTTTTCCAGCCTGTCTCCTTGCGCCCGCAGGAGAACCAGCACCTGGTTTCTGACCTGAATGCTGATGTTATGGTGGTCGTAGCATATGGTCTGATTCTGCCAAAAGCGGTACTGGAAATGCCGCGACTCGGTTGCATTAACGTTCATGGTTCCCTGTTACCACGCTGGCGTGGCGCAGCCCCTATTCAACGTTCACTCTGGGCGGGCGATGCAGAAACCGGCGTCACTATTATGCAGATGGATGTGGGACTGGATACAGGCGATATGCTCTACAAACTCGCCTGTCCCATCACGGAACAAGATACCAGCGGCACTTTGTACAACAAACTGGCAGAGCTGGGGCCGGAAGGACTGATCGCGACGCTGAAACAGTTAGCAGAAGGTAAGGCGCGTCCTGAAGTGCAGGATGAGGCGCTAGTTACCCATGCAGAAAAACTCAGTAAAGAAGAAGCGCGCATAGACTGGTCGCTCTCTGCGGCTCAACTGGAACGCTGCATCCGCGCATTCAATCCCTGGCCAATGAGTTGGCTGGAAATTGAGGGTCAGCCAGTAAAAGTCTGGCAGGCCACCGTCATTGATACGGCTACCCAGGCAGAGCCGGGCACTATCCTTGACGCCACAAAACAAGGCATTCAGGTCGCAACCGGCAACGGAATTCTGAATTTGCTCTCATTGCAACCCGCCGGGAAGAAAGCGATGAGCGCGCAGGATTTACTAAATTCACGTCGGGAATGGTTCATTCCTGGCAACCGTCTGGCCTGACGGTCACTTCTGACTACGCCCGGTGTTACCGGGCATTTTTATTTTTGCGGTTATGAATAAGAAAATTAACTTACGCAGTATGGCGGCACAGGCCGTTGAACAAGTCGTCGAGCAAGGACAGTCATTAAACAATGTCCTGCCGCCATTACAACAAAAAGTCTCCGACAAAGACAAAGTGCTGCTACAAGAGTTGTGCTTTGGGGTTCTGCGCACGCTGCCACAGCTCGACTGGCTGATCAACAAACTGATGTCTCGCCCGATGACAGGAAAACAGCGTACCGTTCATTACCTGATCATGATGGGATTCTACCAGTTACTGTATACCCGTATTCCACCGCACGCCGCACTGGCAGAAACCGTCGAAGGCGCAGTCGCCATTAAGCGTCCGCAGCTTAAAGGGCTGATAAACGGCGTTCTGCGCCAGTTTCAGCGTCAACAGGAAGAACTACTGGCGGAGTTCGCCCGTAGTGATGCACGTTTTTTACATCCTTCATGGTTGCTGAAACGCCTGCAAAAAGCCTATCCGACACAATGGGAATCCATTGTAGACGCCAACAATCTACGGCCACCGATGTGGTTACGCGTGAACCGCACGCACCATACGCGTGATGGCTGGCTAGCGTTACTTGAAGAAGCAGGTCTGAAAGGTTATCCACATCCTGACTATCCTGATGCGGTACGTCTGGAAACACCAGCACCCATTCACGCGCTTCCGGGATTTGATGAAGGATGGGTCACGGTCCAGGACGCCTCTGCTCAGGGTTGCGTTACCTTCCTCTCGCCACAAAATGGCGAACACATTTTAGATTTGTGCGCCGCGCCGGGCGGTAAAACCACACATATCCTCGAAGCCGCGCCAGAAGCTAATGTGTTAGCTGTCGATGTAGATGAACAACGACTCTCACGTGTCTATGACAACCTGAAGCGTCTCGGGATGAAAGCCACGGTTAAGCAGGGCGATGGGCGTTACCCCGTGCAGTGGTGTGGTGAACAGGTGTTCGATCGTATCCTGTTAGACGCCCCGTGCTCCGCAGCGGGTGTTATTCGCCGACACCCTGATATCAAATGGTTACGCCGGGATCGCGATATTGCAGAACTGGCAACATTGCAGGCTGAAATTCTTGATGCCGTCTGGCCGCATCTGAAATCTGGGGGGACGCTGGTCTATGCCACCTGTTCAGTCTTGCCGGAAGAGAACTGCCAGCAGGTAAGCGCCTTTTTGCAGCGAACTCCGGATGCAACGCTTAGCGAGACAGGCACACCTGAACAGCCGGGCTTGCAAAAACTGCCGGGTGCGGAAGAAGGCGATGGCTTCTTTTACGCTAAGCTAATCAAAAAGTGATGAGATAACGGGTCACGACTGATGAAAATAATCATTCTGGGCGCAGGACAAGTAGGCGGAACGCTGGCGGAAAACCTGGTTGGCGAAAACAACGATATCACGGTGGTCGATACCAACGGAGAACGTCTGCGAAGCCTACAGGACAAGTTCGATCTGCGTGTCGTTCAGGGACACGGCTCACATCCACGCGTATTGCGTGAAGCAGGCGCGGACGATGCCGACATGCTGGTTGCCGTGACCAGTTCTGATGAAACCAATATGGTTGCCTGCCAGGTAGCTTATTCGCTGTTCAATACGCCGAATCGAATCGCCCGTATCCGCTCCCCTGATTATGTCCGGGATGCGGACAAACTGTTCCACTCAGAAGCCGTGCCAATCGATCACCTGATCGCCCCTGAGCAACTCGTTATCGACAGTATTTATCGACTCATTGAGTATCCTGGTGCGTTACAGGTAGTCAATTTCGCGGAAGGTAAAGTGAGTCTGGCGGTGGTAAAAGCCTACTATGGTGGCCCGCTGATCGGTAACGCGCTTTCAACGATGCGCGAACATATGCCACATATCGATACCCGCGTGGCGGCGATTTTCCGTCATGACAGACCCATTCGCCCGCAAGGATCAACCATTGTTGAAGCAGGCGATGAGGTCTTCTTTATCGCCGCTTCGCAGCATATTCGAGCAGTCATGAGTGAACTGCAACGCCTCGAAAAACCTTACAAGCGCATCATGCTGGTTGGCGGCGGTAATATTGGGGCAGGTCTGGCGCGTCGTCTTGAGAAAGATTACAGCGTGAAGCTGATCGAACGCGATCAACAGCGCGCTGCCGAGCTGGCCGAAAAACTGCAGAATACGATCGTCTTCTTTGGTGACGCCTCGGATCAAGAATTGCTGGCCGAGGAGCATATCGATCAGGTCGATCTGTTTATTGCCGTTACCAACGACGATGAAGCTAATATCATGTCAGCGATGTTGGCTAAGCGGATGGGGGCGAAAAAGGTGATGGTGCTGATCCAACGCCGCGCTTATGTCGATCTTGTCCAGGGAAGTGTTATTGATATCGCCATTTCGCCACAGCAGGCGACGATATCTGCACTTCTCAGCCACGTACGAAAAGCAGATATTGTGGGTGTCTCCTCATTGCGTCGTGGAGTGGCAGAAGCCATTGAAGCCGTTGCCCACGGCGATGAAAGTACGTCACGGGTGGTCGGTCGGGCCATTGATGAAATTAAACTTCCACCGGGAACCATTATTGGGGCTGTTGTGCGTGGCAACGATGTCATGATTGCCAATGACAATTTACGCATCGAACAAGGCGATCATGTCATTATGTTCCTGACGGATAAAAAGTTTATCACCGACGTCGAACGTTTATTCCAGCCAAGTCCTTTCTTTCTCTAATGTTAAAAGGGTGCGCCTTAGCACCCTTTTAAATCCCCTGATTTATCAAGGTATAATTACTTCCTCTAAACTTGATACTAAAATGGAAAATGCCTTAACATTTGTTAAACTTAATAACGTTAGTTATTTAGGGAGGATATAATGAGCATTATTAAAGAATTTCGCGAATTCGCGATGCGGGGAAATGTTGTCGATTTGGCGGTGGGTGTCATTATTGGTGCTGCGTTCGGTAAAATTGTATCGTCATTAGTAGCCGATATCATCATGCCGCCGCTGGGTTTATTAATTGGTGGGATCGACTTTAAGCAATTTGCTGTCACGCTTCGTGATGCGCAGGGAGATATCCCGGCGGTTGTGATGCATTACGGAGTCTTTATTCAGAACATCTTCGACTTTGTGATTGTGGCATTTGCTATTTTCATGGCGATTAAGCTCATTAACAAACTTAATCGTAAGAAAGAAGAGCCGGCTGCAGCACCTGCACCGACAAAAGAAGAAGTTCTGCTCACTGAAATTCGTGACCTGTTAAAAGAACAAAATAATCGTTCTTAACAGGAGGCAGAAAGCAGAAGGCCAGTGGTAAAAAAGTGATTCTCTTTCTTGCCACTGGCCTCCCAGTTACCCCAATTAGCGTGCTTGCCTTTTCGTAAATAACTGCCTTTTCCTTTCTTGTTTTTCTCAACACGCTGCCTGAATAGTGGGTCATGTAGTAATGCCTCAATGGCATTGTCCTTTATCTGCCCTTTCGTATGCTGATAACGACTCATAATAGCTCCAGTTTGTGGTTTAACGGCGCGAGTGTAGTCTCACGCGATTAATAAATCAACAGACCGATTTCACCCCACTGGCCCCCTGCTCCAGTGCTTCCAGAATCGAGCAGTACACACTGCTATGTGCGGTGCCGCAGCAGGCATCATTGAGAAGCTGTAATGAACGCTGCATACTCTGCAACTCAGCAATACGCGCTTCGACCTCTTTTAATCGTTCCTGCACGATCCCTTTTGATTCCTGGCAGGTGTGATGCTCGGGATCGATACGGATCGACAACAATTCACGGATCGACTCAAGGGTAAACCCAAGCTGTCGGGCGTAGCGGATGAATTTCAGACGCTGAAGATCTTGTTCCGTATACAACCGGAAACCGCCTTCTGTGCGCACCTCATGTTCCATCATCTGCTGCTTTTCGTAGTAGCGGATGGTATCAGGGGTGACTTCCGCCATCTTTGCTAACTCACCAATGCGGTACATACATTCCACTCCACTAATTGTCGTTAATTTTATGCAGTAATTTCTCTGCATACTCACTGCGTATAAAGTCAGTGCTCAAACCCGCCTGTCGAAGTTTCAACTCCAGTAGCGACAAGCGTCGGCTTACTTCCTGATACTGAGGATCGTCCCGCTGAATACTTTTTAGTAGGTCCAGCAACTGGATTGCCTCTTTACGCTGCTCAAGTTCAGGTGGCAGACAACCGGCATTTTTGAGTAAGCGATAACCAGCCCGAAGCTCAACAGGAATATGAGAATCATCATCCAGAATCATAGGTTCGCCGCTGCCGGGTAAATTCTCAAATTCCCCTTTTTTCTGCGCATCGAGGATATAGCGCTCTGCCCACTGGTCCAGTAACCACATAGAAGGCTCCAGGGGATGAACAAAATAAGTACAGATATTGTAGATAAGTGGGGGTACTGCGGATATAAAAAAACCCGCCGGGGCGGGTTTTTTTACGTTACTGCAGATTACTCTGCAGCAGCTTCTGCTTTCTCTGAACGATCAACCAGCTCGATGTAA
>OKVW01001295.1_pt1 | contig 10751 bp, 6 predicted proteins | sample 1606991 | NCBI WGS metagenome assembly OKVW01 (sample SAMN03281021, study PRJEB24777) | human gut metagenome | isolation source: fecal sample PR177 from 1 month old male Malay infant, vaginal delivered...
GTTTTCCTTGCGGTAAAGGGACGTCCGCCCCCTGGTCAGGTCCGGGTCGGTCACCCGCAGGGTGCCGTCCGTCCCGTAGAGCTGGATATTGGGCAGGTCGGACCTCCACACATCGAAGCTCATGGTCAGGTTGGCCAGCGCGCCGGAGGCGAACTTCAGCAGGCCCACATAGGTGGTGTCGATGCCCACCGGCATGGTCTGGCCCTGATGGGGCTGGCTGTAGATCACGCGCTCCTCCGAAGAGCGGACGGAGAAGCAGGACACCTCCCGAATGGGGCCCAGCAGGGCTACCAGCGCCGTCAGGTAATAGGGCGCCATGTCCAGCATGGGGCCGCCGCCGGGCTGATAGTAGAAGGCCGGGCTGGGGTGCCAGGTCTCGGGCCCGTTCTTCACCATGTTGGCCGTCACCAGGATCGGCCGGCCGATCAGGCCGTCGTCCAGGGCCTTTCGGGCGGTCTGCTGCCCTCCGTTCAAAAACGGCTCGGGGGCGCAGCAGACCATGCGCCCCTTCTCCCGGGCCAGTTGGAGGATCTCGTCTGCTTCTTCCATGCTCATGGCCAGGGGCTTTTCGCTGTATAGGTGTTTCCCCGCCCGCAGGATCTGCCGGTCCACGGCAGCGTGGACCGCCGGGGTGGTCAGGTTGACCGCGATCTCGATCTCCGGGTCAGCCAGCAGCGCTTCCGTGGTGCAGGCCCGCCGGATGCCGTATCCCGCCGCCGCGGCCTGGGCCGCCTTGGGGTCCACGTCGGCGACGGCGCTCAACTCGATCCACTTCCCGTAGCAGCCGGTCAGATCCCGCAGGTAGGTCTTGCTAATGACACCGCAGCCGATGACGCCGATCTTGACTCTTCTCATAGGCCCTCCTATCACGCCCGATGCTGGAGGGCGGCGATCGCCGCGCCCCGTATCGTTGCGTGCTCCAGTGATATCATTTCGAACCGCTCATGCACCGGGTCCGTATGGGCGGCCAGGTACGCGCAGATCTTCTCCTTCATGGTGGGCACCTTTTGGATCGTGGAGCCCTCCACGCAGATGCAGACCGGCCGGTCGCCGCGGTAGCGGTAGCTCCTGTGGATGACCGCCCTCAAGATCGCCGCCACCAGCTTGGACCCCCGCTCGATCAGCAGCAGGGCCAGCTCTGCCAGACAGTCCGCGTCCGAAGCCGTGCGGCAGCACAGGGCCACCGGGGAATCGCCCCGCGGGTCGCCGAGGAACTGGCACAGGCACTCCGTGGTGAGGGCGCCGAGCTCCTCCAGCGCCGCCCCCGTCTCTTCCGACACCAGCCGCTCCCTGGCCGCGCCCAAGAAGGTCAGGTAGCACAGCCCGCCCAGATATGCCCCTGTCAGCATCTTCATCGTCGGGTGGTCGTTGTCGCCGGTGACGGTCTCATACTCCCGGTCGAAGGTCCCTCTCCGCATCTTGAAGAACTTGTCGGACTCCAGGTTGATCAGCATGTCGGGGCTGTGGTAGGCGGCGGCCCCGGCGATCTGGTCCGTCCGCTCGGCGTAGCAGATGTTGAACCCGGTGCCGACGATCATGCCGATATAGGCGCTGTACTCGGTGTGGTTGGACTGGGCGGCCAAGGCCACCGCCACCGCGTCGTTCACGACGGCGGTCTCCATCTCCCGGCCGCCGTGGCGGACGATGCCCTGGTTGAGCCCCGCCCCCACCAGCCGTCCCGGCGCGTTGTCGATGCGGATCGACTTGCAGATGAACCGGATCTTCCCGTCCCGGTCCTCCTGCATGTCCATGGCGTAAGAAAAGCAGAATCCGATGCAGTCCATCCCGGGGAGGATGGGCATGGCGCTCCGGGCCAGCGCGTCGAACATCTCGTCGGCGTCCACCGGCCTCTCCACCCCCGGCATCAGCTGCTTGGTCCGGATGGCGATGTCCAGGTCGTAGGCGCCGCGGCTGTGGACCGTGGCCAGCCGCAGGTTGGTCCCGCCGGCATCCAGGACCAAGATGTCCTTCTCCACGGGGGGCAGGTCCTGCTGCATGCTGAGGTAACAGGGCAGCATCTCGAATGAGACCGGGCGCCCCGCCAGCCCCGCCAGCATATCCGCCTCGCTCTCCGCGGCACACGCCTCGAACAGGATATCGTCCGGGTGCATGTGGTGCTTTCGCAAGAACTGCTGCGCGTCCGATCGTCCATCTGTCTTCATAGGCAGCTCCTTTAGGGCCAATATTCGCTGATAAGCAATGCTGTCTGGGCGAGGTCGCGTTTAGCCCGTGGCCCGTGTCACAGGCACCCCGACCCGGGGCCGCAGCAGGTCCAGCCAACCCTCGACGGTCTCCTCCCCGGGCAGACGCTCCTCCGTATACCGGGCCCCTTGTCCCAGCATCCGGTACTTCCCGATGCCCAGTGGATGGTAGGGCATGATCTCCAGCTTCTCCACATGCTTCAGGCCGCCGGCCCGCCTGCAAAGGTCCAGCAGCTCCCGCTGGCTGTCGTTCACGCCGGGGATCAGCGGCACCCGCAGGACGATCCGGCAGGCCATCCGATCCAGGCGGACGAGGTTCTCCGAAATGAGCCGGCCGTCCACGCCGGTCAGGGCCAGGTGCTTCTCCCCATCCGTGGTCTTGCAGTCATAGAGGAAGATATCCGTTTCGGCGGCCACCGCCCGCAGTGTATCCCAGGGGGCGTGGCCGCAGGTCTCCACGCAGGTCCCGATCCCCTCTGCGTGGGCCGCCCGGAGCAGGGCCAGGGAGAACGCCGCCTGCCGGAGCGGCTCGCCCCCGTATCCGCAGGCCGCCGCGCAGGCGCCGCAGCGTGTGCATCCCGTCCGGTCCAGGACATGACGCCCCCGCTCCACGGTGTGGCAGCCCCTGGGGCAGGCCGCCGCGCATGCGCCGCAGCCGACGCAGCGGTCCGCGTCGTAGAAAAGCTTCGGTGCGGTATGGTACGACTCCGGATTATGGCACCAGATGCACCGCAGCGGGCACCCCTTGAGGAACACCGCCGTCCGGATCCCCGGCCCGTCGTCCGTGCGGAACCTGGATATCTCAAATACGGTCCCATCCGCTGCCTTCATCGCCATCCTCCCAGTCCCTAGCGCTCATAGACGGTGCGCTGATAGATCGCCTGCTTCAGTTCGGGCGTCAGCCGGTTGAAATACTCCGAGTATCCGCCGACCCGCACGATCAGGTCTTCGTGCTCCTCCGGGTGCTCCATGGCGTCCTCCAGGACCTCCTTGGACAGGACCGTGACCTGGATCTGGACGCCCGACGCGCCGAAGTACCCCTTGACGAGGGAACACAGGGTGCCGGGGGCGTACCGGCCGCCGATGGTCAGGTTGAAGACCGGGATGCCCAGGATCTTTTCCTGGCACAGGCTGGCGGCGCTCATCAGCGCAGCCGTGGGCCCCTTCCCCGCCTTACCGCTCAAGGGCGCGTTGGAGTCGCACAGGGCCTCGCCCGACCGCCGCCCGTCCGGGGTGGGGCCCACCTTGGCCCCCTCCTTGGTATAGCGGTCGAACTGGTGGGAGGAGGGGAGCCACCGGCCGCCCCGGTAAGGCCGGGAGGACTCGAAGCAGGTATAGAAGAACTCGGAAAGATCGTGGGCCAGCGTGTTGACCTCCGGCAGGTCCAGGCCGTAGTGGGGGCAGGCGCGCAGCATACGCCGCAGCTGGGGGTCCTCCTCCTTCAGCCGCCGCAGGAACTCTCCGGGGTCCATCCGCTTCCTGTACACCAGCTCCCGGACCGCCGCCAGGGAGTCGATCACGTTGATCATGCCGCTCTCCGTGGTCAGGGCGCCGTTGAAGCGCGCCCCGCCCGCGTTATAGTCGATCCCCCGGTCGATGCAGTCGTCGATCAGCAGGGAGCGCATGGGGTTGGGCAGGCGCTTGGCCCGGGCCTCATGGTTCCTGGTCACATCGGCCAGCATCAGCTCCACCGCCGAGCGCACCTGCCCGCAGAAGCCCTGGTAAAAGGCTTCAAAGGTGGGGCAGTCGGGCAGCGCCTGGTACAGATACCGCTCCAGGACCAGGGCCAGGTTCAGGTTGGCGTCGATGCCGCCCACGTTGCTGAGGCCCGCCAGGTTCGTCTCGGTGCATCCCGCCCCGGAAAACCGCATCCGGTCCTCGTCGGGCAGCTCGGGATAGGCCTTTTTGAGCATGTCCTGCACCATCGGCTCATTGTAGAAGGCCGGCTGTCCCCCGCCGGTGAGGGCCGTCTCCGCCGCCAGCTCCCACAGGTCCTCCGGCATGTCGGGGCGCACGCGCAGCTCCATCATGGGCCGGCACAGGCCCTGGACCGCCTTCAGGCACTGGTAAGTGAGCGGGCCGTTGTGAGGCCCGATGGAGCAGCTCCAGCCATCGTTGACCGTCACGTTCTCGAACAGCTCGTGCAAAAGCTCGGTGGCGTCCTCGCCCTTGTAGTAGGGCATGAGTCCTTCGTCGATCCAGCCCAGGTTGTCCAGGCCGTCCAGGTATGCGATGAAGTTCCAGCCCACCACCGCCTCATACAGGGTCCTGGCCGGGTGGAAGGGCACCCGCTCCAGGGCGGCGATGAGCGGGGCGTCGGCCCCCACATCCCGCAGATGCGCCAAGCACCTGCCGTGGTAGTCCTCCAGCCCGGCCAGGACCTCCAGCAGACCCTCCCGCATATCCCGGTCGCCGATGGCCTGGATCCGCCGCCGGTAGCCGGTGAGCCCTTCCCGCAGGACCCGCTCGTAATACGGGATCGAGTGGGTATACCCGCTGATGGTGATGGCGTCGTCGCTGGGGGTGACGGTGAAGTTGGAGGATCCTCGACACTCTAACATGATCTCAGCGGCCTGGGGGCTCTTCTTTTTCAGGGGCTCATAAAAGCCCTTGAGCGTCCCCTTCCCGCCGAACGCGGGGTTGAAGGTCTTGGCGCAGTCCGGCTGGACCGCGAAGTCTCCCCGGCGGTCCAGGCCACCGTTCCATGTGTTCACGGGCCGCGCCTCATAAAAGCGCCGCAGGGCCAGGGAGAACCGGTAGAACAGCCCCCGGTCCGGCGCTTCGAAGAACCCGGCGGCATAGGGCTCGCCGATCTCCCTAAACAATTTTTCCCGCTCGTCCATATCGTGTCTCACCCCCTATTTCGCAAGGTTTTGGGCCTGTTCCAGCTGTTTGTTGATGGTGTTGCGGCGGTGTGCCTGGACCCGCTCCTTGATGATGGGGGCGGTGGTCTGGATCAGGACCACGAAGATCAGTACGAAGCCCTGGGCGGCGGCCTGGATATAGACATCCAGCCCGCTGGCGGAGATGATCTTGTCGATGGTGGCGTAGGACAGGGCGCCGAAGAGGACGCCCAGGATCTTTCCCCGGCCGCCGATCATGGAGATGCCGCCCAGGACCACGGCGGCGATGGCGTACATCTCATAGCTCTGGGCGGTGGAGCCCGGCGTGATGGAGGTGTTCTTCCACAGCAGCAGCAGGCCCGCGATCCCCGCCGCCATGCCGGAGATGACGAAGACCGACACCTTGACCCACTCGACGTTCACGCCGGCCAAGCGCGACGAGCGCTCGTTGCTGCCCACGGCGTAGACCTGCTTGCCGTATTTCGTACACCGGGTGACGAAGATCATCAGCGCCACCAGCAGGAAGAAGATCACCGCCACGATGGGCACAGCGAAGGAGCCGATCACGAACTTGCCCGTGCCGATGAATTTCAGGATGCCCGCGCTCTCATACTGGGTGCTGAACTGGAACTTATAGGCGCTGCCCGTCAATCTCACGTCCATGCGGAACACAAAATACTCGGCCAGGGACCGGAAGATCATCATGGTGCCCAGGGTGGCGACGAAGGGCGGCATCTTGGCCTTGCCCACCAGGATCCCGTTGATGCTCCCGCAGACCATGCCGCCGGCCACGGCCACCACGATGGACAGCAGGATGCTGCCGGTGGCGTTGTAGACCACGGTGCTCGCCGCGCCCACCAGCACCGCCGTGGAGCCGATGGACAGGTCAATCTGGCCCGTGATGATGACCATGGCCATCCCCAGGGCCATGATGCCCACCGTGGCGCAGGTCGTGCTGCTCAGGATCGTGGTGATGTAGCTCCAGTTGAAGGTATAGCCCCGGTTGCCCAGGACGACGATGTAGATCAGCAGGATCAGCAGGAACACGAATACGAAGGTATAGTCCTTGATCACCTTCACGATATGTTTTGCCGGGCTCTCCTTGTCCAACGGCTTGACGGACCTGTCATCCTTCATGGCAAACGCCCTCCCTTAGTTCAACAGCATTGGTCGAGTACATCATCACGGAATGCTCGTCGATCTCACTGTGATTCATGACCTTGATGATCTGGCCATTGTAGAAGACCGCGCAGCGGTCTGCGATCTTTTGGATCTCAGGCGTCTCCAGGGAGTTGAAGATGATCGTCTTGCCGGAAGCGGCAAAACCCAGGATGTCCCGGTAGATGTCGGCTTTTGCGCCCACATCCACGCCTTGCGTGGGGTTATCTAAGAGCAGGATATCCGCGTCCGTATCGATCCACCGGGCCAGGAACACCTTCTGCTGGTTGCCCCCGCTCAGCGAGCCGATGGGACTGTCCTCGTCCGCGGCCTTGATCCCCAGCATGGCCTTCAGCTCCCGGTATTTCCGCTTCTTATTCTTTTTGGAGATGACCGGCCTTTTCCGTTTCGAGATGACGTGCTCGGCCAGGTACAGGTTCTCCAGGATGGACATATCCGGGACCACCGAGCACTCCTTCCGGTTCGACGGCAGCATGCCTACCCCGGCCATCATGGCCTGCTTGATCGACCGGAAGCGGCGCTTCTTGCCATGGAGTTTCATCCAGCCCTGGTGACAGGGCAGGGCGCCGAACACACACTGCAAAAACTCGCTGCTGCCGGACCCGACCAGGCCGGTGATGGCCAGGATCTCGCCCTTGCGCACCGTCAGGTCCACCTTTTGGAAGCCGCTGCCGGAGAAATCGTGGAACTCCATGACAGCGTCTCCCAGCGCCCGGGGTTGATAGATATCCTCATCCGAGTATTTGGCGCCGACCATCGCCTTCGTCAGCTCGGTGGGAGTGACGTCGGCGATCTCGCCCACGGCGGTCAAAACGCCGTTGCGCAACACTGTATATCGATCCGAGACCGCGAAGATCTCCGGCATTTTATGCGAAATAAAAATAAAGGACTTCCCTTGTGCCTTCAGCCTGCGCAAAATGGTGAACAGGCGCGAGGTCTCCTCTGTGCCCAGGGCGGTGGTCGGCTCGTCCAAGATCAGCAGCTTGGCGTTGAAATACAGCGCGCGGCCGATCTCAAGAAGCTGCTTGTCGCTGGTCTTCAGCGTCCCTACCTCGACTTCCGGGTCCATATCGATGCCCAGCTCGGCAAAAAACCGCTTGGTCTCCCCGATCATCTTGCGCTTGCTGATCACGCCGCCCGGCTCCGTGATCTCTCTGCATAGAAAAAGGTTCTCGTAAACGGTCAGATCGTTGACCACGTTCAATTCCTGATGTACGAAGGCGATCCCAAGCTTCTCCGCCTTTTTGATGCTCTGATCTCTGATCTTTTCCCCGTTGAAGTAGATCAGGCCGGAATCCGACTCCAATACCCCCGCCAAGATGTTCATCAGGGTCGACTTCCCGGCTCCGTTCTCCCCCAACAGCGCATGGATCTCCCCCTCGCGCACGGAAAGATCCACCTGATCCAGGGCCCGCGCTCCACCGAATGACTTGGAGATGTTCTTCATTTCCAGAATGTTCATGATAGTCTCCTCGCGTATCACCGTCCCCCGGCGGGAGCGTTTCCCGCCGGAAGACGGTCTTTGATCTTGGTCAGGTCTTACAGCGCGTGCTCACGGGCGCCGCTCATCCGCCGCGGCCGGTGAAGCCGATCGCCGTGTCGGCGTTGCTGCTGTCCACATATTCAGAGTCGGGATAGTACTCGGAGCCCACTTCCAGCGGGAAGCTGCCGGGGTCGTCCAGGTACTGCAGCATCAGGTCGGTGGCCTCCATCACGATGGAGGGGTTGAACACGGAGGACATCAGGTCGTCGAAATAGGTGTCCCGGATGGGGCTGAGGGTCGAGCTCTTGCCGGCCATGACGTCATACAGCTCCTGCATGCCGCCCACGGCCGTACAATAGACGTCCAGGTCGGCAAAGCGGGCCTTGAGGCCGTCGTCGAAGATGTTGCTCTCCAGGGACTCCAGCAGGGCCATGGTCATCTCGTCGTCGTGGCTGTTGATGAAGAGCTTCCCGCCGTTGTTCTCGGCGCTGGTGACCCAGGTCTGGAGGTCGGACTCGATATAGGTCTTGGCCACGTCGTTGGACCAATCGCAGACATAGTTGAAGTAGTTGTTGCTGTTCTTCAGCGTGTCGACCTCCTCTGCCGTCCAGGCCCGGTCGTAGACATCGGTGATCGAGATGGTGGAGCCGTCCACCATGGTCACGTTCTGGGCGCCGGTCAGGAAGTCGTAGAAGCCGTTGGAGCGCATGGTGGCGTCCGTGTTGGTGGAGCCGGTGAACTGCACCAGGGTGTCGCCCGGCGCAAAGCCCCGCTCGGTCATCCAAGCCGCGCAAAGGGCGCCGCAGCTGGCGTTGTTGCCCGATATGTTGACCAATGCGTACTGCATGGTAGTGTCGATGATCCGGGAAACGGAGATCCAGGGGATGTTTGCATCGGTCAGGGCCATCTCGCCGCTGGCCGCGTCGTCGTCGAAGGCGCAGATCACGGCGCCGACCGCGTCGCCGTTGGCGATGATCTGGTCGATCTGGTCGTTCTGGACGGAGCCGGCGTCCGCGGTGTAGTGATATGCCTTATAGACACCGGCCTTGTTGATCTCTTCCACCTTCTGGGCCGCGAACGCGCCCAGCTGGCCCATCCAGCCATGGGTCGCGGTGGGGGTCAAAAAGTAGATCGTATTCGCACTCGTGGAGGTGGTCTTGCCCCCGTCGGCGGTCGCCGGAGCAGTGGTCTTGGGATCCGCCTTGGGGTCGTCGGTGGTGGCGGTGCAGCCTGCAAAGCAGCAGATCATCATGCAGATGCTCAGGATCGAAGCCAGTGCCTTTTTCATCATATCTCCTCCATTGTTTTTATTTGAATCCGCGGCCGCGGTACTCAACAGAATAAAAAAATCGGCGTTCCCAACAGCCGGGTGCAGTCATAGCACCCAGCCATCAAGAACGCCGACCAGTCATCAGTCGAAGTTTCTCTGTGTTATTTGATTGTATTTACAATACCACGCTGAGCACGCTGGTGTCAATCGTCGAGATCTTACAAGTTCAAAACGTATGTTTTGTGAAATAGTTACAGATCGGCAGCTCCACAGTCACTGCCGTGCCCTGGTCGTTCTCAAAAAATATCCGGCCGTTCATGCCGTTCTCCACCAGCGCATGGAGGATGGTCATGCCCAGGCTCTGCTTCTTGGGTCCCCCGGTGGGCAGGCCCACGCCATTGTCCTGCACCCGCAGGCACACGTGCTCGCCCTCGGTGCAGATCCGGATCAGGACATGCTTGGGATAGTCGCTGTCCAGGCCGGTGAAGGCGTGCTTGAAGCAGTTGCTCAGCAGCTCGTTCAGCACCAGCACCACGGAGGTGGCCACTTCCTGGGCGACGCAGAGCTCCTCGATGTCCGACTGGAACTCGATCCCGGTGTTTTGATACATCTTCAGGACGCAGTCGGTCAGGTCGTGCAGGCCGAGGAAGCCGCTGCCGTAGGTGTCCCCGCACAAGACGTCGTGGACCGCGGCGATGCTCTTCACCCGCCCCACGGTGGCGTCGATCGCCTTGGCAAAGCCCTGGTCGCCGCCCAGCTGGTCCTTTTGGATGTACAGGAGGCTGATGATCATCTGCAGGTTGTTTTTGATGCGGTGGTGGCTCTCCTGGAGCAGCAGTGACCGGCTCATCAGGCGGGAGGTCTCCAGCATGATGGAGATCTCGTTGGCCAGCGTGGAGAGCATGAGCAGGTTCTCCTGGGAGTAGAGGAAGACCCGGTCGAACCACACGCCGCAAAAGCCCCAGAACACGTTATGGCAGACGATCGGCATGGCCATGATGGTCTGCACCTTCTCGGGCTTTTTCAAGAAGAGGTCGGCCCAGTAGCTGTCGCGGATCGTCCAGTAGAACAGGCTGCCCATGTTCTGGTTGATCTGCCCGCCCAGCTTGGCATAGTTCAGCCCCGAGGAGCTGCCCGCGGGGGTCTCGATCGTGGAGCCCTGCTGCTCGATGTGGAGGAAGGCCCCCGACGCGTCCAGGGTCTTCTGGATGATCGCGGCCATCTCCTCCATGGACGAGGTGCCGAAGCTGCTGGAGATCACATTGGTGGACTGGATGATCGCCTCCATGGCCTGGACGAAGGTGACGTTGTCGTTGTCGCTGCGGTGATAGATGCCGCTGCCCAGCAGCTGGACCAACTCCCTAGGGTTGCTGCGGACGTAGGCCGCGTCGAAGGACCGCTCCAGGATCCCGTTGTCGATCAGCATGATCCACTCGGCCACCTTCACGGCGTCCTCCCACCGCGTCGTCAGATAGACGATCTTGCAGCCCTCCGCCTTCATGCGGTGGAGGATATCGCAGTAGATGCTGGCGCCGTTCAGGCTCATGTCAGCCATGCAGTCCTCCACCACCACGTGGTCCGGCCTGCTCAGATAGGCGCTCATCAGGTTCAGGATCTTCTGCATCTCCAGGGTCAGGTCGTCCACGTCGGCGGCCAGGTCCAGCTCGATGCCGTATTCCCGCAAGAGCCGCACCGGTCCCTCCATGGCCTTCCTCCGGTTCCCGAAGACACGCTGCCCGGTGTGGAAGAGCGCATTGTCCGTGACAGAAAGGCCG
>OKVW01001298.1_pt1 | contig 10730 bp, 12 predicted proteins | sample 1606991 | NCBI WGS metagenome assembly OKVW01 (sample SAMN03281021, study PRJEB24777) | human gut metagenome | isolation source: fecal sample PR177 from 1 month old male Malay infant, vaginal delivered...
GCCCTGACGCCGCCAGACCCACAACCAGATCCTGCGGTTTGAGGCTGAGAGCGATCAGATCGTCTTCACCGAATTGCGCATTATCTTCCGCCCCTTCAATGGCTTTCAGCAGCGCGCCCGGCCCCCCGGCGATGAGCCCCACCACCAGTCCATGAGGAACGCCAAACGTCGGTGGACATTCAGAGGCATCCAGTACGCCGAGTCGCCCGCTGGTTCCCGCCCCCATGTAAATAATACGTCCGCCGGATTTTAACGCTTCAGCCGCAGCATCAACGGCGCTCGCAACATCGGGCAATGTGGCTTTTACTGCTTCCGCTACCAGCGTATCCTGTTGATTAAAACGGTGAACCAGTTCAAGCGTGGACAACGCATCGAGGTCCATCGTTTGTGGATTACGGGTTTCTGACACTAATGCGCCGAGATTCATAACTGCTCCTCAGGAATTTTTAATTCATCTTAGTTGCCAATAATGGAATATAATATTCGCACAGGCGAGTGAAATTTCGTTTTGCAGCCGCTATCACGTTTTCGTCGGGAGAGACCATGAACTGTTTGATTCGCATTCGTCAGCGTTACCAGGGATTTGCGCAGAGCGATAAAAAACTTGCGGACTACCTGCTCGCTCATCCCGATGAAGCCCGTCATCTCAGCTCTCAGCAACTGGCGGCTGAAGCGGGCGTCAGCCAGTCAAGCGTGGTGAAATTCGCGCAAAAGCTCGGTTATAAAGGCTTTCCGGCGCTGAAACTGGCCATGAGTGAAGCACTGGTCAGCCGCCCGAATCCGCACTCTGTGCCGGTGCATAATCAGATCCGTGGTGACGACCCCTTGCGCCTTGTCGGTGAGAAATTGATCAAAGAAAACGTGGCAGCCCTGCATGCCACGCTGGATATCAACGCGGAAGAGAAGTTAATCGACAGCGTGACGATGCTGCGCAACGCCCGCCGGATCGTGGTAACCGGGATAGGCGCCTCGGGACTGGTGGCGCAGAATTTCGCCTGGAAGCTGATGAAAATTGGCCTGAATGCTATTGTTGAGCGCGATATGCATGCGCTGCTGGCGACGGTTCAGGCGCTGACGCCGGACGATCTGCTGCTGGCAATTTCATACAGCGGTGAACGTCGGGAGCTGAATCTGGCGGCAGATGAAACATTACGCGTTGGCGGGCAGATCCTGGCCATCACCGGGTTTACCCCTAATGCGCTACAGCAACGCGCCAGCCACTGTCTGTATACCATCGCCGAGGAGCAGGCGACGCGCAGCGCGGCGATCTCCTCGACCCACGCGCAAATGATGCTGACCGACCTGCTGTTTATGGCGCTGGTACAGCAGGATCTGGAACACGCGCCTGAACGTATTCGCCACAGTGAGGCGCTGGTAAAAAAACTGGTCTGAGCAAAGAATGCGCGTATAATGCCCGCCCGGTTTGTGTTGTTTTGAGAGTTTCCTGATGGCCCTGTTAATCACTAAAAAATGTATCAATTGTGATATGTGCGAACCCGAATGCCCTAATGAGGCGATTTCAATGGGTGACAGCATTTATGAGATTAACAGCGACAAGTGCACCGAGTGCGTGGGCCATTACGAAACCCCGACCTGTCAGAAGGTGTGCCCGATCCCGAATACTATTCTGAAGGATCCGGCACATGTGGAAACGGAAGAACAGCTTTGGGACAAGTTTGTCCAGATGCACCACGCCGATAAGATTTAACTTTCGATAATCACCGTGGCGCAGGCGTAGTGACGTTCATCAGCCAGTGTCACGTGCAGATGGGCAACGCCCAGTTTTTCCGCCAGCGCTAACGCCTCCCCCCATAACCGCAGGCGCGGTTTCCCGAGTTCGTCGTTAAACACTTCAAACTGATTAAACGCCAGCCCATTGCGAATACCTGTGCCAAAGGCTTTGGCGGCGGCTTCTTTGACGGCAAAACGTTTCGCCAGAAAACGCACCGGCTGCTGGTGCGTTTCCCAGATGGCCCACTCGTTGTCGCTGAGCACGCGTCTGGCGAGACGGTCACCGGAGCGCGAAATCACCGCGTCAATGCGCGCGATCTCCACGATGTCAGTGCCTAACCCCAGAATCGCCATTAGCCACGCGCTTCCAGCATCAGGCGCTTCATTTCCGCCACGGCCTCTTTCAGGCCACTCATCACCGCACGCCCGATAATCGCATGACCGATATTCAACTCATGCATCTCTGGCAGCGCTGCGATAGCTTTGACGTTATGGTAAGTCAGACCGTGCCCCGCATTCACCTTCAATCCCAGGCTCGCGGCAAAGGTCGCGGCTTTGGCAATGCGTGCCAGCTCCTGCGCCTGTTCAGCGTCGGTTTTTGCATCGGCGTAGCAGCCGGTATGAATTTCAATGTACGGTGCGCCAACGTCAGCCGCCGCTTTGATTTGCGCATCATCGGCATCGATAAACAGCGACACGAGGATCCCGGCATCCGCCAGACGTTTACAGGCATCGCGCATTTTGTCGCGCTGCCCCGCTACATCCAGACCGCCTTCTGTCGTCACTTCCTGACGCTTTTCCGGCACCAGGCAGCAGAAATGCGGCTTCGTATCAACGGCAATCGCCAGCATCTCTTCCGTTACCGCCATTTCCAGATTCATGCGGGTGTCCAGAGTCTGGCGCAAAATACGGACGTCGCGGTCGGTAATATGACGACGATCTTCACGCAAGTGGACCGTGATGCCATCGGCACCCGCCTGCTCTGCGATGAACGCCGCCTGCACCGGATCCGGGTACGCTGTACCGCGGGCATTACGTAATGTCGCAATGTGGTCAATGTTGACGCCTAACAGTAATTCAGCCATGACAATCCTCGTTATTTTATGTTCGCTTCGGCATAAACTGCCGGAATAATTCGCGGCTCTTTAAGGGCTTACCACCAAGATACGGCTTTAGGGCTATGCGGGTAAAGCGTTTCGCCGCGCGTAGTGTATCTCCATCGGGAAAGTCGCGCTCGGCAAGCGCCCGCAGATGACGGCCGGTAAAGGTATTGTTGTCGATTACCACGCTGGCGATAAAGCCTTTCTCTTCACGGTAACGGTAGGTCATGGTGTCCTCCACCGGCTCGCCACTCCCGGCGCAATGCAGGAAATCGACCCCGTATCCAAGATGACCCAGCAGCGCCAGTTCAAAACGGCGAAGCGTCGGTTCCGGCGTTCCGGTCGCCCCGGCCAGCGCCTGAATACAGTGCAGGTAATCAAAGAAAAGTTCAGAAAAACGGGTTTCATGCTCCAGCACGCGGGCAAGCAGTTCATTAATGTACAAACCGCTGTACAAGGTAATACCGCTCAGGGGAAGCGCCAGAGAAACCGCTTCCGCGCTACGCAGCGTTTTCACTTCGCCACGTCCGCCAAAGCGTACTAACAGGGGGGTAAAAGGCTGAAGAGCGCCTTTGAGAGAAGAACGTTTGGAACGTGCGCCTTTAGCCACAAGGCGCACGCGACCCGATTCTTCCGTGAAAACATCCAGCATCAGGCTGGTTTCGCTCCAGGGACGACTATGGAGGACAAATGCGCGCTGCCAGCCCTCCATCATAATACTCGTCGTCTTTCAAGTTGCAGGTCCGTTGGCTGCGCCCGATCACCCCAGTCACTTACTGGAGTAAGCTCCCGGGGATTCGCGGTCTTGCCGCCTTCCTGCACCTCGAAAGCCATAGAGTATTACTACTAGTCTTCGCCGTAACCGAGACTGCGCAGCGCGCGTTCGTCATCGGCCCAGCCGGATTTCACTTTCACCCACAGTTCCAGGTGAACCGGGGCTTCAAACATTTCCTGCATGTCTTTGCGCGCTTCAATACCGATGGTCTTGATTTTGGCCCCTTTGTTGCCAATGACCATCTTCTTCTGCCCTTCACGCTCAACGAGGATCAACCCGTTGATGTCATAACCGCCACGCTCGTTCGACACAAAGCGCTCGATTTCCACGGTCACAGAATAGGGAAGTTCAGCGCCGAGAAAACGCATCAGCTTTTCGCGAATGATTTCAGACGCCATAAAACGCTGTGAACGGTCCGTAATGTAGTCTTCCGGGAAGTGATGAACCGCTTCCGGCAGATGCTTACGCACAATGGCTGCAACGGTATCGACGTTCATTCCGGTTTCTGCGGAAATCGGCACGATGTCGAGGAAGTTCATCTGGCTTGCCAGGAACTGCAAATGCGGTAACAGATCGGCTTTTTCCTGCACGTTATCCACTTTGTTTACCGCCAGGATCACCGGTGCCTTACCGTCACGCAGTTTGTTAAGCACCATCTCGTCATCCAGCGTCCAGCGGGTTCCTTCAACCACGAAGATCACCAGCTCAACGTCGCCAATCGAGCTACTGGCGGCTTTGTTCATCAGACGGTTAATGGCGCGCTTCTCTTCCATGTGCAGACCCGGGGTATCGACATAAATCGCCTGATAAGCCCCTTCGGTATGGATCCCGACAATACGGTGACGCGTGGTCTGCGCTTTCCGGGAGGTGATCGAAATCTTCTGCCCGAGCAGGTTATTCAACAGCGTGGATTTGCCAACGTTCGGACGTCCGACGATAGCAATAAATCCGCAGTAACTTTTCTCGTCGCTCATTCCAGCTCCAGTTTTTTCAGCGCCTGTTCGGCGGCAGCCTGTTCCGCCTTGCGACGGCTCGAACCTGTGCCAACCACCGGTTCACTCAGGCCGCTGACCTGGCAGTGGATAGTAAATTCCTGATCGTGGGCTTCACCACGAACCTGCACCACCAGATAGGACGGCAGCGGCAGATGGCGACCCTGCAAATATTCCTGCAAACGTGTTTTCGGATCTTTTTGCTTATCGCCCGGGCTGATTTCGTCCAGACGAGTCTGATACCAGTTGAGGATCAGCTTTTCGACGGTCTGAATATCGCTATCAAGGAACACGCCGCCAATCAGTGCTTCGACGGTATCGGCCAGAATCGACTCGCGACGGAAACCGCCGCTTTTTAATTCGCCTGGCCCTAAGCGCAGACATTCACCCAAGTCGAACTCACGGGCTAATTCAGCCAGTGTATTTCCCCGAACCAGCGTCGCGCGCATGCGGCTCATATCCCCTTCATCCACGCGTGGGAAACGGTGATACAGCGCATTCGCTATCACAAAACTTAAAATTGAGTCGCCAAGAAATTCTAAACGCTCATTATGCTTGCTGCTGGCACTGCGGTGGGTTAATGCCTGCTGCAACAACTCCTGATGAGTAAAAGTGTAGCCCAGCTTCCTTTGAAGCCGATTAATTACGATGGGGTTCATGCGATACCAATAAATAAATGCGTCAACAATTCAGCACACGAAACAGACCTGATACACATAACGTTCTACGGACCGCATGAATGCAGTTCCGGTACGCTTGTATAGGGGGACCAACGCTGTTTCGTGTGCCGTGGCGACCAGGGGGCGCCAACCTGAAACTTCGGGGGAATATTCTATACACAACGACAGGGGATGTCGTTAGCCAGGACGGAATTATCTAATAAATAATTCATGTTGCCGCCACAATGACGGCAACATGAACGATTCGCAGCAATTAGTGGATGCCACCAATGCGGCTTAAACGAACGCCAGTCGGCCATTCGCCTTCTTGTTTGTCGAAACTCATCCAGATAGCGGTGGCTTTACCCACCAGATTCGCTTCCGGAACAAAGCCCCAGTAACGGCTGTCCGCGCTGTTATCGCGGTTATCGCCCATCATGAAATACTGTCCCGGCGGCACAATCCAGGTCGCCAGTTGTTGCCCCGATTGCTGGTAATACATCCCCACCTGATCCTGCGCAATTGGCACGGTCAAAATGCGGTGCGTCACCTCGCCCAGCGTCTCTTTACGTTCTGTCAGACGAACACCATTTTCTTTCGTTTCGCTCAGTGGAATCTCAAAGAAACCGCTGGTTGCTTCACCACCGTTACGGCGTGCAAATGTCTGAACAAAATCGCTCGGTTGCACATCGCTATAGGTCACCGGCAGTGCGTTTTCACAGGCCTGACCCGACTTACAGCCAGGCTGAATGGTCACTTCTTTCGCGACCGGATTGTAGGTCACTTTATCGCCCGGTAAGCCAACTGCGCGTTTGATGTAATCCAGACGAGGATCTTCCGGGTATTTAAACACCACGATATCGCCACGTTTCGGATGACCGGTTTCGATCAGGGTCTTCTGATAAATCGGATCTTTAATACCGTAGGCGAATTTCTCCACCAGAATAAAATCGCCGATTAACAGCGTCGGCATCATCGAACCTGACGGGATCTGGAAAGGCTCATAAATAAATGAACGCACAACCAGCACAATCGCCAGCACCGGAAAAACCGAAGCGCCCGTTTCCAGCCAGCCAGGCTTTGGCGAGACTTTCTTCAGCGTGGCTTTATCCAGTGAATCTCCGGCAGCAGCCTGTGCTGCCGCCTGACGCTCCCGACGTTTTGGTGCGAAGATAAACTTATCCACGCACCACAAAATGCCCGTGACCAAGGTGGCAATCACCAGAATCAGGGCAAACATATTCGCCATGCCAACTCCTTAAGGATTATTTGCTGTCTTTACCGACATGAAGAATGGCGAGGAACGCTTCCTGAGGCAGCTCAACGTTACCGATCTGCTTCATACGCTTCTTACCTTCTTTCTGCTTCTGCAGCAGCTTTTTCTTACGGCTGATATCACCGCCATAGCATTTTGCCAGAACGTTTTTACGCAACTGTTTCACGGTTGAACGCGCGATAATATGCGTTCCGATAGCCGCCTGAATTGCGATATCAAACTGCTGACGAGGGATCAGATCTTTCATCTTCTCCACCAGCTCACGACCACGGCTCTGGGAGTTATCACGGTGCGTAATCAGCGCTAACGCATCGACGCGTTCGTTGTTGATCAACACATCGACACGCACCATGTCGGACGCCTGGAAGCGTTTGAAGTTGTAATCCAGCGACGCATAGCCACGGGAGGTCGATTTCAGACGGTCAAAGAAGTCGAGCACCACTTCCGCCATCGGAATCTCATAAGTCAGCGCCACCTGGTTACCGTGGTAAACCATGTTGGTCTGCACGCCGCGCTTCTCAACGCACAGGGTAATGACGTTACCGAGATAGGCCTGCGGCAGCAGCATGTGACACTCTGCGATCGGCTCGCGCAGCTCATAGATATTATTCAGCGGCGGCAGTTTTGAGGGGCTGTCGACGTAAATAATCTCTTTCGCGGTGGTTTCCACTTCATAAACTACCGTTGGCGCAGTGGTGATCAGGTCCAGATCGTATTCACGCTCCAGACGCTCCTGAATGATCTCCATGTGCAACAGGCCAAGGAAGCCACAGCGGAAACCGAAGCCCAGCGCGGTTGAGCTCTCCGGCTCATAGAACAAAGAGGCGTCATTGAGGCTCAGCTTGCCAAGCGCATCGCGGAAGTTCTCGTAGTCATCAGAGCTGACCGGGAACAAACCTGCGTAAACCTGCGGTTTTACCTTTTTGAAGCCTGGCAGCGCTTTTTCTGCCGGATTACGCGCCTGGGTCAGGGTATCGCCCACCGGTGCGCCGAGAATGTCTTTAATGGCGCAGACCAGCCAGCCTACCTCGCCGCATTTCAGCTCGGTACGGTCAACCTGTTTTGGCGTGAAGATCCCCAGACGGTCCGCGTTATAGACCTGACCGGTGCTCATCACCTTAATTTTGTCGCCCTTGCGCAGGGTGCCGTTTTTAATACGCACCAGCGACACAACGCCAAGATAGTTATCAAACCAGGAGTCAATGATCAGCGCCTGTAACGGCGCATCCGGATCGCCTTCCGGCGGCGGAATATCGCGCACCAGACGTTCCAGAACGTCGGTCACGCCCACGCCGGTTTTCGCCGAGCAGCGCACAGCATCGGTCGCATCAATACCGACGATGTCTTCAATCTCTTCGGCGACACGCTCGGGATCGGCGGCTGGCAGGTCAATTTTGTTCAGGACCGGCACCACTTCGAGATCCATTTCCATCGCGGTATAGCAGTTCGCCAGGGTCTGCGCCTCTACGCCCTGCCCGGCATCCACCACCAGCAAAGCGCCTTCACAAGCGGCAAGAGAACGGGAAACTTCATACGAGAAGTCGACGTGGCCTGGAGTGTCAATGAAGTTAAGCTGGTAGATTTCACCATCAGAAGCTTTGAAATCGAGCGTTACGCTCTGCGCTTTGATAGTAATACCGCGCTCACGCTCAAGATCCATCGAGTCGAGAACCTGCGCTTCCATTTCACGGTCAGACAGGCCACCGCAGATCTGAATAATACGGTCAGACAGCGTCGATTTACCGTGGTCGATGTGAGCTATGATCGAAAAGTTACGTATGTTCTTCATATAATGTAATTATTGTGCCTTACGACAGGTTGGACAGGCTCTGAGAAGTCGCTGTTCTGAGCTTAACGTCTTGTTTAACTGAAACGCCGCATTCTACACTACAACGCTGAGGCGAGGAAATGGTCATAGAGTAAGGATAGCGGGAACGGGAAACGGTATCGCTTTTCTGATGTAAAACAGAGTAAGAGGGGCATAATGCCTGATGGCGCAAGCTTATCAGGCCTGGTGGGCTTACTGATTGTAGGTAGGCCGGATAAGGCGAAGTCGCCATCCGGCAAGAATATCATGGAGTCGTTTCGGTAGAGGATGTTTCAACGCGCACCAGACCGGGCGCCAGGGCGACGCTTAAAATCACCGGCTGCCAGGCTTCTCGCGTGGCAAGCTTGCGGGAGAAACCACGCGCAATCAGGAATCCGCCCACGCCCCCCAGCACTGCGCCACTTAACGCTGCGAGATCCGAGCCGAACATTACCTGAAATAACGATGCAACAAGGAATAACCCCACCAGCGGCGACAGGTAAACCAACATGGCCGAGCCCAGCAAGCTGCCTTCGGCAATTCCCAGTTCCACTTTCTGACCCGGCACTAAAGGCTCTTCGCTCGGCACCACAATCGTATGCGTGGTCTGTGGCCCCAGCTTGTTCAGTACGCGGCTGCCGCAACCGGCGCGTGAGGCGCAACTGCTGCACGACGCTTTCACATCGCAACTGACCAGCGCCTCTCCGTTTTGCCAGGAGACAACGGTTGCCCACTCTTTAATCACTGTGCGGCCCCAAATTTGAGGGTGTCCGCAATACGTTTCGCGGTTTGCGGCGGTAATTCTCCCACGATAGTGATTTCCGCGTTATCGCGCACGGTAGTGCTTACCGTTCTGCGCCCTGTCCTCAACATCTGCTCGGTGCTGGCCCGGGTCGCACGGTTTACATTCACCGAGAAGCTGAACAAACCATCCGAATAAAGACGCGACTCAATCGGCATATTATCCATCGTTGGCAACGGTCTGCGCCCACTGGAGACTTCGCTAAACCCTTGCGGAAGCCAGGTGGGACTCCAGTTGAATTTCGCTTTTTCACCCACAGGAACAGAGAGCAGCGGCGGGAGATTGGCTTTTGCCAGCGTCTGCATGCTACTGCCTGGATCCTGATTGACGGTAAAAGCGATGACCCGGAATTGTTCTAACGTTTCGCCATCACGATCGAGGAGATCGACCCGCATTGGTAACTTCGATTCGGTATCCATCCAGACAATATAGCTGTAACGCGTGCCATCACGCGCGACAACGCGAATCACCTCGCACAGACGATCAGCGATGCGCGTACGGCCCACTGAGATGAAATCATAATAGGGGGCGAGACGTTTGAAATCGGTGTAGATAAGCGATGGCAGGGAGTCAACGATATAGTCACCGTTCAGCGTGAACGGCTCAAGGCCAGGTTCAAAATAGCTGATTTCATTACCGCGCTGTACCACCTCACGACGGGGACCATCCATTTGCAACAACTGCGCAAGCGGGCGGTTATCCAGGCGTGCATGCCGATAACGCAGTGACTCAACACCTTGTTTAGTAATGCTGACGAATGACAGCTCGTAATTGAGTGACTGGCTGGCCACGTTCATCTGCTGCAATAACGCCCCGGACGCAGTGTTGGCCGAGGCGTTTACAGAGAAGAACAGGCTACCCGCCACAAGTGACATGGCAAACCAAAGTTGCTTCATTACTGCGATTGCGTTCCTAGAGTTTGAATTCCTGGCACCTGGACAGCAGCTTGCTGTGTTTGTGCCTGCTCAAACTGAAGCTGTTCGGAGTGCAGTCGGCGTTGCAGTTCGTAATCCTGCAACATGGCATTAATACGACGACGCTGCTCCTGTACCTGCTGCTGTTGCCCACCGTTCGCGGTAGCATCAGAAGGTACTCCCAGGCTGACCGGGCTGGCTTTACCCATCATCGGCAAAGTGTTAAAGACCGGGGTCTCAGGCTGCTGGGACGTTTCAGATTGTCCATTATAGTGCTGGACACCAACAATAACTGCAAGCGATACGCATGCAGCGACACCCATTTGCGTGAGTTGTGCTGCCCACGGACGCATTTTTTGCCAGAATGGCATTTTTTGCCACTGATGCGGTGCGGGCTGGGCCTCAGGAATTAATGGCGCCGTCTGGCGTACTGGCTCATTTTCAATGGCAGCCATCACGCGAGCGGAGATATCGAAATGAAGCACGTCAGGTGTATCACCCCGCATAGAATCGCGGATCAGGTGATAACCTTCCCAGGTTTTTTGCATTTCCGGGTCATGAGCCAGTTCTTTGAGCAGCTCATTGTCCAGCGTTTCGCCATCCATTAAAGCGGAAAGTTTTTCTTTCTGCATGCCTAATACCTTTTCCAGTATCCCGCTATCGTCAACGCCTGA
>OKVW01001301.1_pt1 | contig 10692 bp, 10 predicted proteins | sample 1606991 | NCBI WGS metagenome assembly OKVW01 (sample SAMN03281021, study PRJEB24777) | human gut metagenome | isolation source: fecal sample PR177 from 1 month old male Malay infant, vaginal delivered...
GCGACGCGTCAGATGCTGAACAAGCCACCGTTACCGTTCACTAAAGGGCTGCGTCTGGGCAACATGCCGCAGATCCGTACTATCGTCGATGAAGAGCTGGAAAGCGTGTGGACCGGCAAGAAAACGCCGCAGCAGGCGCTGGACTCTGCGGTAGAACGTGGTAATCAGTTGCTGCGTCGCTTTGAGCAGTCGACGAAGTCTAAATGATGGAAATGCCGGATAGCGCTGCGCTTATCCGGCCTACGGGGTATCTCCTGTAGGCCGGGTAAGGCGGCAGCCGTCACCCGGCACAGTTCAGGACAACTATCTCAATGTCATCATCCCGTCCGGTGTTTCGCTCGCGTTGGCTGCCCTATTTGCTGGTCGCGCCACAACTGGCGATCACCGTCATTTTCTTTATCTGGCCCGCGGGCGAAGCGTTGTGGTATTCGCTACAAAGTGTCGATCCGTTTGGGCTGTCCAGCCAGTTTGTCGGGCTGGATAATTTCGTCACGCTGTTTCATGACAGCTACTATCTCGACGCCTTCTGGACCACAATCAAATTCAGCGCGCTGGTGACCTTCAGCGGTCTACTGGTATCGCTGTTTTTTGCCGCCCTGGTGGATTACGTGGTGCGTGGCAGTCGCCTGTACCAGACGCTGATGTTGCTGCCTTATGCCGTCGCGCCCGCCGTCGCCGCCGTATTGTGGATCTTCCTGTTTAACCCAGGACGCGGACTGATCACCCACTTCCTTGAGCAGTTTGGTTATGACTGGAACCATGCGCAGAACAGCGGCCAGGCGATGTTCCTGGTGGTTTTCGCCTCTGTGTGGAAGCAGATTAGTTACAACTTCCTTTTCTTTTTTGCCGCGTTGCAGTCGATCCCACGTTCGCTGGTGGAAGCTGCTGCGATTGATGGCGCAGGGCCGATCCGCCGCTTCTTCAGACTCTCGTTACCGCTGATAGCGCCAGTGAGTTTCTTCCTGCTGGTGGTCAATCTGGTGTATGCCTTTTTTGATACGTTTCCGGTTATCGACGCCGCGACCGCAGGCGGCCCGGTGCAGGCCACCACGACGCTGATTTATAAGATCTACCGCGAAGGGTTTGCCGGGCTGGATCTCTCTGCCTCCGCTGCGCAATCGGTGGTGCTGATGTTCCTCGTCATCATTCTGACGGTGGTGCAGTTCCGCTATGTGGAAAGTAAGGTGCGTTACCAATGATTGAGAACCGTCGCGGGCTGACGATATTCAGCCACACCATGCTGATACTGGGGATTGCGGTGATTTTGTTTCCGCTGTACGTCGCGTTTGTCGCGGCAACGCTGGACAACAACGCGGTGTTTGCAACGCCAATGACGCTCGTTCCCGGCACGCATTTGCTGGAGAACATGAAAAACATCTGGGTCAACGGTGTCGGGGTAAACAGTGCGCCCTTCTGGTTGATGATGCTCAACAGCTTCATCATGGCGTTTGGCGTCACGGTAGGCAAAATCGCCGTCTCGATGCTCTCCGCCTTTGCCATCGTGTGGTTTCGTTTTCCCCTGCGTAACCTGTTCTTCTGGATGATTTTTATCACCCTGATGCTGCCGGTCGAAGTGCGTATTTTCCCGACGGTAGAGGTGATCGCCAACCTGAAAATGCTCGATAGCTACGCAGGGTTAACCCTGCCGCTGATGGCCTCGGCGACGGCGACATTCCTGTTCCGCCAGTTCTTTATGACGTTGCCGGATGAACTGATTGAAGCGGCGCGGATTGATGGCGCGTCACCGATGCGTTTTTTCCGCGACATCGTATTGCCGCTGTCGAAAACCAATCTGGCGGCGCTGTTCGTCATTACCTTTATCTACGGCTGGAACCAGTATCTGTGGCCGCTGTTGATTATCACCGACGTCAATCTGGGCACCGCCGTAGCGGGGATCAAAGGCATGATCGCCACCGGTGAAGGCACCACATTGTGGAATCAGGTGATGGCGGCGATGCTGCTAACCCTCATTCCCCCTGTAGTGATTGTTTTAGCCATGCAGCGTGCGTTTGTGCGCGGCCTGGTCGATAGCGAGAAATAAGATGGCAGGTTTGAAATTACAGGCAGTTACCAAAAGCTGGGATGGCAAAACCCAGGTGATCCAACCGCTGACGCTGGATGTGGCGGACGGGGAATTCATTGTGATGGTCGGTCCGTCCGGTTGTGGTAAATCAACGCTATTGCGCATGGTTGCCGGGCTGGAGCGCGTGACCAGCGGCGATATCTGGATTGACCGTCAGCGCGTGACCGAGATGGAGCCGAAAGACAGAGGCATCGCGATGGTCTTTCAGAACTACGCGCTCTACCCGCACATGAGTGTGGAAGAGAATATGGCCTGGGGACTAAAAATCCGTGGGATGGGCAAGGGCCATATTGAACAGCGGGTAAAAGAAGCGGCGCGTATTCTCGAACTGGACGGCCTGCTTAAACGCCGACCCCGCGAGCTTTCCGGCGGTCAGCGTCAGCGTGTGGCGATGGGGCGGGCCATTGTACGCGATCCAGCGGTTTTCCTGTTTGATGAACCGTTGTCGAACCTGGATGCCAAACTGCGTGTGCAGATGCGCCTGGAGCTACAGCAATTGCACCGTCGTCTGAATACCACGTCGCTGTACGTCACCCACGACCAGGTCGAAGCGATGACGCTCGCTCAACGCGTCATGGTGATGAACAAAGGCGTTGCCGAGCAGATTGGCACGCCGGTGGAGGTGTATGAAAAACCGGCCAGCCGCTTTGTGGCGAGCTTTATCGGCAGTCCGGCGATGAACCTGCTGGAAGGGCGTATCAGCAGCACGGGGACGCACTTTGAGCTGGATAGCGGTATGATGCTGCCCATTAACGGGTTCTGGCGTCGTTATGCCGGGCGTAAGATGACGCTGGGCATCCGTCCGGAGCATTTTGCGCTAAGCTCTCAGGCAGAAGGCGGTGTGCCGCTGGTGATGGACACGCTGGAGATGCTGGGCGCTGATAATCTGGCGCACGGGCGCTGGGGCGAACAGAAACTGGTGGTCCGGCTGGCGCATCAGGTGCGCCCCGAAGCAGGCAGCACGCTGTGGTTGCATCTGCCGGAAAATCATTTACATCTTTTTGATGGTGAAACAGGACAACGTGTATGAGTCACTGGCCGTATCCCCACATCGTCGCCCATCGCGGCGGCGGTAAACTGGCACCGGAAAACACGCTGGCGGCGATAGACGTCGGCGCCCATTACGGGCATACCATGATTGAGTTTGATGCAAAGCTTTCAAAGGACGGGGAAATTTTTCTGCTGCACGACGATAACCTGGAGCGTACCAGCAACGGCTGGGGTGTGGCAGGTGAACTCAACTGGCAGGACTTACTGCGTGTGGATGCTGGCGGCTGGTACAGCGGCGAATTTAAAGGCGAACCGCTGCCGTTGCTGTCACAGGTTGCGGAGCGCTGTCGGCAGCATGGCATGATGGCCAATATCGAAATTAAACCGACAACCGGAACCGGGCCGCAAACAGGGAAAGCGATCGCGCTCGCCGCCCGGGAATATTGGCAGGGAATGCCCGAGCCGCTGCTGTCGTCATTTGATATCGACGCGCTGGAAGCGGCACAGGCCGCGGTGCCGGAATTACCGCGAGGTCTGTTGCTCGACGTGTGGCGGGATGACTGGCGCGAGCTAACCGACCGTCTGGCGTGTGTGTCGATTCATCTGAACCACAATCTGCTGGATGAAGCACGGGTCAACCAGCTTAAAGCGGCGGGATTACACATTCTGGTGTACACCGTCAACAAACCCCAGCGCGCAGCGGAACTCCTGCGCTGGGGCGTGGATTGCATCTGTACCGATGCCATTGACCTGATTGGCCCGGACTTTACCGCTGCGGGTTAAGCATATCGCCATTCTGACGCGGCGGTAGCATATGCTGCTGGCCGCTCTGTTGGCTCATCCCACCGTTAAGCATTCCGCCATTGATGTTCGGCAGCGGCTGTTCACGCGGTTGACCCTGCTGGACCCGCTGCTGGTTGTTATTGATCTGCGTTTGCAGATGCTGCTGCTGGATTTGCGTCTGCGTCTTTAACTGCTGATTCAACATTCCTTTCTGCTGGATCTGCTGCGTCTGCATTTGGGTTTGCATCCGCTGCTGGCTGGGGATCTGATAGCCCGGCTGGTTCGGGTTGTTCAGGGTGTTAATCGGCTGTGCGAGACAGGCAAACGGTATAAGCGCTGTCAAAATGAAGAGTTGTTTCATCATCGTTCCTCCTCTGAGGTCTTTCTTAAGTTTACGCCTTTCCTGGCGAAACGAGGATCATTTCAGAGTTATGCACCAGGCTTAGTGAGGGGCTGACCCCACATCTTAAGGAGAATAATGATGATACAACCGACGTTTTTGCGCCGGGTAGCCCTTGCTGCTCTGCTCTCAGGAAGCTGCTTCAGCGTACTTGCCGCGCCCCCTCCGCCACCCCCGGTGTCGTATGGCGTGGAAGAGGATGTGTTCCATCCCGTTCGGGCGAAGCAGGGAATGGTGGCGTCTGTGGATGCGCTGGCGACGCAGGTTGGGGTGGATATTCTTAAACAGGGCGGGAACGCTGTGGATGCCGCGGTAGCCGTGGGCTATGCGCTGGCGGTCACGCATCCGCAAGCCGGGAACCTGGGCGGCGGCGGTTTTATGCTGCTGCGGACCAAAGAAGGTAAGACCACGGCAATCGATTTTCGCGAAATGGCGCCTGCTAACGCCACGCGCGATATGTTCCTGGACGAGCAGGGCAATCCCGACAGTAAAAAATCGCTGACCTCGCACCTGGCGTCCGGTACACCAGGCACAGTGGCAGGATTTTCTCTGGCGCTGGAAAAATATGGCACGCTGCCGCTGAACAAAGTGATACGTCCCGCCATGAAACTGGCGGAAGAAGGCTTTGTGGTCAATGACGCGCTGGCTGACGATCTCCACACCTACGGCAGTGAAGTGATCCCCAACCATGAAAACAGCAAAGCGATCTTCTGGAAAGACGGCGAGCCGCTGAAAAAGGGCGATAAGCTGGTGCAGAAGAACCTGGCGAAAAGCCTCGAACTGATTGCGGAAAATGGCCCGGACGCGTTTTACAAAGGGGCTATCGCCGACCAGATTGCCCAGGAGATGCAGAAAAACGGCGGGTTAATCACTAAAGACGATCTGGCCGCTTATAAAGCCGTGGAACGCACGCCCATCAGCGGTGATTATCGCGGGTATCAGGTGTACTCAATGCCGCCGCCGTCATCCGGTGGGATTCACATCGTGCAGATCCTGAATATCCTCGAAAACTTTGATATGAAGAAATACGGCTTTGGTAGTGCAGACGCGATGCAGGTGATGGCGGAAGCCGAAAAACAGGCCTATGCCGACCGTTCAGAATATCTGGGTGACCCGGATTTTGTGAAGGTGCCGTGGCAAGCGTTGACGGACAAAGCGTATGCCAAATCCATTGCCGGGCGGATTGATATCAACAAGGCGAAGCCCTCCAGTGAGATTCGTCCGGGTAAGCTTGCGCCTTACGAAAGTAACCAGACCACCCACTTTTCAGTGGTGGATAAAGACGGTAATGCCGTGGCCGTGACCTATACCCTCAACACCACCTTTGGTACGGGCATTGTGGCAGGTAACACAGGTATTTTGTTGAACAACGAGATGGATGACTTCTCAGCGAAGCCCGGCGTGCCGAACGTTTATGGGCTGGTGGGCGGTGACGCAAACGCCGTGGGGCCGAAGAAGCGTCCGTTGTCGTCGATGTCGCCCACCATTGTGGTGAAAGACGGGAAAACCTGGCTGGTCACCGGCAGTCCGGGTGGAAGCCGTATCATCACCACGGTACTGCAAATGGTAGTGAACAGTATTGATTTTGGGATGAACGTGGCGGAAGCGACGAATGCGCCGCGCTTTCACCATCAGTGGTTGCCGGATGAGCTGCGGGTGGAAAAAGGGTTTAGCCCGGACACCCTCAAACTGCTTGAACAAAAAGGGCAAAAGGTGGTGCTAAAAGAGGCGATGGGAAGTACCCAGAGTATTATGGTAGGGCCGGATGGCGCGCTGTATGGCGCATCTGATCCGCGTTCGGTGGACGATTTAACGGCAGGGTATTGATTTTGTTGCCGGGTAAGGCGAAGCCGCCACCCGGCAATTTGTCACTTCATTCGCGCCATAAAATACGCATCCACGTATTCGCCGTTACGCAGAGCGTACTTCTTGCCGGTTCCCTCTATCTCAAATCCATACTTTTTATACACCGCCACGGCGGGAGCATTATCGGCGAATACCGTTAATTCAATACGTTCAACGCGCAACCAGTTGTCGCACATGTCGATCATGGTATGCATTAACGCGCTGGCGACGCCGCGGTTTTGCCACTGCGCATCGACACAAATACCAAAGTCGGCGACGTGGCTACGGCGTGGGCGCTGAACGACGGCGATACTAAGATGTCCGACAACGTGGTCGTCGATGCAGGCGACGAGCTGCTTGATGCCTGGCTGCTCGGCGAGCCGCGTCTGCCACATCTCAATAGAAGGATGAGGAACCTGTAGCGTGTTGTAATACACCTCGGGTTGAGCATGGATCTGACGAATAGCGTCATAATCTTTGGTTTCCGCGTGGCGTATGACTATCTCACTCATTCCTTATCTCCTTCAGGGTTAATCGCGATTTTACAGTCGCTGAGTTTGAAAAAACCGTCAACTGCATTTTTTTGCAAAAAACCACTGGACAAACGTAAATGAGAATGATTATTATTGCTTTGCGTTCAGGATGACCCTCGCGGAGAACCTGAAAGCACGACATTGCTCACATTGCTTCCAGTATTACTTTAGCCAGCTTCTCGCTGGCTTTTTTTTGCCTGAGATCGAGTGGCGGCTTCAGTCTCTGTTTGTTCTGTCGCAATGGGCTCTTTTATCTCAACATTCGTCTCTTTTACTATACCGACGGCGTTGTTCTTTTGCTCCAGCGGTGGGAGCGTTTCGGCTTTTCCGGTAAAAATACCGCCCTTTTTCATCGACAGCGTGCGATAGGACAGGGTGCCGTTCACATTGCCGTGCTCGCAAATTTCAATTGTGTCGCTGGAGCATTGCCCGACCACATTGCCGTCAACGATCAGTTCCTGGCAGACAATATTGCCTTCTACCATGCCGCTACGCATGACTTTGATCATCTTGTCTTTCGCATCAATGTTGCCAAAGAGCGTCCCGTGAATGTAGACGTGCCCGGCAGCCACAATGTTGCCGTCGACGCGGACGTCACAGGCGATAATGGTGGTCGCGCTTTTTTCTGCAACTGTCGCGTCTTTGTCAGCGACCGGCGCGGGCGTCGGATTTATTACCGCTTGCTTGTTCTCAACGTCTTTATTCTTTTTAAACATGTTCATTACCTGAGTACGTAGTCCATGGGTTAGAAAACTGGTAAAGGAGAGGGCCGTAAAACACCCTGTCAGAAGCGTGTCGGATAAATACCAGGCCACCAGCGCGAGTAGCCAGAACAGAAGCGCAAAATTGAAAGCGAGGTACTTTTTATCCATGTTGAAGGCCGATCGTTCCTTTAGCGAGCCTGGGGATTCAGCGTCATCCTTATCCGGATTTTTATTGATGGGATCAAACGGTTTCTGACTCTATTAATCTGAAAATGTTTTTTTTATGAAATAGTTATAAATTACGGATATGTTTTTTATTCATTCATTCGTTGAGGGTATTCTTCCGGCGGGAAAACGGAAAAAGATTACCCTCAAAGACGCCTTGCGCTATGGTTAACCCATCGCGATTAACCAGGGACTGAATGATGACTCTACACTGCGCATTTATCGGATTCGGTAAGAGTACGACCCGCTACCACCTTCCGTATGTTCTCAACCGTAAAGACAGTTGGCATGTGGCGCATATCTTCCGCCGTCACGCAAAGCCGGAAGAACAGGCACCGATTTACTCGCATATCCATTTCACCAGCGATCTTAATGACGTTCTCGACGATCCGCAGGTAAAACTGGTCATTATCTGCACCCACGCCGACAGCCATTTTGACTATGCGAAACGGGCGCTGGAAGCCGGGAAAAACGTGCTGGTTGAGAAACCGTTCACCCCCACGATGATTGAAGCCAACGTCCTGTTTGAACTGGCGCAAAGCAAAGGGCTGATCGTGACGCCGTATCAAAACCGTCGCTTCGACTCCTGTTTCCTGACGGCGAAAAAGGCGATCGAAAGCGGCAAGCTGGGTGAGATTGTGGAAGTGGAAAGCCACTTCGATTACTACCGTCCGCTAGCAGAAACCAAACCGGGTTTACCACAAGATGGCGCATTTTATGGCCTGGGTGTACACACCCTGGATCAAATCATCTCGCTGTTCGGCCGTCCCGACCATGTAACGTATGACATTCGCAGCCTGCGCAATAAAGCGAATCCGGATGACACCTTTGAAGCGCAGCTCTTTTACGGTGACCTGAAAGTGATTGTGAAAACCAGCCACCTGGTGAAAATCGACTATCCAAAATTCATCGTTCACGGTACGAAAGGCTCGTTCATCAAATATGGCATTGACCAGCAGGAAACCAGCCTGAAGGCCAACATCATGCCGGGCGATCCGGGCTTTGCGGCGGATGATTCCGTAGGGTTGCTGGAGTACGTCAATGACGACGGTGTGACGGTAAAAGAAGAGATGAAACCAGAAACGGGCGACTATGGCCGCGTCTATGATGCTCTCTTTGAAACCCTCACGCGCGGGACGCCAAATTACGTCAAGGAATCTGACGTACTGACCAATCTTGAAATTCTTGAGCGCGGGTTCGAACAGGCGTCTCCCGCCACGATAACCCTTGCAAAATAACCAGACCAGACTCCTCTGAGCTTGTTCATATTTTTTGAACAGAGGAGTCAATTTTCACCCTCTATCATCCCTGGTCAATTGAGTCCACACTGACTCCATCGAAAACATCTGGGGGTGAACACAATGATCTACTTACGCAAAGCAAACGAACGTGGCCACGCAAATCATGGCTGGCTGGACTCCTGGCATTCCTTCTCGTTTGCCGATTATTACGATCCAAACTTTATGGGCTTCTCGGCACTGCGCGTGATTAACGACGATGTGATCGAAGCCGGTCAGGGTTTCGGTACGCACCCGCACAAAGACATGGAAATTCTGACTTACGTACTGGAAGGTGCCGTTGAGCACAAAGACAGTATGGGTAACAAAGAGCAGGTTCCGGCGGGTGAGTTCCAGATTATGAGCGCGGGTACCGGGATCCGTCACTCTGAGTACAATCCGAGTGAAACCGATCGTCTGCGTCTGTATCAGATCTGGATCATTCCGGAAAAAACCGGTATCACGCCGCGTTACGAACAGCGCCGCTTTGATGCTGTGCAGGGCAAACAACTGGTGCTGTCACCGGATGCGCGCGACGGTTCGCTGAAAGTGTACCAGGATATGGAACTGTATCGCTGGGCGCTGGTGAAAGGTGAGCAGTCAGTTCATCAAATTGCCGCTGAACGCCGCGTCTGGATCCAGGTGGTAAAAGGTGAGGTGAGCATTAACGGCACCAAAGCGACCACCAGCGATGGCCTGGCGATTTGGGATGAGCAGGCACTGTCAATTCACGCCGACAGTGACAGCGAAGTGTTACTGTTTGACCTGCCGCCGGTATAACCCGACATAAGATTGCCCGGTGACGCTGCGTTTACCGGGCCTACGGGCCGGATGTGACATGAAAATGTTGCTATCCGGCTTGTTATCGTTTGTCATTAATTGCTCTCGTCCGTGGTAAACTGGGCAAATCTATCCCTTTTTAACGCTTCAGGACGATGAAAAAGAAAAGACCCGTACTTCAGGATGTCGCTGACCGTGTCGGCGTGACCAAAATGACGGTTAGCCGTTTTTTGCGTAATCCGGAGCAAGTTTCCGTTGCACTGCGGGGCAAGATCGCTGCTGCACTCGATGAACTGGGTTACATTCCCAATCGCGCGCCTGATATTCTCTCCAACGCCACCAGCCGGGCCATTGGCGTTCTGCTGCCATCGTTAACCAACCAGGTATTTGCTGAAGTGCTTCGCGGCATTGAGGCCGTGACGGATGCGCATGGCTATCAAACCATGCTGGCGCACTACGGTTACAAACCTGAGATGGAGCAGGAACGGCTGGAATCGATGCTCTCGTGGAATATTGACGGCCTGATCCTGACTGAGCGTACTCACACCCCACGCACGTTGAAAATGATTGAGGTGGCAGGGATTCCGGTGGTTGAACTGATGGACAGCCAGTCACCTTGCCTTGATATTGCCGTCGGCTTTGACAACTTTGAAGCGGCACGTCAGATGACCGCGGCGATTATCGCCCGGGGTCACCGTCACATCGCTTATCTGGGGGCGCGTCTCGATGAACGTACTATCATAAAACAGAAGGGCTATGAACAGGCGATGCTGGATGCAGGTCTGACACCTTACAGTGTGATGGTGGAGCAATCCTCTTCTTACTCTTCGGGGATTGAGTTGATTCGTCAGGCGCGTCGTGAGTACCCGCAACTGGACGGTATCTTCTGTACTAACGATGACCTGGCGGTGGGGGCGGCTTTTGAATGTCAGCGTTTAGGGCTGCGGATCCCGGACGACATGGCGATTGCCGGTTTCCACGGTCATGATATCGGCCAGGTGATGGAGCCGCGTCTGGCGAGCGTCCTGACGCCGCGTGAACGTATGGGCCGCATTGGCGCAGAACGCCTGCT
>OKVW01001302.1_pt1 | contig 10684 bp, 10 predicted proteins | sample 1606991 | NCBI WGS metagenome assembly OKVW01 (sample SAMN03281021, study PRJEB24777) | human gut metagenome | isolation source: fecal sample PR177 from 1 month old male Malay infant, vaginal delivered...
GTACTTTTGGACAATGTCACCTTCGAGGACGCCTTAAAGCCTATCGTGGAGGTCTCCCGCAACACTTGCGGCAAACTCGCCATTGTTAACCCAGAAGAGTTGAACCAGCAAATTCATTTCTTCACAACTCCGGGGTGGCGCGGGAGTGACGAATTTGTACGCAGTCTTACGATGGTGCGAGATATGGTAGAACTGAACGGTGAAATCGTCCTCGGATCTGACTGGATGCTGCCATGTTGGTATGGAAGAGGCTCGTCCAAGAGTCAAATTCTACAAAAGAAGAAGAGTATGTCGTCCATCGCATTTGACCAAAACTACGGTGGAAGATGGACCGGCAGCAGCTCCGGTGCGCTGGTCAACATCAATAAGCTCATGAATTGCAGGTCTTTGGCGACGCCGCTCTTTGAAGCCCAGAAGGACACAGACGAGTACTACATGGGCGTTGACGTTGCCCGTTCTCAAAACTCCAGTAATAACCAATCAGCCATCGTCGTTGGTAAGGTAAACCGCAATCAAGCTACCAACCGCATCGTGTCCATAGATGTGGTGAACGTGGCGGGCGTATCAAATGTGTTGAACTTTTCCTCTCAGGCAGTGCTGGTCAAGAAGTTGGCAAACCGCTTTCATCCTAAGATGGTGATTGTGGATGGGAACGGTCTTGGGTCCGGCCTTGTGGATGAGCTGCTCAAGGACACGGTGGACCCGACCACGCGGGAGCCGCTGGGTTGCTGGGACACAATCAACACTGATAATGAGCCAGAATCCCTAAACGCCGAGAAGTGCCTGTACGATCTGAAAGCGCAGGGTCTGCAAAGCCGCATCGTAACCGTATTCATCGATATGGTGGAGAGCGGAAAACTGCGTCTTCTGGAAAAGCGGGGTGACGGTGAGTTCACTGATCACGACCGGGAGAACTATAAAGAGTTCGTGGTGCCGTTTGTTCAGACCGACTTGCTCTTCGAGGAGATCAGCAACCTAAAAATCAAGGAACTGGGCGGTGGTCGGATGACGGTGGAAAAGGTTGTGTCGAAGCTAGACAAGGACCGGTATTCGGCACTTTCCTATATGCTGTGGTACATTTCCGAGTTTGAGAACAAGGTAAAGGAGCCTATTGACCGCGAGGCATTCCTATCCATGTTCGCGTTCAAAAAGCCTCAGATGGCGAAAGGCAGGAGGTGGTAAATGAGTGGAACATAAAGAAATTGACCCGGATATCCGCAAAAACTCCTATGAGTATGCCTGGAACTTCGCCCAACTCCAGCGGCAAATGCTGCGAAACCTTGTCTCAGACAAATCCGCATCTGTGACGTACACCCGGTACTCCAAGGAAGACCTGCTGAAATATATGCAGTCTCCAAAGAGTAACGAAAAGAATATCCGCAATGCTTCCATCTACATGTTTGACGCCTCCAGTCAGTACCGGAGGCTAATTTTATATTACGCGCAAATGATGTTGTGGGCCTACACAGTGGCGCCGCTGAATTTCGACCCTGACGCAAAGCCGGAGGCTGTTCGCAAAGCCTATTTTAAGGCCATCAGGCAAATTGAAAACATGAATATTAAACATGAGTTTCAAAAGGCAACCATCATTGCGCTGCGTGAAGGTGTGCTTTACGGCGTACAGTGGAGTGGGACAAACTCCTACTTCATTCAACGAATCAACCCGGACTACTGCAAGCTATCCTCCATCGAGGATGGCACATGGATGTACGCCGTGGATTTTTCCAAAATCAAAGAGGATGAGCTGGAGATGTATCCGCCTGAGTTCACCAGTCTTTACAATACCTACAAGAGCAGCGGACAGAAGTGGCAGGAGATCCCAAGCTCTATCTCCTTCTGCCTCAAAGCGGATGAAACCACCAGTCTGTACAGTATTCCGCCCTGGGCCTCCACCCTGCCCATGCTGCATGATATTGAGACCTTTAAAGAGCTTCAGGAGACTGCAACGGAGATCGCAAACTACAAGGTGATTGGGTTGGAAGTTCCCACAGATACCGAAGGAGTCCCGAAGATCGACTACCCTTTGGCAGAGAAGTATTACAGTCAAATGGCGGCAGCACTTCCCCCTTACGTTGGCGCGTTTATGGCCCCCATGAAGGCTACGGCATTAAACTTCGAAAAGAGCGGCGGGCTGAATGATGTGGACACTGTCAGTCGCTCCGAGGAGCAGTTCTGGCGCGAGGGTGGCACCTCTCCCCTGCTGTTTGGCTCTGCCGATAACGATACGGCGGGTGCGCTGAAACTGTCTATCGCCGCAGACGAGGAGATCATGCTTGGGCTGGCGGCCCAGTGCGAGCGGCTGGTCAACCGCATCCTAAAAAATATGTCTGGGACGCAGAAGTTCAAGATTAATATCCTTCCCGTGACGACCTTCAATCGTTCTGACTGGATCACCAACTATAAAGATGGCGCTGCCATGGGGCTTCCTGTAAAAAGCGCATGGGCCGCTACGCTTGGACTATCTCCCGGCGATATTCTTGGTATAAATTTTGTGGAAATGGAGCTTTTGAACATGGGTGATTTGGAGCCTATGAGCAGCTCGTATACTCAGAGCGGCGACACAGGCCGTCCGGTAAAAAGTGATGGCGACTTGACCAAATCTGGAACACAGACGCGTGACAACGACAGCAATGTAAATCGGTAAGGTGGTATGAAATGCAGGTTTTACAGGTACTAAAAAGCTGACTGAAGACGGTTGGGCCGAGATCAAAACTCAATACGGTATCAAGCCTGCGGTTTGGACGTTTCGCTATGACGAGTCCAAGCCGCTTTGCTTTGATATAAAAGATGCCTCTCTCCGGGGCAAATGCGCACTGACTGACAAGCTGGTCATGCGGTTTTAACGGACGGGAGGTGAAAAAGTGGAAAAGAAAAAGATTGGAATTAATTTTGAGCTGTCCTTTTCTGAGATAGAGGATATCAACCCGTCCTTTGCGCGGGGCAAGGTCCGTGTGGCCTATACCGGGCGCAACCGAAATATGAGCGACATTTCCAAGGAAGTCTTTGAGGAGGCAATGCCTTCTCTTTTTTATTGCCCTCTGGTGGGTCGATATGATCCGGAAGTGGATGACTTCGGAAGCCATGATATCCAGGTGGTGCGCAACAAGGATGGCGGCCTGCAAATCGAAAACGCAACATCCCCATTTGGCGTCGTATTCGCCGGCTCCCAACCAGAGTGGGTCTCTATTATTGAAGACAATGGTGCAGAACGTGAATACCTCCAGTGCGACGTGATTCTTTGGAAGCGTCAGTATGGTTATGAGTGCCTGTCCAAACAAGACATGTGGCATCAAAGCATGGAGATCGCAGTAGAAGCCTATCACGTCGACGCCGACGGCTACTTCGTCTTTGAGAAGATGCATTTTGAGGCGCTTTGCATATTGGGAAATTCGACTGAGCCGTGCTTCGAGAGCGCCAGCGTACAAATGATGTCGGGCGAGGCCGCTACAACTTATCGCCAGCAATTCTCTCTAATGATGGACGAGCTACGGGCTGTACCGGAACTGGGGACGCTTGATTTTAATTTCAAAAACGACAAAGGAGGGACCCATGATTTGAAACTGACTGACGAGATTCGGGATTCGGTACTCGCGGAGTATGGACTTGCCCTAGATGCCATTTCTTTTGAGGTGACAGAGGACATGGACGAGACGGCTTTCCGCGCCGCACTGGATTCTATGAAGGCGAGTGAGAACCCCAAGATGTCTGCGTTTGCCGCTACCTACAAGCAGAAGCGGGAGGCCATTTCCAACGCCCTAGCTCCGGTGGTGTCTTACACCGGCGATGGAGAGATTGCCAAGGAGATCTACTACTGGCTGTCTGATTTTGACAATCAGTACGCCTATGTGGAGCGTAATACTTATGAAGGCGGGGACTACAACTGTGACTACGGCCGCTTCCCCTATAGTTGGGATGAGAAGGAGCTGTCCGCTACCATCGCCGGCGACTTCGAGGAGATGATCCTCCAGTGGCTGACCCTGGACGAGAATGAAAAACTCCAGCAGAGCCGTCAGGCATTCGAGAAGCTGGGCATGGAGTTTGAATCCTATCGGCAGGCACACAGCGTTGAGAACACCGAGGTGGAGGCACTAAAGCAGTTCAAGGCAGAGCGTCTTACCGCCGAGCACAAGTCCGAGATCGACGCTGTGCTGGAGGAGTTCGAGGATCTGGCGGAGCGGGAGGAATACGCCGCCTTTACCGCCGACGAAAACAAGGCGGCCTATAATTTTGAGGACGTGGAGGCTCTGAAGAAGGAGCTTTACGCCATTCGCGGCAAGTACGCTGCTGCAAAATTCAGTAAGAAAAACACAAAACCCGCTGTGAAGGTTCCCATTGGCGGCATTGGCGGGCAAGAAGCCCCCGCTAAGTACGGTTAATTTTAAGGAGGAAAATGATTATGGCTAATGTGATTCATGGTGTGGTACGCACTGATGCAATGCTGGCGACTTCCGCTTCTGCGGGCCTGTTCAGCTTTAAGTATTTTGGTGCCGACGGAAACGCCGCCGACATCGACAACGGCTGTGTGGTCAAGCTGGATGGCCTGATGGAGGGTGAGCGTGAGCTGTATAAGGGCATCTCTCCCGCCGCTGACACCGCCCTATCTGACATCGTTCTGGTGGGTACGCCCGAGGTAATGTACGACGAACGGCTGCGCAATCTGGCGGACTTCTACAACGAAGCCGGAACCAACTGCCGCGGCTACATGCTACACACCGGCGATACCTTTTCTGTGACCACATCCTGTGTGGACGCCGCCGCAGAAATCGTCAAGGGTGACATTGTGGAGCTCCAGGCCGACACCAAGCTTAAGGTCGTTAAGACTCCCACTGCCGGCTCTACCAAGGTTGGCGTCGTCTATGACGACGTCGAGCAGGTCGGCACCCTGAAGTACGTTGTCATCCGTGTGGCCTGAGTCGAAAGAAGAGGAGGAATATATAGATGAAAAATAATGAGATTGTGCGTCTTGCAATGGACGTTTATCACGGCAGTGCCATGGTTCCCCAGGAGTTTGCGGACAAGCACCCCGTTGAGGTACTGCGGCAGGCTCTGCTGGACATGAACGGAGGCAGCGCCAAGTTCGACTTCCGTTCCTTCCGCCGCAACAAGACCGAGATTTTCGAGATCCTTGAGGAGGCTGTTCCTTCCCTTGTGAATGAGGGCCTTCAGGGCGATGAGTTCTTCATGAACCTAGTGGAGGAACGCAACCTGGCCGCCGGCGATATGAACGAGTTTGTCTCCGATGATAACACACTGTTCATCGTCTCTGAGATGGCTGACGGTATCGCCATCCCCCGGCGCCAGCGTATTGGTGAGAAGACCTCCGTCAGCGTGCGGACTTCTCTGCATGGCGTTCGTATCTTTGACGAACTGAGCCGCTTCCTGGCAGGCCGGATCGACTGGAACGCCATGATCGATAACCTGACCCGTGCTTACCGGGCGGAGAAGCTCAACGGCATGTACACCACCTTTGCCGGTATCACCGCTGCTACTCCCGGTCTGGACTCCACCTATGTGACCGGCGGAACCTACAACGAGGACAAGGTTCTGGAGCTTGTGGACCACGTGGAGGCCGCCACCGGCAAGACTGCAACCATCTTCGCCACCCGCCCCGCCCTTCGCAAGTGTGCATCTGCTGTGCTCTCCGACAACGCTAAGGACGACTACTTTAACCTGGGCTTCTACGGTAAGCTGGCCGGTACTCCCATGGTGCGCATCAAGAACCGTCACGCCGTTGGCACCAACAAGTTTATCTTCCCCGACAACAAGCTGTATGTCATCGCCTCCGACGATAAGCCCATCAAGCACGTCACTGAGGGCGAGGCTTACATTCTGGAGAAGGATGGCACCACCAACTCCGACATGACCATGGAGTACATGTTCACTGAAAAGTACGGGAATGCACTGATGGTCAACGAGAAGCTGGGCGTGTTCGAGCTGAGCAATTAACGTCTACGCCAAAGTTAGCAGTAGCTAACAATTAAACAGTAAGGAGAAACGAATTTGGCAAACACAAAGAAGGCTGCGGTAGGCGTTTCTACAAAGAAGCCCGCTGCCGCGAAAGCCCAAGTTGTAACTGCCGCTCAGACAAACGGGGAGCCAGTCGTGCAGACTGGCTCCCCTTCTCCTGTGGAGAAGCGTACGCCGGAGGTGCAGCTGACCGACATGGTGTGTGTGCGCTCCTGCTTTTACGGAAATCTGGTCTACGTGTCCAAGAAGACAGGGGCCATTGTCGAGTGGCAGAATTTTGACGCAGAGCAGTACATGACTGTGGAGGAACTGCTCTATATGCGTAATTCCCAGCCCAGATTCTTCAAGGAGCCTTGGATCAGGATTGTCGGTGACAACGCTGGCGCCGTTTTCAAGTTCCTTAGTCTGGAGAGATATAATTCCACTGTGCTAAGCTACAACTGCTTTGCCGATATTTTCAGAATGCCGGTCGAGGATATCGAGGAGCTTGTCTCTGGGTTTGGTGATTCCATGAAGGAGTCCTTTGCCCGGTACGCCCGCATGAACATCCTGGACGATGAACTGACTGATTTAAAGGTGATCAAGGCGATCGAGCACGCTACCGGATTTGAGCTATTGAATTAAAAGGGGGTGCTGAGATGGCGACCCCTTTTGAAAAGATCCATGCCAGGGCCATCGCAAAGCTGACGGATTACGATATGTTGAAGCTGGACCCAAGTATGCGGGAGCAAATTTTGAGCGAATACTTGCGCAGCGCCCAGATGGAGTTTCAGCGGCTGTGCAAGGAAGATCTGTCTGACCGGGACGATACTCTCGCCCAGTACAACCAGGACCTCAGCGATGAGGTCATTGAGATCCTGGCAACTGGGGAGGCCTATTACTGGCTCTGCCCCAAGGTTTTAAACACAGAGAATCTATACAATGTTCTCAATACCAAGGATTTTTCTATGTATTCTCCTGCCAACTTACTTAAAGAGTTACAGTCGCTGCGGGACGCCATGTGGAAGGACTTTAAACGCAAGATGTACGAGTACACCTACCGCACAGCCGACATCGCCGGGCTGAGAGTGTAGGTGAGCGAATGGACTGGACGGCATATGAATACAGGCTCAACGTATCCGGCCCAACTGGCAGGGAGCGCAACATTGCCAGGGGACGGGAGGCTATTCTTCGAAAGGGAGAGCAGTCCCCCTCTCTGAAAGAGGTTTCTGTCAACGGCACCGAAATGAGGCTTTTTGTGCACTCTACGGATACGCCCAGCGAAAAGGCCTTTAACACCCTTCCGGGAGAGCTGGTCAACATTGGAGACATTTTTCTCTGGAACGAGATGCACTGGCTGGTGACCAACATCGACTTTGACGATGAGGTGACCCGCAAGGGGCGCATCGTGCAGTGCAACCGTCAGATACGGTGGCAGAATCCGAAAACCGGGGAGATTGTAGAGCGATGGTGTCTGGCGACGAAGCCGTATACCTCCAACATCGACTTCGGGACTGTAGTGTCGACTTCAAACCGGGAATACAAAATTCAAATCCCTTACGACGACGAAACACGCATGGTGGACATTGATAAACGGTTCCTGCTGGAAACGGTAGACAACGCGCCGAAGGCGTATACCGTTACCTCTGTAGACACACTGACCAACCGCTATGAGGACATTGATGGCGGGTTCCTGATTTGGAACCTGAAACAAGGGGAATACAACCCGGCGACGGATAACGCCGAGCTGATGATCGCGGACTACGTGATACCCGGCGAGGCCCCTCCCCCACCGCCCATTGGGCTTCTCCCCTGCTCTATCTCCGGCAAGTCCACCATCCGGCGCGGGATGAAGCGGACGTATACGGCAACATTTTATCTGGCAGATGGAACTACCGAGGAATGCTCGGTAGCTGCCATGTGGACGGTGTCGCCGCCGGATGGGTTTGAGAACGCTGTGACCTGGCAAACAAACGGCAATTTTATGGAGTTGTCCATTTCTGACTGCGGCGAAATCGTCGGGGACTCTATTCTCCTCACGGTGTCGGATGCAGATGGGGAGTATACTCCAACTATGTTCAGTGTGGAGGTGACTGACGCATATGGCTGAACACAAGACCCACATTGATGAGCTGGTCGATTATCCGCAGCTAGTTGTGGGGCAGCTCCTAAAGAATCAGGATGTGATCAATCTCCTGGCCAACCGGACAGGGGCCAGTTATGAGGATTTGGAAAACGACGACGGGTCCTGGAAGTGCTTTTTCGACTACGATTACACCACTGGGACCATGCAGGAGGTCGGGTCCTATATCTGTGTAGATACAGACATTGTAGAAGTTCCAAACAGTTCCGTCATGACCCTGAAGATGTACGTGGAAATAATCGTTCATAAGGACACTATGAAGCTCAGCCGCACAGTCTTACCTGGCTACACTGGAAACAGGCGGGACAACCTCGCCCGCTACTGTGACTTGGCTTTACGAGGAAACCGAGAGTTCGGCATCGGGCGGCTGACATTGCAGAGCGTAGTCACCTTTTCTGTAGGGAACAACAACTACACCGGGAAACGACTGACATACCTTGTGAAAGGGTATGCCACTGATCGGAGCAAGCTTCCATGACGCAATCGGAAGAACTGGTCCTACTAGGTGGGGCTCCATTTAAAGTTGCTGATATCCACGTGCGTCAAATACAGTTGAATGCCCTTCGTTCATCCGGGGGAATAGACCAGTATCATCAGTTTCTTTCTATTATAAGCATCCAGCACGAAGATATCTTGAAATGTCTGCAGATAGAAGAGAAATTCAATGCATTACCTGAAGTAGATCGTGCTCAACTAACATCGTTCAATTTATTAACTGGAGCCCCATCTTTAAGACAATGCCTTTCTGAGGCATTGTCTTTCTTTATTCTTGAGCCATTACAATGGGATGATCATAAGCACATGTATCATACTGCGGGCAATCCATGTGGACAAATCTCAGATAGTAATTACATGGCTGTGCGGCGTGCAATCATGTTGTCAAATTGCTTATCTGTGGACGATGTGGAATCGCAAAAGTTCAAGGGCAAGCGCGGGCGAGCCATCTATGAACGCATCATGGCCGGTCGGGCCGCAGCTCAGAGGCAAAAAGAGAAATCTGAATCATGGGACCCACTTACGCTCCCTAGCATCGTATCGGCAGTTGCTGCAAGGCACAACAGCATCAACCTGCTAAACATCTGGGAACTAACGATTTATCAGCTTTACGACCAATTTGCTCAACTAAATAAGAATTTCCAAGTCGATGTATCCAGTCTCAAGTGGGCCGCATGGGGTACAGAACAATTTGATTATTCTCTTTGGTATAAGAACGCAAAAAACATTAAATAGGAGGAATTCAACATGATGAACAACACCGCCAACAGAGAGGTTTGCGATTGCGTATTTCTGGATTACAAGACCAAGAAGCCTGCGCTCTATGTAGACTACGCCAATACCACTACCCAGGAGATGACCGGCAACACTGTATATGCCTATGGCGGCAAGGGGCATCCCCGTCGAATCGCCTTTCAGGGGGAAAAGGAAGGCACCATCACTATCGAGACCCAGCTGCGCTCCTTCCAGCTATATAGTTTCCTCACCGGTGCCGCTATTGAAAAGACTGCAAAATTTATCAAGCGTGAGGTTCTGGTCGTGGGCGCCGACGGCGCCATTACTCTGACTGCCTCCGCTCTGGCCGGCACCGCTTTCTTCTTCGCCGATGACGATGATTGTGGGACTGCTCTGACGGCTACTGGCTCTGGCACCGCTTACAGCATCACCGATGCTGCCGAAGGCGACAAGGTGATTGCTTATTACTGGGTCGAGAAGTCTGCTGGTGTACAGACACTGAACATCAAGTCCACCACTTTCCCCGGCACTTTTATCTTCCAGGGTGACACCTACGATAAGTCGGAGGACGGCTCTATCGTGCCCTATCTGTACATTGCCCATAAGTGCGCTCCTCAGCCCACCTTTAGCCTTTCCCAGGCCAACACTGGTGATCCTGCCTCTCTTACTATCACCTGTGACCTGCTGGCTGATGAGGATGACAATATGCTGACCATGACTGAGATCCTGGAAGATGGTGCTGCCGGTTAAGTTTCGGCACATGAAAAGGTGGGCGGAGAAACGATACTCTCCGCCCACCCATCATATTGAGGTGATAGCAAATAAAGATTTTATCATTAGATCAATCTACAGTCAAAACTGGATGGGCTATTTTTAAAGATAACGAATATCGCAGCTGTGGATTGTTAGATTTTTCAAAGGAACAAGACTTATCAAAGCGCTTTTTAGATATGTGTGGTTCTATGCGAGACTTAGTGGAACGATTCCACCCAGATCTCGTCGTGTTTGAAGACGTGGCGATGCAAAATAATGCTTATTCTCTCGTGCTTTTGGCGCGACTGCAGGGCATGTTGATTTGGCTTTGCCACACTCACGAGACTGAGTTCTACATATATGCTTCGAGCAGCTGGAGGAAAGCGCTAAAGTTTGCCCAGGGACGGGGGCATCCCCGTGCAGATTTGAAACGTCAAGCAATCGAATTTGCACGTGATACCTATGGATTGGAGCTGGACGAGGATATGGCCGATGCGGTTTCTATTGGTTCGGCTTTTATCACTGCCTATTTGGGGGAGGAAACGAATGTCTAAAAACGAGAAAAGAATGATTTCTATCGCTTCCATCGATAAATTTTTGAAGGGTGTAAAT
>OKVW01001303.1_pt1 | contig 10682 bp, 8 predicted proteins | sample 1606991 | NCBI WGS metagenome assembly OKVW01 (sample SAMN03281021, study PRJEB24777) | human gut metagenome | isolation source: fecal sample PR177 from 1 month old male Malay infant, vaginal delivered...
ATCAAACACAAAGAGTACAGAATAAATAATAAAAAGAAAGCGAGGATATTTTACTATGATTAATTTACAAGGCTCCTGGGTGGCTATGCCAACCCCTTTTACTGAGGACAACAAGATTGATTACAAGGGGTTTCAGACTCTGATTGACCGGCAGATTAAGTACGGTACATCCCAGCTGTTCATCCTTGGCTCCGCAGGTGAGGTTACCCTGCTGACCCAGGAAGAGAAAGAGAATATTGTCAGGGAAGTCATCAAGATGACTAAGGGCAGAATTCCCGTATTCTTCAGCGCAGCGGCCATGACCACAGAGGCCAGCGTTTCATTTGCACAGTTCTGCCAAAAAGAGGGAGCCGACGGCGTGGTATTCACAGTTCCGCCCTACGTCCTGATCAACCAGACTGCGGCCCATATTCACATGGACACCTGCATGAGCGCAATTGACATTCCCTGTGGAATCTACAACAATCCGTCCCGCCTGGGGGTTCAGGTGATGCCTGAGACCATCAAGAAGCTGTCCGATGCCCACAGCAATTTCGTGGTGGACAAGGAGGCGCTGCCCAGCGTGGAACAGCTGGTACAGGTTCAGCGTTTGTGCGAAGGCAAAGTCAAAATTATGTGCTGCGACTTCCCCAAATACTCCATCGTGATTCCAACGCTGGCAGTAGGCGGAAGCGGAACCGCCAATATCGGCGGAAACATTATTCCGGAGGAAGCAGCCCAGTATTCCCGTCCCTGGACGGACATGCAGGTGATCGAGGAGTGCCGTCAGGGATATTTCAAATGGTTCCCGCTGCTGCAGGAGCTTTACACCTTCTCAAACCCTGTAGTGATCAAGGCAGCATTAAACGTGCTGGGACTTCCAGGCGGACACCTGAGAAAGCCTTATCAGGATTTCGGCGGACCCAAGCTGGCTGAACTGGAAAAAATGATGGGAGAGATGGGCGTAATCGACAAATACGGCGTCCGCTCATAACAGACTGAAGGCAAGGGGGATCACTGCATGGCAGAGAAATTGATCGTAATCGGAGGCACGGCGGCTGGTTTAAGCGCCGCCTCCAAGGCAAAACGTTTGAAGCCGGACCTGGAAATCCAGGTGTTTGAGAAGTCGGGATATATCAGCTACGGGGCCTGCGGACTGCCGTATTTTGTAGGCGGAATGATTGAGGAGCCGGATGAGCTGGTGGCAGTTTCAGCGGAGACCATGAGAAATAAGCGGGGTATTCCCACCTGGACCCACCATGAGGTGATAGCCATTAACCGCAGGGATAAATCCGTTGTGGTGGTAAATCTGGACACAGCCGAGCGGAGCATTCATCCCTATGATAAGCTGGTGATCGCCACCGGCGCGGTGCCAGTGGCCCCGCCTATCCCAGGCATTGACGCCCAGGGAATCTACTATCTGCGGACAGTGGAGGACGGAATCCGGCTGAAGGAAACCGTTAAACGGGAATCAAAAGAGGCCTGCATCATCGGCGGAGGCTTCATCGGACTGGAGCTGGCGGAGGAGCTGTCCCTGTCCGGGCTGAAGGTGACCATATTTGAACAGCTGTCCAGGCTGCTTCCATTTCTGGACCCGGTATTTTCCCAGAGTGTGCTGGAGAATTTGGAGAATCACGGCGTGAAGGTACATACAGGAACCGGTGTGGCGGAGATTCTGACCGAGCAGGGCAGGGCGCGCTGGGTCCGCACATCCTCAGGCGAGACAACGTCCACTGACTTTGTGCTGGTATCGGCGGGAGTCCGGCCGGCCACGGACATCGCAGGGGCGGCTGGACTGGAGCTGGGGTTAAAGGGCGGAATCGTGGTAAATGACGAGATGCGCACCAGCGATCCGGATATATGGGCCTGCGGGGACTGCGTGCAGATGAAGAACCTGGTAACAGGCCGGCCGGCTTATGTGCCCCTCGGAACAACGGCCAACAAGCAGGGAAGGATTGCCGGGGCAAATGTGACCGGAGCCAGGGAAACCTTCAAAGGCGTTCTGGGCTCCACCGTTACCAAGGTATTTGAACAGTACATCGCAGCCACCGGGCTGTCTCTGGATCAGGCCGAGTCCGCTGGTTTTAATGCTGTATCTTCTATTATCACCAAGCTGGACAAGGCATCCTATTATCCAGGCGGACGTGACAACCAGATCTGCATGGTCTTTGACCGTAAGACAGGACGCCTGCTGGGTGCCCAGGGAATCGGAAGTGAGAGCATTGCTGGCCGGATCAATGTGCTGGCCACGGCCATTACCTGTAAAATGACCGTGGAGGAGGTAAATGAATTGGATCTGGTCTATGCGCCGCCGGTTGCCCCGGTCTATGATCCCATTCTCATTGCCGCCAGCCAGGCCCTTAAGAAAGTAGATAAGCAGGTGGGCTCATGAGCAGGATATATGAAGTTACGGTGGAAGCCGGTCAGGATATTAAAGGGGTTATCACGGATTATGTATTAAAGCAGGGATGGACTTCGGTCTACATCTCAGGCGCGGTAGGTTCTGTCATTGACATGGCTTACACCACGCCTGTGCGGGACGAGCTGCCGTTAAAGACAGTATCCAGGGCCAGAGCCGGAGCCGCGGAAATGCTCAGTTTTACCGGAGAGGTGATGACGCGGGAGCGCATGGACCCGGCGCTGGAGAGCATTTACCCGGATAAGGAATGTCCATTGTTTGTACACATTCATGTGAGCTGCGCTTATAACAGTGGAGAGTCACAGACGCTGCGCTCAGGGGAGTGTTGTGGAGAGTCCCCATCACTGCGCTCAGGGGAATGTTGCGGAAATGTATACGGCGGGGGCCTGGCCGCGGGTAAGGCGTTCCGGTCCCTGAGAGTGTTTATGATACCACTGGAGAATGAATAGAAGGACTCCCGGACCAGGGAGTGTGAAGAATAGAGGAGGATTTTAAAATGAAGAAAAAATGGTTGGCAATATTAACGGCGGGCGTAATGGCGTTTTCCATGACGGCCTGCGGCGGCTCATCTGCCGGGACTACTACGGCCGCGGCGGCAAAGACTGAGGCTGCGGGCGCAGAGTCCAAGGATACAGAGGCCCCCAAGGCGGAGGAGGGCGCGGACCAGGCGGGCGGAGAGATCGCAAAACCGTCCTCACCCCTGCGCTACTCCCTGGGCACCAGCTCATCCGGCGGCAACTTTTATCTGGTAGGAGGCGGCATTGCCACCATTTTAAATAATGCCCTTCCGGACTATTTTGTAATTACATCTGAGGAGACGGGCGGTTCCACAGCGAACCTGACCATGATCCAGAACGGTGAGATGGAGGTGGGCATCGCCATGACCTCCTCCCTGGCAGAGGCGAAGGAGGGCACTGCAGAGTGGACCGGCGGACCCATGGACAAGGTGCGCGGCATGGTTGCCCTGTATCCTTCCTATATGACCATGTATGCCCTCTCATCATCAGGAATCAAAAATATCAGCGATTTTAATGGCAAAATCATTGGACTTGGCTCCAAGGGCGCTGCCATGGACAGCGTGCTTCGGGCCGCATTTGCAGACATGGGCGTGAACCCCTCCTCCATCTACAACGACGGACACGGTGCCACCGCCTCCGCAGTGGCCGACGGCCAGGTTGATGCGGCTGTGCTGTTCTCCTTCCCGCCTTTTGCGGCTATCTCCGAGCTGGAAGCAACCCAGGATCTGACCTTCATCGGCCTTACACCTGAGGAGCAGAAGCAGCTGACAGATATGTATCCCTTCTACACCGCCTCCACCATGCCTGCAGGCTCCTACAAGGGTGCTACGGAGGATGTGGCCACTGTGACTGAGTGGAATATGCTGGTGTGCAGCAGCGATGTTTCTGAGGATTATATCTATCTGATGACCAAGACCCTGCTGGAGAACAACCCGCAGCTGATGGAGATCCACAAGAGCCTGGAATACTGCACTGCTGAAAATATTCTGAACTACAACGTTCCTCTTCATGCCGGTACTGTCCGGTATCTGCAGGAAGTGGGAGTTAATGTGCCGGATGAACTGATCCCGCCTGAATATCAGAAGTAAAAGGATCGGCTGAGGAAGAAGGAGGAACCTGATGGAAAAGAAACTAACATATCAGAATGTGGTTACCGCTGTCTGCATCCTGGTATCAGTCTTTGCAGTGATTATACATGTGGGCAATTACACCACGTTCACCATGCCGAGCATCCTGTTTTATGCCTGGCATCTGCTGATCGGCCTTGTGCTCATTTTCCTGTATAAGCCGCTGGGGGGCTCGAAGGACTTAAAGCCCGGTGTCCGTACACTGTGCCGCGCTGCAGACTGGATTCTGATTGGACTGACCCTGATAGTCAGCTGCTATGTCATATTTAATTTTGAGACCTATACCACCACAATGCAGAACAATATGATGACAAAGGAGCTGTATATGTTCGGCATCATCATCACCCTGCTGGTACTGGAGGCGGGACGGCGCATGCTGGGAAACGTGCTTCCGATTATCGCGATTGTGGCGATTATCTACGCTCTGACCGGTGACAAAATACCGGGACTGTTCGGCCACCGGGGCTACAGTATGCAGCGCGTGGTTCTGGCGATTTTCAGTGACAGAGGTGTTTACGGCACTCCCATCGGTACTTCCGCAACCAATGTGTATCTGTTCCTGCTGTTCGCCTCCTTCCTGTCGGTGTCGGGCGCGGACATCATTTTCCAGAATATCGCCATAGCGGCCGCCGGTAAGAAACGGGGCGGCCCGGCGAAAATGGCGGTCATTGCCAGCGCCTTCTTCGGCACCATCTCAGGAAGCTGTGTGGCAAATGTGGTCAGCACCGGAGCATTTACCATCCCCCTGATGAAGCGCAACGGCTATCCCAAGAAATTCGCCGGGGCTGTGGAGGCTGTGGCTTCCACCGGCGGCCAGATCATGCCTCCCATTATGGGGGCCGCGGCCTTTGTGCTGTCAGATGTGGCAGGCGTGCCCTATGCACAGGTCTGTGTGGCGGCGCTGCTTCCGGCCATCATGTATTACCTCTGTCTGATTAAAATGGTGGATCTGGAAGCTGTGAAGCACAATCTGGCCGGACTGCGGGAGGACGAGGTTCCCAGCCTTAAGGAATCCCTTTCCAGAGGCATGAAGCTGTTTATTCCGGTGGGCGTTCTGCTGTTCATGATGCTGGCCATGAAAACTACCCCCATGAAGGCGGCAATCTGGGCCACAGCGGCGATCCTTGTCACCGGCTTCCTGGATTCCAAGGACAGGATGAACCTGCAGAGCCTCATAGACGGCGCTGTAGCGGGCGGAAAAGCGCTCTGCTCGGTTGTGGCCGCCTGTTCCACTGCGGGTATTGTGGTTGCGGTGTTCTCACTGACCGGACTGGGACTGAAGTTTTCCAATTTCATCGTACAGCTGGGCAGCAACTCCCTGATTCCCAGCCTGATCCTGGCCATGCTGGTGTGCGCCATACTGGGAATGGGCCTGCCCACAACTGCGGCCTACATTGTGTGCGCCACTGCCATTGCTCCGGCGCTTACGGGGCTGGGCCTGCCGATTCTGGCGGCACATCTGTTCCTGCTGTATTTTGCGTCAATCTCCGCCATTACTCCTCCTGTGGCAGTGGCCTCTTACGCCGCGGCAGGAATTGCTGAAGAGAACCCCATGAAGGTGGGGATTCAGGCGGTGAAGCTGGGGATTACGGGATTTATCCTGCCCTTTGCATTTGCCCTGAACCCCGATTATATCACCTTTGGGTGGAACCTGCAGACGCTGCTGACCTGGATCTCCGGCGGAGTGGTGTGCTATGCGCTTGCAATCATGCTGCAGGGGTATGTGGAAAAAAAGATTACCATATTGGAGAGGCTGGGTTACCTGGCGGTTATCGTACTGGCAATCACGCCGTATATGGTGAATTCCCTGATTGGATTTGTGCTGTTCGGCGCGTTGTACGGCTTCCGGAGATGGGAGGCCAAACGGGTGGTGCAGGTGGCCTGAGAATGGGGCTGAAAAGTATCTGAAATATCAATAACGCTGTGGTCATAGTGGTGTGGTGTATGCCAGAATTACTATGAACACAGCGTTTTGGTATGTTTATGTCCGGGCTGCAGGCAATGCCTCAGTTCTCCTCGTACTTCTTCAGCTCCTGGAATATCTTCTCACAGTCATATTCTGGGGCAAACTCTTTGGCTGCCAGGCAGATCCGGGTGATTAGTGTGATATCCTGTTCCAGAATATCGGCAATTTCTTCAGGTGCCATGCCTTTTTGCAGCTTTTTACAGACTATCTGAAGAAGTGTTATTTCTCTTCCTTTCACTTCCCCTTTTGCTTCCCCCTCTGCAAAGCTGATCTCCTTCTCGCTCCGCATGTGAAGCTCACTGAAATCTTCTGCCAGAATCATATTGGTCACCTCCCCGCGATGTTTTAATAAAAAGGATTTTAGTATTCCGTTTTGAATACAGTCGGTTACTGCCCCATCCACAGCGGCATCCAGGGTGAGGCCCCGGGCCAGCAGCGCTCTCACGGAACTGATCAGATAGGCGTACTCATAAAGCTTGCGGCAGTTGTCCATCAGCTCTGAATTCCTGCCATAGTTAATGTTCATGACAATGGCCACGCACTCCAGACAGGCTTGGTCAGGGCTTGGTTTCAGGTAGGAATCGGAGAGCCTCATCTCTGTCCGGTCCGGCTCATTGGCGGTTCCGTTGTAGAAAACCACATATTTGGGAGTGGGCAGATTCAGCAGGGTTCTTGAATAGATGTCAAATTGGTGCTCATTCACATAGCCCTGATAAATCTGGCTGAAGTAGAACAGTCCCCGCAGAGGCATATTGGGGTTCCTGGTGGACTGGGTTTCATAGAGGTTCAGGCACTGGTCAATGAGAAAAGACACATCATTTTTAATGCCAAGGTATAGAACGTCCTCTATAGTGGTGATAATCAGTTCATCAGGATTCGTATAATCTGATCCGTTGACCGCGTTGTAAAGCTCCAGCAGCTCCTCTTTTTCCTGGAATATTTTCCGGAACAGGCTGTCCTTATAGTTGCGCCGTACGTGTACTTCACCCATAAGTTTTCTCCTTTTATTGTACTACAAAACAGGTTGGATTGTAAATGATGTGGAAAATGATTTGAAAAAATATCAGGAACCACAGATAGCCATAGCGGCTGAGAAAAAAACAGTTATTTCAGATAGAAATATGGTACCACAAAGGTTGGGCAAAATCCACTGTTTTTTGTGGTAGACGAGGTCTTTCACGAGTTTAGTGTCTGTGGTATCAAATGAACACTTGGTGAGGTCCTTAACGAACCTAGTGAGAATATATGCCCAGACACTTAACGAGGTCTTTCACGAGTTTAGTGTCTGTGGTACAATTAGACTATTGCTACTACTATACAAATCAAGAAAATGAGGTGGACGGATGAATCATATTGGACTGGTTTTCGCATGCTTCTTGCTGGGAATGGCTTCTCCTGCTGTGGATCAGCCCATCAGCGCGCCCATAGGCGGCGGAGCGCAGAGGGAGGCCGCGCTGCCGGCGGACTCAGAAGGGCCGTGGACGGCCGTGGTATTCGGCGTAAAGGGGAAACATTCAGATGACTATGATAAGCCCGCGGCCCCCAGGGCGGACCGTGAACTGATATCCCAGATTCTTGTGACAGCCGATTGGCAGGAAGGTTATGTCCGCCTGGCATCTGTGCGGACGGATATGATGGCAGCGGACGGTTCCTCGGGCTACAGCACCCTGGGAGAGATATACCGGGACAGCGGCCCGGAGGGCTGCATGGAAGCCCTGAGCCGGAATCTGGATGTGGAGGCGGAGGATTATTTCGTGGTCCCCTGGAAGGCTGCCGCGGATGCGGTGAATATCCTTGGCGGTATTGACATTGAGGTCAAGGAGGATGAAAGAGGAGAGTTCAACGCCAGGCTGACCGAAGTTGTGGAGGCCACAGGCATTGGAACCTTTGTACCTAAAAAAGCAGGTCTGCTGCACATGGACGGCGTGCAGGCAGTGGCCTACATGAATCTGGATTCTGCATATATGGAAAGCACTCCGGAGGAAATGGCGGCGCGCAGGCACCTTGTTTCAGAGCAGGTCCTAAAACAGGCGGCTTCAGCCAGCCTTAGTGATGTGAAAAATCTGATTGAGATTGTGGGGCCGCAGATTGACACCAGCCTGGCAACCCAGGACTATGTCACTATATTTGGCGGCTGCCGCATGGTAAAGTCAGTGGAGGCCGCGTGTATTCCACAGACGTACAAACAGGGGAAGGGTGAGCAGGCCGGCGGCATTTACCCGGACACGCTGGAGGACAGCGCTGCCTGCCTGAACGGATTCCTGTATAACAATGAAAACTATGAGTGCCCGGTGTCAGTGCAGGAGATCAGCCGGGACCTTGAAAACGCCGACATATCTTGACGAATTTCCTGCAAACGCTTATACTTAAAACTATTGAAGTTAAGGAAGAATGAGGGACAATATCATGTGTCAGAATTGCAAAAAACCATACTATATCACAACGGCTATCGCCTACGCCTCAGGCAAGCCCCATATTGGCAACACCTATGAGATCGTACTGGCCGACAGCATCGCCCGTTTTAAGAGGGCCCAGGGCTATGATGTGTTTTTCCAGACAGGGACGGACGAGCATGGCCAGAAGATTGAGGAGAAGGCGGATGCCGCGGGCGTGAGCTGCAAGGAATTTGTGGACAGCGCCGCAGCGCAGATTAAGACCATCTGGGATCTGATGAACACCTCCTATGACAAGTTCATCCGCACCACTGACCCGGATCATGAGAAGCAGGTACAGAAGATTTTCAAGCGCCTGTATGACCAGGGGGACATTTACAAGGGGTATTATGAGGGAATGTACTGTACGCCCTGCGAGTCCTTCTTCACCGAGTCCCAGCTGGTGGACGGCAAATGTCCGGACTGCGGCCGTGAGGTGAAGCCTGCCAAGGAGGAGGCATACTTCTTCTGCATGAGCAAATATGCCCAGAAGCTGATTGACCACATCAATGAGCATCCCGAGTTCATCCAGCCCGTATCCAGAAAGAACGAGATGATGAACAACTTCCTGCTGCCCGGCCTTCAGGATCTGTGTGTGTCCAGAACCACCTTTAACTGGGGAATTCCCGTATCCTTTGATCCCAAGCATGTGACCTATGTGTGGCTGGATGCGCTGACCAACTATATCACCGGAATCGGCTATGACTGCGATGGAAACAGCACAGAGCAGTTTAATAAACTCTGGCCCGCCGACCTGCATCTGATCGGCAAGGACATTATCCGCTTCCATACCATTTACTGGCCCATCTTCCTGATGGCCCTGGAAGTGCCGCTGCCGAAGCAGGTGTTCGGCCATCCCTGGCTGCTGCAGGGAGACGGAAAGATGAGCAAATCCAAGGGAAATGTACTCTATGCGGACACACTGGTGGATTTCTTCGGCGTGGATGCTGTGCGTTACTTCGTGCTGCATGAGATGCCCTTTGAAAATGACGGCGTCATCTCCTGGGAGCTGATGGTAGAGCGCATGAACTCCGACCTGGCCAATATCCTGGGCAACCTGGTAAACCGTACGGTTTCCATGAGCAACAAGTATTTTGATGGTGTGGTGGCCGACAAGGGCGCTGCTGAGGACGTGGACGCTGACTTAAAGGCAGTTGTGCTGGAAGCGGTGAAGAAAGTAGAAGCCAAGATGGAGCAGCTGCGCGTAGCGGATGCCATGACTGAGATTTTCAACATTTTCAGAAGAAGCAACAAATATATCGATGAGACAACACCGTGGACACTTGCCAAGGATGAGGCTAAAAAGGACAGGCTGGCAACCGTGCTTTATAATCTGACCGAGGCCATTACGATCGGCGCCTCCCTGCTGGAAGCGTTTATGCCCGAGACTTCAGGGAAGATCCTGGCCCAGCTGAATACCGGCCTGCGTGGATTGGAGGAGATGGACCGGTTTGGTCTGTATCCCTCCGGCACTAAGGTGACGGACAAGCCGGAGATTCTGTTTGCCCGCATGGATATCAAGGAAGTCCTGGCAAAAGTGGAGGAAATGCAGGGGCCTGCAGTTGTGGAGCCAGTGGCTGAGGAAGCTGCTGCAGAGGGCATTGATATTGATTCCAAGCCTGAGATTACCTATGATGATTTTGCCAAGCTGCAGTTCCAGGTGGGCGAGATCATTGCCTGCGAGGCTGTGCCTAAGTCCAAGAAGCTGCTTTGCTCCCAAGTGAGGGTTGGCAGCCAGACCCGCCAGATTTTAAGCGGTATCAAGGCGAACTACTCACCGGAAGAGATGGTGGGTAAGAAGGTAATGGTAGTGACCAATTTAAAGCCTGCTAAGCTGGCAGGAATGCTGTCCGAGGGTATGCTGCTGTGCGCGGAGGACGCGGAGGGCAATCTGGCGCTGATGAAGCCGGAGAAAGATATGCCGTCTGGGGCGGAGATTTGTTGATTAATGTAGGCACGTAAGCGTACGCAGGCGGATCTAAATACACCCGTCCGTGAGCGTCAGTGGCAGGATAATAGACTGCCCGCTGACGCCTCAAGACGCGGGTATAGGGAAAAGGCGTCGGTAGCTCAGGGTATTCAACGGAGTGACTCTTATAATATGAATAATTAACTGAAAGAGAGCTGTAAAATGGCCCCCAATTAAAATTGGCCCGTTTTACAGCTCTCTTTTTTAAATTATGTTCATGCGGATTTTTTCCAATTTATAGGAATCCCCCGGCAGCCGACGTTTTTCCCTCT
>OKVW01001306.1_pt1 | contig 10658 bp, 9 predicted proteins | sample 1606991 | NCBI WGS metagenome assembly OKVW01 (sample SAMN03281021, study PRJEB24777) | human gut metagenome | isolation source: fecal sample PR177 from 1 month old male Malay infant, vaginal delivered...
CTCCTAACTTCGCTAACAGCGCAGCCTGTACACCATAAAAAACTATATTTTCAGATTCTTGCGGGTAAATAATTAGTGTCGCCAGACACACACAAAGCCCTATCATGGGTGTTTTCCACGTCCTTGCAATTCCAATAACAACCCCAAGAATGATGTATAGAGAAAATTCATAAGCCAGTGTCCATAGAGGCGGGTTTGACCACTGTGACCATCCAAAATGTTCCCACAACCCAGGCACATGACTACCATGAAGTAAGCTCATCCACACAAAGTTTTTAAGCGTATCCATGGAAAAGAGATATTCAATAACATTATTTTGAATAAATGGAGCGATAACATAATTTATTATAAAAGCACAAAATACAAGTGCTGGAAATAATCTTTTAACACGCTTCCACATAAATGGAATGAATTTACTTGTATTTATCCAGCTTTGAGTAACAAGAAATCCAGATAAAGAAATAAATATCTGAACCCATATTGATTCTAGAGGTGCAAAATAATCAGTGGGGTCTGTTATATGTTGCCCCATGAATGCATTATGATGAAAAACAACAACCATCACCGCTGAAAATAACCGCATTAAATCAAAGCAATTATTTTTATGCATTTGTTATCCTTGTATCCTTGTTGTGACAATCCGATCTATCCAGTAATCATAACATTTTTCACGTAACCTTATCCATAACATCAATACCGAATGATTTGCTCGTCCCTGCGCAAGACCTATCTAACGTTCTCTTATCAGTAGAATCCTCACATCAGAATAATCACCGGCTGGCGTTCCTGATGCTGTGACACCAGCTCCTGCAAGCGTAGAACCGTACTTCATTAATGACGACGGAGGGACATAACCGGATGGCAGACTTGAGTTGTTCAAAATCTGCCCTCTGTCCACAGTGCTTATTGCCGGACTTGTCACCGACAACACAGGTGTAGAACCACACCCAATGTTAACATTGCATTTCTGCGGATATGAGTAAGTTGTTCCATCCTGCCCGAGCAAACCTGACAGATTTGTGATGAATGAGTATTCAATATTATCTGTATTTTGTGGCATAACTACGAAACGATTTTGAATGCCAATGATCGCAGGATCAATCCTCATAACACCTGTCAGTACAGTTGTTTTTATTGAAACAAATGCTTCGAAAGTGCTTTGAGAAATCTGCTTGCAGTTAAGATCATATAAAAATCTTGCTGAACCGCTCTGTACATATGATCCCTCAAATCTGTTTTCATAAAAATGGCAATTGTAAAAAGTTAGCGATGGAGTTGGATTGTAGAAAAAAGTTCTCGCTCCAACAGTGTTTCTACGAACAGTAATACCTGAAACATTTGCGATTGCATAAAATACGCAACTATTTGAACCTTGCACTGATTCATCAACAATGTATGTATTATTTTCAACTACGATATTTAGGCCTTCTGCATTTGTAAAACTACCATATGATACACAGCCGCAGAGACTACAAGGTCCAAATTCTGAAGGATCTGTATCGGATGAGCTTCTCGCAAGAGTTGTTACATTATTTCCTGAAACAAGACTATTTCTTATAACACCATTAGAACCGAATGAGTACGCTACAAATTGGTGTAGTATTCTAGCTGTAACTGATTCAATGCTAGTGTTTTCTACAAGAGATGATTCGGTATCAATAGCGTTGATAAATGCACCACGTGTATAACCATCAACATTACCACCAATCCAACTATTGAAAGATTTATGTAACTCAACAGCACAAGCGATCTTCCTTCCCTTATCTTTCGTGGAAATAAAGTTGCAATTATTTATTGTAGAGTAGGACGCATTAAGGTAGATGCTACTATGATCGTTATTCATCCCGTTCTGAATAAGATCAATAAAGTTGCAATTCTCAACAACTGCATATTTTCCTAGACTTTGGTATCCTATCGCTAAAGCGTTTGTTAAATCACCATCACGAAAGGTAACATTTGATATGCGAAGATTATTTATATTTCCTGTCTGCAATGCCAATCTGTTTAGTGGTGCTGTTCTCATAATGCTTCTATCACCACTAAAGCTAATTGTACCACCTTCTATGACAACATTATTTACAGCATCGACAAGGTTTGGTTTCAAAGGCGAAGAACCTAAAAAAATTGGAATGGCTTGTCATCAAAAAATGTACCAACTACGATTTCTGCCGCTGTATCCAATAAAATTTTCACATTATCGCATAGCGGCAATATTGCATTAAAGACAGTGCCAATGGTCCCTATTTCACTGTATGAATTTAAATAGTATTTTCCATCCGGTACATAAATAGTGCCACCGCCTATTGATTCAATGTATACAAGTGCTCGCTCAAAGGACGGTCTACTATCAACATTCGGTGCAGGAAGGATTAACCCACCATCAGCATTTCTATGAAAATCCAGAACACTGATATGCTCATCAAGCTTATCGTTTACTCTTCGGTAAGAAGATGTAACGTTATTTCTATATTGATATCCAATTTCACCTGCCCCATCAGGCATGGATAGTTTCAAACTAAACTGATCAGGATCATACTTCAGCACATTAGGAAAATAGAACTGCTGTGATCCATACGCATCATAAACAGCCATCGAATGGCCTTGCACAGTTACGAACCTGGCAATCTGTCCGTTATATACCGGACAGACCTACATTATTGCGCCCTGAACGCTGGTCTTCATTATTCTGGCGAATGTATGCTAGCGCGGTATTAGCATCACTTGCCTGAGGTGCATTAACGTTAGACGCGCCAAGACCGGCAAGCAATCCACCTGCATTTCCTTGTTGCCATGTAGCCACGTTAAACCCCCATCAAAATAAAGATGCTAAAGCGCCAACACCCGCGCCGATTGCTGTTCCCCAGCCTGGCATAATTGCAGTGCCTGCAGCCGCTCCGCCAAGAGCAGATTGCAATCCAGATGGCCTGTTAGTGGCAAGGAAGCCGCCCTGGTCGACGCTGAAGAACGTTGCAAGAAGGATATTGTCAGTACCTTTCGCTTCGTCCTGATCGCATGAGACAAAGTGACCATTATTGAATCGCTGATAAACAGTACCCAGTGAGCCAAAGCGGTTTTTCGTCACAATGATTTCTGCGTATGGTGCAGCCTAGCTGTTTTCGTCATACACAGCTTCGCGATACAGCATGATGATTGAGTCTGCATCCTGTTCGATACTTCCTGAGTCGCGCAGGTCTGCGTTGGTTGGTCGTTTGTTAGGTCGTTTCTCGACTTCACGAGATAGCTGGCTGAGTGATATGACGGGGGTTTTAAGCTCTTTCGCCATTGCCTTAAGGCTTCCGGATATGTGAGCAATAGCCAAGTCGTTTCGTTCTGCTTTAGGCTTCTGAATGAGTCCGAGATAGTCAGCCATGATGAGAGAGAGGTGCGGATTTTCCTGCTTGAGTCGTTCTGCTATTGCCCTGATTTCCTCAACCGAAAGGCGACATGCATCAACAACCCAGACGCCTAGGTCTGCCAGGCGATTCATACCTTCTGCAACCCTTCCCCACGCCTCGTCGTTCATGCGTGATGGATTTCTTAAGGCGCTACCTCACCACTCGACAAGCCTGCATTGCGGCGCTTCAGTCTCCGCTGCATACTGTGGAAGTGAGTGCGGGTGATGCATATAAAGAGGATCGAAAATGTCCATCTTCCGCAGAGGTGAAATATGGTACGCCTCGTACTCGCTCCCGGGCGGGAAGCGAATTAAGGAATCTCTTGGCAAAACGGACAAACGGCAAGCGCAGGAGTTGCACGACAAGCGAAAAGCCGAACTCTGGCGAGTAGACAGACTCGGTGACTTTCCTGATGTGACTTTTGAGGAAGCGTGTTTACGCTGGATTGAAGAGAAATCAGATAAGAAGTCGCTCGATACAGATAAAGGCCGGATGGGATTCTGGCTTGAGCAATTTGAAGGAGTAAGACTGAAGGATATTACTGAGGCAAGGATTTACTCAGCAGTCAGCAGGATGCATAACCGGAGTCATCTGGAGATATGGAAGGCAAAGGTGGCAGCAGCCAGGAAGAAAGGAAATCCAGAACCGGAGTATATCGCTAAGCCTGTCACAACCTCTACCAAAGCCAAACATCTCGCACTGATGAAAGCCATTCTGAGAGCGGCAGAACGCGACTGGAAATGGCTGGAGAAAGCGCCTGTCATCAAGATACCGACAGTGCGCAATAAACGAGTGAGATGGCTGGAGAAGGATGAAGCAAAAAGACTGATTGATGAATGTCCCGAGCCGTTAAAGTCTGTCGTCAAGTTTGCGCTGGCAACTGGTTTGCGGTGATCGAACATCATCAATCTGGAGTGGCATCAGATAGACATGCAGCGACGGGTAGCATGCATGGGTTAACCCGGAAGACAGCAAATCAAACAGGGCTATTGGCGTAGCGCTGAATGATACCGCATGTAAGGTCCTGCGTGACCAAATAGGCAATCATCATAAATTTGTGTTCGTACACACAAAAGCGGGAAGACGGCCTGATGGTTCTGTCACTCCTGTAGTCAGGAAAATGAGAGTCGATGATGATCGTGCATGGAAATCGGCATGCAAGCGAGCGGGGATTGAAGATTTCCGGTTCCACGACCTGCGACATACATGGGCGAGCTGGCTGATTCAGTCAGGTGTACCGTTTGTCTGTTCTTCAGGAGATGGGTGGCTGGGAGTCGATAGAAATGGTGCGTCGGTATGCCCACCTCGCGCCTAATCACCTGACCGAACATGCGAAGCAAATTGACTCGATTTTTAACGATGATGTCCCAAATATGTCCCATGCGGGAAATATGGAGGCTGGCGGAAATGGTTAAATCTTTGATTTATAATGGCGCCCCCTACAGGATTCGAACCTGTGACCGACGGCTTAGAAGGCCGTTGCTCTATCCAGCTGAGCTAAGGGAGCATTGAAAAACAATGCGGGGCTGACACAAAACTGCTCGGTATTATACGTTCACAACCCGGGTGGTCAATGGCTTTCCTCTCAACTGCTTGAGTTGTGAGCACCGCATCTTTCGAGACAAGCAATCCGCGACGGATCCGCCGCTAAAATACCGCTGACTGTATGCGGAAACTGACAACCGCCTCCACTTCTGACAAAATAGCGCATCCCCTTTGACGTGAAGTAACAGATGGAATCCTCTCTCTGATGGCAGCAAAGATTATTGACGGTAAAACGATTGCGCAGCAGGTGCGCTCTGAGGTTGCTCAAAAAGTTCAGGCGCGTGTTGCCGCCGGACTTCGTGCCCCGGGCCTGGCTGTTGTCCTGGTGGGCAGCAACCCTGCTTCGCAGATTTATGTGGCAAGCAAACGCAAAGCCTGCGACGAGGTGGGATTCGTCTCCCGCTCGTATGACCTGCCGGAAACCACCAGCGAGGCGGAACTGCTGGAGCTGATTGATACGCTCAATGCGGATAACACCATTGACGGTATTCTGGTGCAACTGCCGCTTCCGGCAGGCATTGATAACGTCAAAGTGCTGGAACGCATCGATCCCGATAAAGACGTGGATGGTTTCCATCCCTATAACGTAGGTCGCCTGTGTCAACGCGCGCCTCGTCTGCGTCCCTGCACGCCGCGCGGAATTGTCACCCTGCTTGAGCGTTACAACATCGACCTCTATGGTCTTAATGCGGTGGTTATTGGCGCCTCCAACATTGTGGGCCGTCCGATGAGTATGGAACTGCTGCTGGCCGGTTGTACCACCACTGTCACCCATCGCTTCACAAAAAATCTGCGTCATCACGTTGAGCACGCCGATCTTCTGGTCGTTGCCGTCGGTAAACCCGGCTTTATTCCGGGGGAATGGATCAAAGAAGGGGCCATCGTGGTTGATGTCGGTATTAACCGTCTGGAAAATGGCAAAGTGGTCGGCGACGTGGTGTTTGAAGACGCTGCCGCACGCGCTTCATACATTACCCCCGTGCCGGGCGGCGTCGGCCCTATGACGGTCGCCACCCTTATCGAAAACACGCTGCAGGCGTGCGTTGAATATCACGATCCTCAGGACAAATAATATGGCGACATTTTCTTTAGGCAAGCATCCCTACGTTGAACTCTGTGATTTGCTAAAACTGGAAGGCTGGAGTGAAAGCGGTGCCCAGGCGAAAATGGTTATCGCAGAAGGACAGGTGAAAGTGGATGGCGTTGTGGAAACCCGCAAACGCTGCAAAATCGTTGCCGGACAAACGGTCAGCTTTGCGGGCCAAAATATCACTGTGGCAGCCTGACAATACGCCTTCAGGTGCGATGCTTTTAGTGTCTCCCCCTGCCAGAAAAAGCCCTGATTCTTTAATCAGCGCTCTTCAGGCAGGGAAAATTTACCCCTTAGCGGGTCTTACATCAGCAATGAATACCTCATACACCATTGTGGATGACGGTGGAATTTCAGGCGGCCTCCCCTGGCTTCCGTAAGCTAACTCAGGCGGTACGACCAGTTTCATTTTTCCTCCATTCCCCATTAACGCAAGCGCAGAAGAAAACAGAGGCGGGAAGTTATTTAGCGGTAATGCGAGGCCCTTACCATTTTTGGCCATATCAGTGATGACTTTGCCATTGGTCAGACTCTCTTTCACAACAATGCCAACCACATCGTCACTTTTTAGCTTGCCTTCGCCTTTATCAATGATTTGATAGTAATAACCCATTGCGGAACGCTTCACGCCAGGCTGCTTGCTGAAGGTATTGATGTACTTTTTCCCTTCAGTTTCCATCGATGTCGTCCTGGCGCGATTGTGGTTCAGAACCTCTTTGTTAATCGTATCGAGTTCAGCGATGATTTTCTCTTTCGGCAGTTTAAAACTGTTGTTGATTGAATCGACTACGCCACTGCTGACCTGTTGTAAATTAAGCACCACACCGTCGTCGTTTACCCTGGTCATCGCGCTAACCACTTCCTGCCCCCATAGCGTACCCATTGCATAGGCTCTGATTTCCTCTTTGTTTTTCGGAGCAGCAGTGCTTATTGCAGGTTTTACGTTACGCAGGTCAGCAAGCTGTTTATCCTGAACATTCAGTTTTTCCACCGCTTCGCGCCATTTTTTCTCCAGTTCGTCCTTCTGCTTATTGAAGGCGTCGGCCTGCTGCTGGCTTTCACTGAGTGACTGTTTCAGTTGCGCCAGCGCCTTGCCGTCACCCTCTTTCGCACCGCTCAGCGTTTTCAGCTGTTCATCTTTTGCCGCCAGCGCTTTCGCATTCGCCGTCTGTGTGGCCGTCAGGTCCGCTATCTGTTGCTCGTTTTTAGCTTCAACGGTACTTAACACCGCCAGTCGGTTGGCCAGATCGGCCGCCTGACTTTGGCTACGACTCAGCGCCTGTCTTAGCTGGTCAACAGTATTGTTGTCACCCTCTTTGACAGTAGATTGTGATTTCAACTGTTGCTGAGCAGCCTGCAGTTGCTTCTGCAAATCGGTTTGTCGTTGCTGGCTCTCTTCAAGCGACTGCTGCAAAACACCAGTATCATGCGCTTTTGACTGTTTCTCAGCCGTCAGTTGCTTTTCCAGTTGCATATATTTTGCGCTGTCAGCCCCGGAAGTTAAAGGCTCGGAGCGGCTATCACATTGCTGAACTGCTCGCTTTTTATATTTCTTAGTATGAGATGTTGTCGGTTCTGTCTTAACAGGTTCGGGGAGTGGAAGAGGTTTAACCGTTAAAATAGCGGGTATTTCGCTGGATTGCGACGTAATTGCATCCAGCGACTGAAGGGGTTGATCAGTATTTTGGGCCTGTGCCGCAGAGATTGCGAAGAAAGCGGTCAGCGGCAGAAAAAAAAAAGAGGCCTGGGGTTAACTATTTTCATTTAAAATTTTCTCCGCGGCTAATCAATGCCTGACGAATACTCTGTTCTATATCGTTACATATTTTCTGCGTTTTATATTTGTATAAAGCATCCAGCGTATCCTTTGTCTGGACACTGATCTCCCCGCGAACGGAGGCGTAAGCCGACGCGCTGGCCAGGAGCTCATCAAATACGCTTTTCTTTTGCATGTAAAGCGGTTGGTTAATTTTGGACAATGCGACAAGTTCGCGCTGACAGGTGATGACTGCCCCCTGATCTTCAGTGGATTCACTCTGCGGCTCTGCCGAATTCGATAACCCAGAAGACGATTTACCTGACGTCGGTACTGAGGGATTGACGCTGGCTTTTTGATTCATCTCACTTTGCTGACACCCCGTAATCAGTAGGACAACCGCTAACAAAGTCGGAGCGAAAAGGGTTCTTTTTATATATAAGAAGTTTTCTATATTATCCATAATATAAGCCTTGTAAAAACATGCCTCTTTAAAATAACGCTATAGGAATATTCCCGCTCTACTTTCGCAAGCGCGACATTATGCCGCTAAAAACATCAAGAAAACAATCTTTAATGGATCCAATATTAATAATTGATAATATAAATAAATAAATAAAATCAATAACCAATAAAAATATATTCCAGCGTTATATCGTTCTAAACAAGGGACAACCGCACGCTACTTCTCCTTTGTTTTAACCTGTCCATATAAAAGGCATACAGATTCGGGTCCGCTAACAGGGAAGCATTATTTTCTTTCGTATGACAGAAATTCAGAATCAACTCTGTAACATTCTGTCAGGTTGCTTGCTACACTCTCCATTTTTGCAAGGAAAGTGCTCGTGCCGACTATTATCACCCATGCCATCGTGCCATTGAGCCTGGGTCTGGGGCTTGGATCTCGCGTAATTCCTCCGCGTTTACTGTTTGCCGGTGTGGTTCTCGCCATGCTGCCGGACGCGGACGTGCTGTCCTTTAAATTGGGTGTGGCCTATGGAAACGTGTTCGGGCATCGCGGATTTACCCACTCGCTACTCTTTGCTTTTGTGGTTCCACTGCTCTGCATCATGATTGGCCGACGATGGTTTAAAACCGGGTTACTACGCTGCTGGCTGTTTCTGACCGTTTCTCTGCTCTCGCACAGTTTGCTGGATTCCATTACAACAGGTGGGAAAGGCGTCGGCTGGCTCTGGCCGTGGTCGGACGAGCGTTTCTTCGCGCCGTGGCAGGTGATTAAGGTCGCGCCATTTGCCCTTTCGCGCTACACCACCCCATACGGGCAACAGGTTATTATTTCTGAATTACTGTGGGTATGGCTGCCGGGGGCGTTGCTGATGAGCGTGCTGTGGTGGTATCGAAAACATTGATATGCCAGAGCTCGTTGCCGGATGACGCGACAAGGCTCTGGTATTGGTAGGCCGGATAAGGCGTTAGCCGCCATCCGGCAAGAACATTACTTACGACGCCAGGTGGTCCCTTGTGGACCATCTTCCAGCACGATGCCCATCTCATTCAGGCGGTCACGCGCCGCATCCGCTGCCGCCCAGTCTTTCGCTTTACGGGCATCCAGACGCTGTTGAATCAGGGCTTCAATTTCCGCCACTTCACCGTCTTCCGCCTGAGCGCCGCTTTGCAGGAAAACCTCCGGTTCCTGTTCCAGCAGCCCCAGCACGCTTGCCAGTTTACGCAAATAAGCAGCGGCGGCATTGGCCCGAGTCCAGTCTGCGTTCTGTTTGAAGTTATTCAGTTCTTTCGCTAAATCGAAGAGCACCGAGTAGGCCACCGGGGTATTAAAATCATCATCCATCGCGTCTCTGAAGCGTTTTTCGTAATCTTCCCCTTTAGGAAAATCCATTGCATCATCAGGAAGGAATTGGGTTTTAACCGTCCCGCGCAGCGCCGTATACAGACGTTCGAGCGCAGAACGCGCCTGCTTCAGGTTCTCTTCACTGTAGTTCAACTGGCTACGATAGTGGCCGGACATCAGGAAGTAGCGCACGGTTTCCGCGTCGTAATATTTCAGCACGTCGCGCACGGTAAAAAAGTTACCCAGCGATTTCGACATCTTCTCGCGGTCAACCATCACCATGCCGGAGTGCATCCAGTAGTTTACGTATTCGCCGTCATGCGCACAGGTAGACTGAGCGATTTCGTTTTCGTGATGAGGGAACATCAGATCCGAACCGCCACCGTGGATATCAAAGTGATTACCCAGTTGTTTGCAGTTCATCGCGGAACATTCAATGTGCCAGCCAGGGCGACCATCACCCCACGGTGACGACCAGCTTGGCTCACCCTCTTTCGACATTTTCCACAGCACGAAGTCCATCGGGTTGTGTTTGACGTCAACGACATCCACACGCGCTCCGGCCTGTAACTGTTCCAGATCCTGGCGTGACAATTGACCGTAGTTCGGGTCCGTCGGCACATCAAACATGACATCGCCGTTTTCCGCCACATAGGCGTGACCTTTGGCGATAAGCTGTTGGGTAATTTCAATAATTTCGGCGATATGGTGGGTAGCACGCGGCTCCACATCGGGGCGCAGAATATTCAGCGCGTCGAAATCTTTATGCATCTCGGCGATCATGCGATCCACCAGAGCCACAAAGCTTTCGCCATTTTCATTAGCGCGCTTGATGATTTTATCATCGATATCAGTAATGTTACGCACGTACTTCAGTTTGTAGCCGAGAAAACGCAGATAACGCGCCACCACGTCAAACGCGACAAACGTGCGCCCGTGACCAATATGACAGAGATCGTAAACGGTAATACCACACACGTACATGCCGACTTCCCCGGCATGAATAGGTTTGAATTCCTCTTTTTGGCGCGTCAGTGTATTAAAAATTTTTAACATTGAAGA
>OKVW01001307.1_pt1 | contig 10658 bp, 9 predicted proteins | sample 1606991 | NCBI WGS metagenome assembly OKVW01 (sample SAMN03281021, study PRJEB24777) | human gut metagenome | isolation source: fecal sample PR177 from 1 month old male Malay infant, vaginal delivered...
GGCCGAGACAGGGGACAGCTCACAGGGGGCTTCCGGGGGAGACAAGCACATCGGAATCATTTTCACGGAGGCAGGATTGGGCGGCAACTCCTTTAATGACCTGGCCCTGGAGGGAGTCAAGAAGGCGGCTGCGGATTACGGGATCACCTATGATGAGGTGGAGCCAAAGTCCGTGTCGGACGAAGCGATTATCCAGGAGGAGATGGCTTCCTCCGGGGAGTATGACCTGATTATCTGTGTGGGCGCGGAGCAGGTGGATGCCCTGACCGCCACGGCGGAGACTTACCCGGAGCAGAAGTTTGCACTGCTGGACGCCACTGTGGATCTGGGCAACGTTGCCTCCTATTCATGTAAGGAGCAGGAGGGTGCGTTCCTGGTGGGAGCCATGGCGGCCCTTGCCAAGCAGGAGAAGAGCAGTGATCTGTTAAATGACGGCAGCACCATTGGATTCATAGGCGGCGTCAACAATCCGCTGATCAACCACTTTGCAGCAGGATTCAAGGCCGGAGCCGAGTATGTGAATCCGGACATGAAGGTTCTGGTGGACTATGTGGGCGGCTTCAATGATCCCACCACAGCCAAGACCATTTCCAGCACCTTTGTGGAGAAGGGGGCGGACATCATTTTCCACGCTTCAGGGGCTTCAGGAATGGGCGTGTTCCAGGCAGCCGAGGAGAAGGGCTTCATCGCAATCGGCGTCAACTTAAACCAGAACACCATTGCACCGGACTACATCATGGCAAGTATGCTGAAGAAGCTGGATTCCTGCGCTTACCACGCAATCACCAGCGTGGTGGAGGATACCTACACCGGTGAGAACCAGGTACTGGGCCTCAGCGACGGCGGTGTGGACTTCACAGTTGAGGGCAGCAATATCGCAGTATCTGAGGACATTCTGACACAGCTGGATCAGATGAGAGAGAAGATTATTTCCGGGGAGATTGAAGTTCCTTCTGAACTGAAATAAGAAGCGCACGGAGGCGGATATGAACGCAATAAATATGGTTGGGATCGTCAAATGCTTCGGGCCGGTAAGGGCAAATGACGGAATTGATTTTACGGTGGGCAGCCAGGAAATCCATTGCCTGCTGGGGGAAAACGGAACCGGAAAGAGCACGCTGATGAACATCCTCTTCGGCCTGTACCACCCGGACAAAGGGGAGATATTCATCCGCGATAAAAAGGTTAAGATCAGCAACCCGAATGACGCCTACGCCCTGGGAATCGGCATGGTCCATCAGCATTTTATGCTGGTGAACCAGCTGACGGTGATGGAGAACATTATCCTGGGAAATGAATCCGGCCGCTTCTTCTTAGACCGGAAGGCCAGCAGGGAAAAGGTGGAGGATCTGGTGGAGCGCTTCGGCTTCAAGATCAGCCTGCAGGAGAAGGTAGCCAACCTGTCCGTGGGCATGAAGCAGCGGGTGGAGATCTTAAAGACCCTGTACCGCGGCGCCGACATCATCATCCTGGATGAGCCAACCGCAGTGCTGACGCCCCAGGAGGTGGAGGAGCTGTTCCGCATTCTGCGCCAGCTGAGGGCGGATGGCAAGACCATCGTATTCATCACCCACAAGCTGAACGAGACCATGAACCTGTCCGACCGGGTGACGGTCATCCGCAAGGGAAAGGTGGTATTCACCTGCGCAACCAAAGACACCAGCGAGAAGGAGCTGGCCACCCAGATGGTGGGCCGCCAGGTGGAATCCATTGTGGCAGGGGAGCGGGCTCCCCGCCAGGAGGTGCGCCTGAAGCTGGATCAGGTGCGGCTGCACAGCCGGGCCGGCGGAACGGTGAGCCTGAAGGTCCACGCAGGAGAGATCCTTGGAATCGCAGGCGTGGACGGCAACGGACAGCAGGAGCTGGAGGACCTGATTGTGGGCAACCAGCCGGTGACTGAGGGCAGCATCTGGTTCGGGGACACTCTGGTAAACGGCAGTTCCATCCGCCAGCGCAAGGAGATGGGCCTGGGCTACATACCTTCGGACCGCCATAAAAACGCCATGATCCCCTCATTTACCATCAGTGAAAACTTCCTTCTGGGATATCAGGAGAGCGGGGAGTACAACAAAAAAGGGTTCATTGACTACAAGCGTCTGGAGCTGGACGCCAAGGAACAGATCGAGGCGTTTGAGATCAAGGTGGCAGGCACAGGCCAGGAGATCGGCCAGCTGTCAGGAGGGAACCAGCAGAAGGTGATCCTGGGCCGGGAAGTGAGCCATGATCCTGGGATCATCCTGGTGGCACAGCCGGTCCGCGGCCTGGATATCGGAGCCATTGAGTATGTGCACAAGACACTGCTGGGGCTGAAGAACCAGGGCAAGGCCATTCTGCTGATCTCCGCGGAGCTGTCCGAGGTCATGAACTTAAGCGACCGCATCGCAGTGATGTACGAGGGGGAGATCAGCGCCCAATTTGAAAACGGATGCTATTCAAAAGAAGAAATCGGACTGTTTATGGCAGGAAAGAAGCAGGAGGTGGGGAACCATGAGTCAGGGAATGAATAAAAAAGCGGCAGAGATCGGCAAGTCGCTGGCAGCCATCGGCCTGGCGCTGGTGATTGGGGCAGTGCTCATCGCGCTGGCAGGAGAATCCCCATTCACTGCATACGGCTCCCTGTTAAAGGGCGCTCTGGGAACGCCCCAGGCCATCGCCAACACCATCAGCAAGAGTATCCCCCTAGCCTTCACCGGCCTGGCCGTGGCCCTGGGGTCCCGCTGCGGAATGCTCAACATCGGAGCAGAGGGCCAGCTCCATGTGGGAGCCATGGCCTCTGTGCTCACCGCCCTGTGGCTGAGCTTCCTGCCTGCGCCGCTGCTGATTCTGGTCAGCATCCTGGCCGGTATGCTGGGCGGCATGATAGCGGGCAGCATACCCGGTATCTTCAAGGCCAAGTTCCGCACCAATGAGGTGATCGTGGCCATTATGCTGAACTATATCTGTACCTTGTTCACCTCCTATCTTGTTAACGGCCCCTTCAAAACAGAGGGTTCCACAGCCCAGACGGAGATGATCCCGGAGAGCATATGGTTTGGCAAGCTGGTGCCGAGGACCCAGCTGACCGGGGCGCTGTTCCTTCTGCTGTTTGTGGCCGCGGCCATGTACATTTTCCTGTGGAAAACCTCAGTGGGCTACAAGCTGCGGGCAGTGGGAGCCAACCCCTTTGCCTCCAAAACAGCGGGAATCAGGGTGAATTTCTACCTGATCATGGCCATGACCTTAAGCGGCGGCATCGCTGCCCTGGCCGGTGTGACTGAAGTTTTTGGGAAATACCACCGGTTTATTGAGGGCTTCTCCCCATCCTTCGGCTTCACGGGGATTGCGGTGGCCATTCTGGGCAGAAACCATCCTGTGGGCGTTCTGCTGACAGCGCTGCTGTTCGGTATGATGGATATGGGCTCTCTGCGCATGAGCAGGGAAACCATGGTTTCCACCAACATGGTGACAGTGATCCAGAGCCTGGTAATTCTGCTGGTAGCCGCGCCGGAATTAATTAAATGGAGCAGAAGGAGGGCTGCGTGATGGATATGATCAATAACTTTTTAGCACTTACCTTACAATTGTCCGTTCCCATCATCCTGGGCGCTGTCTGCGGCACCATAGCAGAGCGGGGCGGCATCATCCTGCTTGGTGTGGAGGGCATGATGCTGATCGGAGCATTTGCCGGAGTGGCCGGGTCCTATTTTACCGGTTCTGCGGCGGCAGGCGTGGTGTTCTCCATCATCTGCGGCGGTCTCACGGGCCTGCTGTACGCCCTGTTCTGCCTGAAATGGAAGGCGCACCAGTCAGTGGTCGGCGTGGGCGTAAACCTGTTTGCCAGCGGAATCACGGCTGTAATTTTGAAGGCCATCTGGCAGAAGGAGGGCATGAGCGAGACAGTTGCATCAGTGTCCGACATCTCCATTCCGGTTATGAAGGATATTCCGGTGGTGGGCGCCCTGTTTTCCGGCCAGTCCCCCTACCTCTACGGCATGTTCCTGATTGTGGCGGCCGTGTGGGTGGTGTTCTACAAGACCAAGATCGGCCTGCGCTACCGGGCCATCGGGGACCAGCCCCATGCGGTGCAGACCGCGGGAGTCAACGTCAACCGTTACCGCTACGCGGCCATGATCGCTGCCGGCGCCATTGCCGGGCTGGCCGGTTCCTACCTCTCCATCTCCCAGAACAACCTGTTTGTGGTGGATATGACCGCGGGCCGGGGCTTCATGGGACTGGCGGCCAACATCTTTGGCGGGTGGAGCCCCCTTGGCTCCCTGGGAGCAGGCTTTGTATTTGCCATCGCCCAGACGGCCAGGTTCTACCTGACGGATCTGTCCATCCCGTCCCAGATCGTGCAGATGCTCCCCTATGCGGTGACGCTGGTGATCCTTCTGTTCGTTGGCAAGCGGGTCAAAGGGCCGGAAGCACTTGGCAAATTGGTGGATTAGCTTTATACTTATGATAAGTAACGGTTAGAGATGAGGAGTGGTATGGTGATGAAGGAAACAGCGGTAAGAGAAAAGAATGTGAAGATCCCTCTGTATGTGACTGCCTATGAGACCATCAGCGGCTGGCTGAAGGCGGGCAAATACAAGCCCGGAGACAAGCTGCCCGGTGAGAACGTACTGGCGGAGCAGCTGCAGGTCAGCAGAGGCACTCTGCGCCAGGCCATGCTTTTACTGCAGGAGGACGGCCTGATCGCCAACCACCAGGGAAAGGGCAATATTGTCCTTTCCAACCAGGATATGTCTAAAAACGGATTGGAAAAAATTGGGAATCCATTGACGGATTTCTGCAAACACCCCATTGTGCGGGTGGAGACTGCCATTGGCTTCCAACCCGCCACCCAGAAGCATCAGAAGGTGCTGAAGCTGCGTCCCTCGGGCCTGGTGGCAGTGGTGGATATCACCTATTACAGCCAGGATGGGCCTGTGGGCTTTGCCATGATTTATATGCCCTACGGCGTTCTGGACCAGACCACCGTGGATTTGGAGGATACGGAGACTGTTTACCGGTTTTACAATGAGCTGGTGAACAACGGCGGCCTGTTCACGGACAGCAAGATACGCATCGGCCAGGCCAGGGAGCGGACAGCGGGCATCCTGAACATAGAAGAGGGGGACTCCATACTGATTATGGAGGAAGAGCTCTACTCAGAGTTCGACACCCCCGTTTTATCCCAGAAACTGTTTTTCAGCCCGGATCACTATGATCTGTGCATCCGGCGTAAAAACGACAGGAATACGAATAATTAGAATTAGAAAGAGAACAGTATGAAAACATTTCACAACGAAGCAGCTTTGGGGGAGATCGGCCAAACAGTTCTGATGCCTGGCGATCCCCTGCGGGCTAAATATATAGCAGAGACTTACTTGGAGGACGTGGTTTGCTACAACCAGGTCCGGGGAATGAACGGTTATACAGGATATTATCAGGGCCGCAAGGTGTCCGTGCAGGGCAGCGGCATGGGCAACCCGTCCATGGGGATCTATGCCTACGAGCTTTACAACAGCTACGGCGTGGAGTCCATCATCCGGGTGGGCAGGGCGGGAGCCATCCACCGGGACGTGCAGGTGGGACAGCTGGTGCTGGCCATGGGCTGCTGTACCAATTCCAATTTTCCACAACAGTACCACCTGCCCGGATCATTTGCGCCGCTGGCGGATTTTGGTCTGCTGGAGTCCGCTGCACAGGGGGCCAGAGCGGAGGGAACAGGATTCCACATTGGAAATGTGTACAGCTCCGACGTATTCTACGAGGATCAGGCCGGAGAGAAGGGGACCTGGGAAAAAATGGGAGTTCTGGCCCAGGAGATGGAGACACTGGCCCTGTACTGCACCGCCGCAAGGGCTGGAAAGAAGGCGCTGAGCATGCTGACCATCGGCAGCAGCATCCACAGCCAGGAGGCGCTCACCAATGAGGAGCGGGAGCAGAATCTGGATTCCATGATCCGTCTGGCTCTCCAGGTGGCGGCAGCGTGAGCGGGACCATGAAGGTTCTGCTGGATGTGGATACAGGAGTGGACGATTCTCTGGCGCTCCTCTACGCCCTGCTGAAACCGGAGCTGGAGATTGTGGGCATTTCCACGGTGTGCGGCAATGTGGAGGCTTCACTGGCTGCGGAGAACACCCTGAAGATCCTGGACCTTCTGGACGCCCCGGATATTCCGGTGGTCCAGGGCCGGGAGAAGCCTATGGAACGGGAGTGGGACGGCCGCGTGTCGGTGATCCACGGTGACAACGGCCTGGGAAATGCAGACCTGCCCCAGTCATCCCGCAGCCTCTGCGAGGAGGATGTCTGCGATTTCCAGATGGGTCTGGCAGAGAAATACGCGGGGGAGCTGGTGCTCATCACCCTTGGCCCCCTGACCAATGTCGCATGTACCCTGCTCAAGTATCCAGAATTTGCCGCAAAAGTCAAGCGGGTGGTGATGATGGGCGGAACCGTTAAGATGCGGGGCAATGTCTCCCCTGTGGCGGAGGCTAATTTTGCCGGTGATCCAAAGGCCTGTGACCTGGTGTTTATGTCGGGCATGGATATTACCGCAGTGGGCCTGGATGTGACCATGAGGACGCGTCTGAAACGGGAGCATCTGGAGTTCCTGGCACAGTGCTGCAGCGGCCGGGCCAGGAGGGCGGTGGAATTTATCAACGCCGCCATGGTCCATTACCGTCTGGGCAACCGGGTCCAGAACTTCTGCGTGGACGACTGTCCGCTCCATGATCCCCTGGCCGTGATGGCGGCTGTTGTTCCAAGCCTTGTGCGGACCGAGGCCAGGAAGGCCAGGATCGAGTGCCAGGGCACATACTGCCGCGGAATGGTGGTAACGGATCTGCGGGAGAAGCCCTTTGAATCAGAATATGTGAATTTTGCCATGGAGGTGGACGCAGACCGGGCTGTCCGGGAGCTGCTGTCCGTGTTCTGGCGGGAATAATCTGGGAAAGTAGGAGATCTCATGAGAAGTGTGTTGGATTTTGGCTCGTTGAACTATGATTTTGTATATCAGGTGCCCCATATGGTCAGACCGGGGGAAACCCTTTCCTCAACAGGTATGGAGGTATTCTGCGGCGGCAAGGGCCTCAACCAGGCCATTGCACTCAGAAAGGCCGGGGGAAATGTCTACCTGGCCGGAGCTGTGGGCGAGGACGGGGAGGACATATTGAATTACTGCCGTGGCTTCGGCCTGAATGTGGACCAGGTGCGCCGGGTTCCCGGCAAAACAGGCCATGCCATGATCCAGATCGACGGCGAGGCCCAGAACAGCATCCTCATATTCGGCGGGGCAAACAGAAGCCATACCCTTTCTGATATTGCTGCTGCCTTGGAACCATACGGGCCGGAGGATATCCTGCTTCTTCAGAACGAGGTGAACCATGTGGACGCTCTGGTAGAGGAAGCATGGAAGCGGGGCATGAAGATCGTGCTGAACCCATCCCCCTGGGATGAAGGTCTGAAGGCGGTGAACCTGTCCAGGATTTCCGTGTTCCTGGTAAATGAGACAGAAGGGGCAGGCATCACCGGCTGTACAGATCCCCAGGAGATCCTTGCCGCCATGGGGGAAATGTTCCCCGGCGCGGAGGTAGTGCTGACCCTGGGCGCAGACGGCTGTTATTACCAGAAGGAGGGCCGCCGGGTGTACCAGAAGGCCATCCTGACCAAGGCGGTGGATACCACAGCCGCAGGCGATACCTTTGCCGGGTACTATATTGCGGGGATGCTGAGAGGCAATTCTATAGAGGAGCGGCTGCTGCGCTGCGCCGTGGCCTCATCCATCGCCGTGTCCCGCGAGGGGGCGGCGGCATCCATTCCAATGGAGGAAGAAGTAGATAGAGCCGTTGCCGGACTGAAGTAAGAACAGTCCGGCAGCGGCTCTGCCGTATTTGGGGGCGTGTGCGGTTACAGCCGGCGCGTGTGACCACACCCTGCGCTCCCGCCGGTCACGGATTGCTCTCGGGCGCTTTCGGCAGGAGGGTTGGAACCGTATCCGGGATGGCCGGGTCCTTAGTGCCGTAGATCCGGTGCCACTCCTTGGTGCCTTCCACCTTCACGGCCTGGCTGCGGTTCATGGACAGGAACTTCACCAGCTCGTAGCAGCTGATCCAGATCTCGTTGTTGCCTTCTTTTTGGGACTCATCAAATATCAGCTGTACTCCGAAGTGCAGGTGGGACTCGTCGATGTTGTTGGTATTTTCCGTGCGGCTGTATCCCGTGCGGCCCATATAGCCGATTACATCCCCTGCCTGGACATAGCTTCCCTCCTCAAGGCCTCCCTGGTAGGGGTAGTCTTTGCGCAGATGGGCGTAGTAATAGTAGCGTTTCTTGTCAAAGCTGCGGATTCCCAGCCGCCAGCCACCGTACTGGTTCCAGCCAAGGGCTTCCACATAGCCGGATTCCACAGCAATAATGGGCGTTCCCACCTGGCCCATCAGGTCATGGCCCAGATGCTGCCTGCGGAAACCATAGCTTCTGGACACGCCGAAGTCATCAAAATCACTGTAAGGGAATCCCTTTGCAATGGGGGAAAATGCCTTCAGCCCGTACTTGGTCACCCAGATTGTCTCAGGATCTCCGGGCGCGCCGCCGGTGACGCCCGAGGGAAGATAAGCCCCGGGGGCCTCGCTGGAGGGAATCTGAGCTTCAAATTCTCCCACCATGCCGTCCAGCACCGCTCCGTAGGCCTGGCGGTAATAGCTGTAATATTTCATATCCTTGGTCAGCTCTTCCATGGAAGTTCCATCATTTAACATAACATTCGCAACCGTGGTCATATCCGAGGGCTTGTATCGGGAGAAGTCGCCGCCGTATTTGGCGCCCAGGTAGGACAGCAGTTCCACCCAGTTTAAGTGCACCGGCTTCTGGTAGGTATCCACATCGTATCGGAAGGCCTGGTTCATGGCGTCGCAGGTAACTGTGAAATCCACCCATTTGATATAGGATTTCTCCGTCTGGGAAGGGCTGGCGGTATCGGGCTTGCCGGGCACCAGATCCCGGAAGCCAAGGTTGTAGGCAGCCTTCTGGGCCTTTGCCACCACGGTCTGTCCCGGGTCTGTGCGGAACAGGAACAGGGACAGGCACAACAGGCTCAGCACCAGCGCTTCCAGATATATAATGGTTTTACTTTTAACCGGAAACCCTGTCCGGAATAATTTTCTGTGTCCATTCCACCGCATCTTAAGATTACCTCCTTGCCAGCTAAAAACCCGGGCGGCCATGCACTGCCCGTTTATGTAAATCTATGCCCCCAAAGCGGGAAATATGCCGGTAACTGCCCGGTGTATCTTGTGAAACTTCAGGGAAAATGCTATGATATACCCAACACTTCCCAAAATGCAGGGGAGGCAATGTCAAGGTAATGTCATTAGAAAACATTTAAAATAGGAGGGGAACACACATGAACAATTTTGAATTTTACACGCCCACACGCATGATATTTGGAAAAGATACCCATTTACAGGTGGGAAAGCTGGTCAAAGAATACGGCTTTAAAAAAGTGCTGGTGCACTTTGGCGGAGCCAGCGCACGCAAGACCGGGCTTTTAGATGCAGTGACATCGGCACTGGAGGCAGAGGGCATAGGCTTTGTGCTGCTGGGCGGCGTCCAGGCCAACCCCACCCTTTCCATGGCCAGGCAGGGCATTCAATTGTGCCTGGATGAGCATGTGGACTTTGTGCTGGCCGTGGGCGGCGGCAGCGTCATTGATTCCGCCAAATGCATTGCCGACGGAGCGGGGAATCCAGGCGTGGATGTGTGGAAATTCTTCACAAGGGAAGCTGAGTCCCAGGGCTCCCTTCCTGTGGGAACCATCCTGACCCTGTCCGCTTCCGGCAGCGAGATGAGCGCCTCCTGTGTGATCACCAATGAGGAGGGCGGCTTAAAACGCGGCTTCAACCATGTAAACCACAGGCCGCTGTTCGCCATCTGCAATCCCGAGCTGACCTACACGGTGAGCAAATTCCAGACAGGCTGCGGCACAGTGGACATCATGATGCACACTCTGGAGCGCTACTTCAGCCTAACCAAGGACACGCCTTTGACGGACCGTATCGCTGAGAGCCTGATCAAGTCCGTGGCAGAGGCCGGCCTGGTGGCGGACAAGGAGCCGGATAATTATGAGGCCAGGGCTACCCTGATGTGGGCGGGCAGCCTGTCCCACAACGACCTGACCAGCGCAGGCAGGGACTTCATGATGCAGGTGCACCAGCTGGAGCACGAGCTGTCCGGCATGTATCCTGAGATATCTCACGGAGCGGGCCTGTCGGCCCTGTGGCCGTCCTGGGCCAGATACGTGTGCAGCGGCTATGTGGAGCGTTTCGCCCAGTACGCGGTGCGTGTCTGGAATATTGAGATGGACTTCGACAATCCAATGAACACAGCTTTGGCAGGAATCCAGGCCACGGAGGATTATTTTAAACGTCTGGATATGCCGGTGAATATCAGGGATCTGGGCGTGGAACCGGAGCGCATCGATGAGTTGGCTGAGAAATGCACCAATTACGGAAAGAGGACACTTCCTGGGATTAAGGTGCTGGATAAGAGGGAGATGGCGGAGATTTACTGTATGGCAATGGGGAGTTAGGCGTGGAAGGGTACGCGGGCGGAGTTAGATTCATCCGTCCGTGAGAGCCAGGGGCTGCGGGCGGGAAGGGTCGGGGACGGGTTCCGGCGCAAAGTAATTCTAG
>OKVW01001309.1_pt1 | contig 10639 bp, 9 predicted proteins | sample 1606991 | NCBI WGS metagenome assembly OKVW01 (sample SAMN03281021, study PRJEB24777) | human gut metagenome | isolation source: fecal sample PR177 from 1 month old male Malay infant, vaginal delivered...
TCGCCTCCAGCCCCTCCCGGACCATCGCGGGGCTCAAGTCCTTCCAGGAGAAGGTGATCCTGATCGCCGGCGGCTACGACAAGCACATCCCCTTCGACGTGCTGGGGCCGGAGGTCGTGGCCCACGTGAAGCACCTGGTCCTGACGGGGGACACCGCCGGGAAGATCAGCGAGGCGGTCCAGAGCTGCCAAGACTACCGGGGCCAGCCGCCTATCTCCATCTATGAGGACTTTTCCGCGGCGGTGCTGGCCGCCCACAGCATGGCCCAGCCCGGCGACGTGGTGATCTTGTCCCCGGCCTGCGCCTCCTTCGACAAGTTCAAAAATTTCGCCCAGCGGGGCGAGGCATACAAAAAGATCGTCTATGAGCTGTAGAGCAGTCTATCGGACGCCGCTGGCGTCTACTAAGGAGTGAACAGATTGGATATTCGTAAGACCCTCCAGACCCTGTGCGCCCTGTCCGGCCCCTCGGGCTACGAACACGCGGTGGCCCAGACGGCGGCGGAGCTGATGCGCCCCTACCTGGACGAGGCCAACGTGGACCGCTTCGGCAACGCCGTGGGGGTGCGCCTGTGCGGGAAGCCCGGCGCCCCCAAGCTGCTGTTGGACGCCCACCTGGACGAGATCGGCCTCATCGTCACCGGCATCGAGGACGGCTTCCTCCGGTTCCAGACCATCGGCGGGGTGGACCCCCGGATGCTCCCCGACCGGGAGCTGACCATCATGACCGAGCCCCCCATCTTCGGCGTGGTGGCCTGCCTGCCGCCCCACGTCCTCAGCCGGGAGGACATGAAAAAGTCCATCCCCATCCCGGAGCTGCGCATCGATATCGGCATGAGCCAGGATGAGGCCGTCAAGGCCGTGCCCATCGGCACGCCCATCACCTTCCGGGGCGGTTGCTTCGCCCTGGGGGAGGAGGAGATGTGCGGCAAGTCCATGGACGACCGTTCCTGCTTCGTCACCCTCCTGCGGGCGGCGGAGCTGCTGAAGGACAAGCCCTTGGATGTGGACCTCTATCTCATGGGCTCCACCCGTGAGGAGGTCAGCGGCGCGGGGGCCAAGGTGGGGACCTTCGGCATCAACCCCGACTACTGCGTGGCCGTGGACGTGACCCACGGCAAGACCCCCGACGGCCCCAAGGACCGCTCCTGCGAACTCTTCGGCGGGCCGGCCATCGGCGTGGGCCCCAACATGACCCGCTGGATGACCGAACGCATGGTGTCCAAGGCCAAAGAGAAGGACATCCCCTACCAGCTGGAGGTCATGTCCGGCCACACCGGCACCAACGGCTGGGGCATGCAGGTGACCAGGGAAGGGGTGGCCACCAGCGTGGTCTCCCTGCCCCTCAAGTACATGCACTCGCCCATCGAGGTGCTGGCCTTGGAGGACATCGAGCAGGTGGCCGCCCTTCTGGCGGCCTTTGTGGAGGACCTTGGAAAGGAGGCGGGGCGCATATGCTGAGTCTGATCAAAGAGCTGTGCCTGCTGAACGGCGTGTCCAGCTTTGAAGACGAGGTCCGGGCCTATATCAAGGCCAAGGCCGAGCCCTATGCCGACAGCATCCGGGTGGACGCCATGGGCAACCTGATCGTCTTCAAAAAGGGCGAAAAGGCCACTGGGAACAGGCTGATGCTCACCGCCCATATGGACGAGGTGGGCTTCATCATCCGCAGCATCACCGACGACGGATACCTGAAATTCGACACCATCGGCGGCATCGACCCCCGGGTCATCATCGGCAAGCGGGTCACCGTGGGCTGGAACAAGATCCCCGGCGTCATCGGCCTCAAGGCCTACCATCTGGTCAGCGCCGAGGAGGAGAAGGTGGTGCCCAAGATCGAGGACATGTATATCGACATCGGCGCCCGGAAGAAAGAGGCGGCGGAACGCCTGGTCCCCATCGGCGATTTCGCCGCCTTCGATAGCGATTGCGTGGACTTCGGCTCCGGGATGCTCAAGGCCAAGGCCATCGACGACCGGGTGGGCTGCGCCGTCATGATCGAGCTCATCCAGGAGGACCTGCCCATGGACTGCACCTTCGTCTTCTCCGTCCAGGAGGAGGTGGGCACCCGGGGCGCCTTCGGCGCGGCCTTCTCCGTCACCCCGGAGATCGCCCTGGTCCTGGAGGGCACCACGGCGGCGGACATCGCCGGCATGGACGATCACAAGAAGGTGACCGCCCCCGGCCTGGGCCCCGTGCTGTCCATCATGGACGGCGGCACCGTCTACGACCGGGGCCTCTTCGAGCTGATGCGGGACCTGGCCGACAAAAACGGCATCCCCTGGCAGACCAAGCACTATATCTCCGGCGGCAACGACGCCTCGGCCATCCAGCGCACCAAGGACGGCGTCCGGGTGTGCGCCATGTCGGCGGCGGTCCGCTACCTGCACACCCCGTCCAGCGTGGCGGCGGTCAAGGACTTTGAAGCCATGCGTGCTCTGGCGAAAAAATTCATCGAAGCCGTCTCGGCCTCGTGATCAGGAGGAATCTAGATAATGGATCTGTTGAAGACGCTGCAAACCCTGAATGCCTGCCACGGTCCCTCCGGGGATGAACGCGAGATCGCCGACGTGCTGGAAAAGATGGCCATGCCCTTCGTGGACGAGTGCAGCCGGGACACCATGGGCAACCTCATCGCCCATAAGAAGGGCCCCGGCTCCCGGGTCATGTTCTCCGCCCACATGGACTCCATCGGCTGTATCGTCACCCACATCGAGAAGGAGGGCTTCCTCCGCTTCGGCAAGGTGGGCGGCCTCCACGCTCCCGACATCCTCAGCACCCCCGTCCGCTTCAAGAACGGCGTCCGGGGCCTCATCGCCCTGGATAACGGGGTGGACGCCAAGAAGATGGGCCTGGACGACCTCTATATCGACATCGGCGCCCACGACGCCGACGAGGCCAGAGCCATGGTCCGGGTGGGGGACACCGCCGTCTACGACGGACCCAGCTTCGCCGCCGGGGACCGCCTGGTCTCCCCCTATCTGGACGACCGGATCTCCTGCCTGGTGCTTCTGATGGCCATGGAGCAGCTCCAGCGCAGCGAGAACGACCTCTACTTCGTCTTCTCGACCCAGGAGGAGCTGGGCCTGCGGGGGGCCAAGACAGCGGCCTACGGCATCGACCCGGACTACGGCGTGGCCGTGGACGTGACCATCGGGGCCGACGAGCTGGGCAGCAAGCACGCCGGCAGCAGCCGCCTGGGCGGCGGCGCGGCCATCAAGGTCATGGACAGCTCCATCATCTGCCACCCTGAGATGGTCCGGAAGATGGAGGAGCTGGCCAAGGAGCGGGGCATCGACTACCAGATGGACGTGATCAAGTCCGGCGGCACCGACGCCGGGGCCATCTACACCACCCGCATGGGCGTGCTCACCGGCGGCATCTCCATCCCCTGCCGCTATGTCCACTCCCCCGTGGAGATGGTGGACCGGGGCGATGTGGAGGCCTGTGCCCGCCTGGTCACCGCCTTCGCCGAAGCCAGCCTGTAATAAATACCGAAGAATATAGAAATAGAGACATGGAGCAAGGAAAATGAGTTTACAGATCAGCGGCAAAGTCCGCGCCCTGGGCCAACAGGCTCAGGCGGCGCTGGGGGAGCAGTTCGCCCGCATCGACGCCATCGCGGAGGAGAACACGCAGAAGGTCCTGGCGGCCTTCCAGAAGCACCGGGTGGCCGAGGGCTACTTCGCCGGCACCACTGGCTACGGCTACGACGACCAGGGCCGGGACGAGCTGGAGGCCATCTACGCCGACCTCTTCGGGGCGGAGGACGCATTGGTCCGCATCCAGATGGTCAACGGCACCCACGCCATCACCACCGCCCTGTTCGGGGTCCTGCGCCCCGGCGACACCCTGGTATCGGCCATCGGCGCGCCCTACGACACCATGCTGGGCGTCATAGGCGTGGTGGACAAGGGGACGGGGTCCCTGAAGGACTATGGGGTCAATTATCATCAGGTGGATCTGACAGCCGACAACAAGCCTGACATCGAGGGTATGGTAAAGGCGGTCCGCCTGCCAGGGGTCAAGGCCATCCTCATCCAGCGCTCCAAGGGCTACTCCACCCGCAAGTCCCTGTCCGTGGCCGAGATCGGCGACATGATCGCCGCCGTCAAGGAGGCCGACCCCAACGTCATCGCCATCGTGGACAACTGCTACGGCGAGTTCGTGGAGACCATCGAGCCCACCCAGGTGGGGGCGGACCTGTGCGTCGGCTCCCTCATCAAGAATCCCGGCGGCGGGCTGGCCCCCACCGGCGGCTATGTGGTGGGCAGGAAGGACTTGGTGGAGGCGGCGGCCATGCGCCTCACCGCCCCCGGGATCGGCAAGGAGTGCGGATCCACCCTGGGCAACAACCGCCTGCTCTATCAAGGACTTTTCCTTGCCCCCCATACCGTGGCCCAGGCGGTGAAGACCGCCGTCTTCGGGGCCAAGATGATGGAGCTGGCGGGCTATCAGGCCGAGCCGGCCTCCGACGAGGTCCGCCACGACATCATCCAGATGATCCACTGCAAAGAGCCGGAGAAGCTCAAGCGGTTCTGCAAGGGCATCCAGATGGGGGCGCCGGTGGACTCCTACGTGACCCCGGAGCCCTGGGACATGCCGGGCTACGACTGCCCGGTCATCATGGCGGCGGGGGCCTTCATCCAGGGGGCCTCCATCGAGCTCTCCGCCGACGCGCCCATGCGGGAGCCCTACACGGTCTACCTCCAGGGCGGGCTCACCTACGAGTCCGGCAAGGCGGGGGGGCTTTTGGCCGTGGAGGAGCTCTTGAAAGACTAATACAAGCCGGGTCACGCATAAAGTCTGCATATGGGGGTGACCTTATATGCAGACTTATCTTAGGCGGCGCTTTGTCCGCCCGGCCCGCCGGCACGGCGGGAGGCGGAGGGGGCTGCTCATCAGCTCCGCCGTGGGCGTGGCGCTGGCCCTGGCGCTCATCTTCTACCTGGAGGCCCAGCTCCAGCCGGTGCTGGACGCCATGGCGACGGCCAAGGTGAAGAACGCCGTGACCCAGACGCTGGACGGGGCCATCGCCGGCCTGGTGGAGGAGAGCGGCCTCACCTACAGCGATATCATCACCATGGAGAAGGACGGCTCAGGCCGGATCACAGCCCTCACCAGCAACATGGGGGTGCTCAACAGCCTGCGCACCGGCATCCTGGGCACGGCGGTGGCCGCCGTGGACGGCATGGACACCGAGAGCCTGGCGATCCCGGTGGGCAACCTGTCCGGGGTGAACTTCCTCTCCGGCCGGGGCTTCTCCGTGCCGGTGGAGGTGGTCTCCGTGGGCACGGCCCACGCCGAGTTCGAGAACCAGTTCACTGACGCGGGCATCAACCAGACCCGGCATCAAATCATGCTGGACGTCACCGTCACCGTGGATATCCTCTTGCCCGGGGACACCCTGCGGGCCGACGTGGAAGCCCAGGTCCCGGTGGCCGAGACCATCATCGTGGGCACGGTGCCGGACACCTATCTACAGCTGGGGAACGCCTGATACGAAGGAATGCTTTGCCTATGGACTATATCTGGGATCATATGCTGCAGATGCTGCCGCCCGCCCTGGTTGGGGCGGCAGCATTTTTCTGCCTCCGGCCCTGGCGCAGGCGGCGGCTGGCGGAGCTGGGCCGGGAGAGCGGCCCGTGGCGGGAGGCGGCGCTGCTGTTTTTCGTCATGTTCTCCGTGGGCCTGGCGGCCCTGACCCTGACGCCTCAAAATTTCTGGCCCGCCGTCTATACCGGCGCGCCGATCGCGTGGCCGAGACCTTTTGCGAACGGGGCGAACCTGGTCCCCATCGTGGGCATCCTATACGCGGTGGAGGGGATGGACTGGCTGTTCCTCCAGTGCGTGGGCAACGTGGTCATGTTCATGCCGTTCGGCTTCTTCCCCTCGCTGCTCTGGGCGCGGCCGACCTGGAAGCGGGCCGCTCTCATCGGCTTTTCTTCGTCATCGTTCATCGAATCCGTCCAGCTGTTCATCGACAGGGGCACGGATATCGACGATCTGATCCTCAATACGCTGGGCGCTCTGTGCGGCTGCTGGCTGTTCCTGCTGCTGCGGAGGCTGGCCCCAAGCTTTGTCTCAAAATTTATCTGCCACTTACGGGAGGTCCCCCATGGATGTTGATCAGGAGGTCGCCCAGCTCCGCCAGGAGCTGGACCGGGCGAGCTATGAGTATTATGTGATGGATGCCCCCACCATGTCCGACTATGACTATGACCACAAGCTCCGCCGTCTGGAGGAGCTGGAGGCGGCCCACCCGGAGCTGGTGACGCCGGACTCGCCCACCCAGCGGGTGGGGGGACAGGCCATCGAGGGCTTTACGGAGGTGACCCACAGGGTCCCGCTGGAGAGCCTCCAGGACGTCTTCTCCATGGAGGAGCTGGCCGAGTTCGACCGCCGGGTCCGGGATGCGGCGGGGGACGTGGCCTACACCGTGGAGCCTAAAGTGGACGGGCTGTCCGTGGCCCTGGAGTACCGGGACGGGCGCTTCGTCCGGGGCGCCACCCGGGGCGACGGCCGGGTGGGGGAGGATGTCACCGAAACCCTGCGCACCATCAAGTCCATCCCCTTGAAGCTGCCGGAGCCGGTGCCCAGCCTCATCGTCCGGGGCGAGGTCTTCATGCCCCGGACCGTCTTCGCCAAGCTCAACGAGGAGCGGGAGCAGAACGGCGAGCCCCTGTTCGCCAACCCCCGCAACGCCGCCGCCGGATCCCTGCGCCAGCTGGACCCCAAGATCGCGGCGGCCCGGAAGCTGGATATCGTCCTCTTCAACATCCAGTATATCGAGGGGGAGACCTTCTCCACCCACTCCGAGACCCTGGACTACCTGGAGCGGATGAAGTTCAAGGTCATCCCCCGGACCGTCTGCGATACCATCGAAGCCGCCCAGGCCCGCATCGGGGAGATCGGCGCCGACAAGACCCGGTTCAGCTATGACATCGACGGCGCGGTGGTCAAGGTAGATCCCTTGCAGACCCGCGTGGAGCTGGGCAGTACGGCCAAGTTCCCCCGCTGGGCTGCGGCCTTCAAGTATCCGCCGGAGCAGAAGGAGTCCACGGTGGTGGACATCCTGGTCCAGGTGGGCCGGACCGGGGTGCTGACCCCCAAGGCCAGCCTGACCCCCGTCCGTCTGGCGGGCACCACGGTCACCAGCGCCAGCCTCCACAACCAGGACCTGATCAGCGAAAAGGATATCCGCATCGGCGACACGGTGCTGGTCCAGAAGGCGGGGGAGATCATCCCGGAGGTGGTCTCGGTGGTCAAGGAGAAGCGCCCGCCGGACGCCCAGCCCTACCATCTGCCGGACCACTGCCCGGTCTGCGGGGCCCCGGTGGCCCGGGACGAGGACGGCGCGGCCATCCGCTGTACCGGCGCGGAGTGTCCCGCCCAGCTGCTGCGGAACCTGACCCACTTCGCCTCCCGGGACGCCATGGACATCGAGGGCCTGGGCCCTGCGGTGGTGGAGTCCCTGGTCAATGCCGGGATGCTGAAGGCCCCAGGCGACCTCTACAGCCTGGACCCCCAGGCCGTGGCCCAGCTGGAGCGCATGGGTCAGAAGTCGGCGGAGAACCTGATCGCCGCCATCGAAAAATCGAAGCAGAACGACCTGTCCAAGCTGCTGTTCGCCTTCGGCATCCGCCAGGTGGGGCAGAAGGCGGGCAAGGTCCTGGCCGCCCGGTTCGGCAGCCTGGACGCCTTGGGCGAGGCCACGGTGGAGGAGCTCACCGCAGTCAACGACATCGGGGAGATCACCGCCCGCAGCCTCTACGATTGGCTCCACTCGCCCCAGGCCGAGCACCTGATCGCCACCCTGAGAGCGGCGGGGGTCAACATGACCAGCGCCGCCCAGCCCGTGGGGGACAAGTTCGCCGGGCTCACCTTCGTCCTCACCGGCACCCTGGAGCATTTCTCCCGCGCCGAGGCGGGGGAGCGCATCGAGGCACTGGGGGGCAAGGTCTCCTCCTCGGTGTCCAAAAAGACCAGCTACGTGGTGGCGGGGGAGGAGGCCGGCTCGAAATTGGAGAAGGCCCAGGCCCTGGGCGTTACGGTCCTGTCTGAAGAGGAATTTCTAAAAAAACTGGAAGAATGACGCAGAAAATGGCGCGGAGCAACATCTCCGCGCCATTATTGCGTGCAGAAATAAGTGGTTCCAGTCCGAGCTCTGTCGCATAGGATAAAACGGAGGGGAACCCTGCCGATGCACCGCTCTCCTCCAGACCACATAAGGAGGAAATGCGATTTGTATCCCGAAAATGGAACCAATCCCGCCTGCGCCGACAACTGCGGCACACTGCCCGAATGCGCCCCGCTGGCGGTCCCCTATGTCCCGTTCCAGCAGACCAATCCCAAGCGCTATGCCCAGATGGACGCCCTGTCCAACGGCACCCTCTATCCCAGCCTGAACCTCCCCTTCCGGGCCGCGCCCACGGCCCCCGGCGTGCCTCAGACGGCCATGACGGAGATCCAGGCCCTGGAGTTCGTGCTCCAGGAGCTGGCCCTGTACCTGGATACCCACCCCTCCGACGGCGAGGCCTTTGAGCTCTTCCGGCAGTATGCCGCTTTGGAGCAGGAGGCCCGGGCCAGCTTCGTGCCCATGGGCGGCCCCATCTCCCGGGGCGAGACGGCCCAGTGCAAGAACTGGGCCTGGGCCAAGGACCCGTGGCCGTGGAACTATCAGGAAGGAGGGGCCAAGTAATGTTTGCTTATGAGAAAAAGCTCCAGTACCCCGTGAAGATCAAGAACCCCAACCCGAAGCTGGCCTCCTTCATCATCACCCAGTACGGCGGCCCGGACGGTGAGCTGGGCGCCAGTCTGCGCTATCTGAGCCAGCGCTACGCCATGCCCTACCCCGAGCTGAAGAGCCTGCTGACCGATATCGGCACGGAGGAGCTGGGCCATCTGGAGATGATCGGCGCCATCGTCCACCAGCTCACCCGGAACATCAGCGACAAGGACGCCCGGATCGCCGAGTTCGCCCCGTACTTCGTGGATCACACCACCGGCGTCTATCCCACCGCCGCCTCCGGCTTCCCCTGGAGCGCCGCCTCGATGGCGGTCAAGGGCGACATCATCGCCGACCTTACCGAGGACATGGCCGCCGAGCAGAAGGCACGGGTCACTTACGACAACATCCTCCGCCTCTCCGACGACCCCGACGTCAACGACGTCATCCGGTTCCTGAGAGAGCGGGAGGTGGTCCACTTCCAGCGCTTCGGCGAGGCCGTGCGTCTGGCCAAAGAGAAGATGGACCAGAAGAACATCTACTTTACCAACCCCGTCACCGACCGATGAACAGCGATGCGGCCGCCAGTACCGATACTGGCGGCCGCATTTTTTCCAGGGCCAGGAGCGGATCTCGTCCCATACATGACAGTTTACTTTCCCGACGGCGGTATGGTATAATATCTTCCATGCGAAAAGAGTGTGGGAGAGAAGTTTGTGAAACGAGAAAACGACCTGGGCAGGGACGATATCAAGCAGCTGGTGCTGCGGGTCGCCCTGCCGTCCATGCTGGCCCAATTCGTCAGCGTGTTCTACAGCATCGTGGACCGCATGTACATCGGCAACATCCCGGCGATCGGCGACACCGCCCTGGCTGGCGTGGGCATCTGCGGCCCCATCGTCACCCTGATCGGCGCCTTCGCCTTCCTGGTGGGCGTGGGCGGCGCCCCTCTGATGAGCATCAAGCTGGGGGAAGGGGACAGGGAGGGGGCCTCCCGCATCGTGGCCAACTGCTTTTTGATGCTGTGCGTCCTGTCCGCCGTGCTGACCGTGGCGTCCCTGCTATTGAAGGACCATCTCCTCATGTGGTTCGGGGCCAGTGAAGTGACTTTCCCTTACGCCAATGACTACATCACCATCTACCTGCTGGGCACGGTCTTCGCTCTCATGACCTCTGGTCTGAACCAGTTCATCGTCTGCCAGGGCTTCGCTACCACGGGGATGCGCTCGGTGATGTTGGGCGCAGTCCTCAACATCCTCCTGGACCCGCTGTTCATCTTCACCTTCGATATGGGGGTCCGGGGCGCGGCCCTGGCCACGATCCTGTCCCAGGGCGTCTCCGCCGTGTGGGTGCTCCTGTTCCTCACAGGTAAAAGATCCAAGCTGAAGATCCAGCGCCGCCACCTGCGCATCCAGGGCAAGGTCCTGCTGCCGGTGATGGCGATCGGCGTGTCCCCCTTCATCATGCAGTCCACCGAGAGCCTGGTGAACATCGCCCTCAACTCCTCTTTGAAGCACTACGGCAGCGACACCTACGTGGGGGCCATGACCATCGCCTCCTCCATCATGCAGGTGCTGGTCATGCCCTTCCAGGGCCTGACCCAGGGGGCCCAGCCCATCATCGGCTACAACTACGGCGCGGGCAAGCTGGACCGGGTCCGCAAGACCTTCAAGATGATGTTCCTGGCCGGCATCAGCCTCAGCATCGCCGGGTTCCTGCTGGTCCAGCTCTTCCCCCAGGTCTTCATCGCCATCTTCAACGACAAGCCGGAGCTGGTGGCGGCCACCGAGTGGGCCATGCACATCTACTTCGGCGGCATGTTCGCCCTGGGCGTCCAGTTCTCCTGCCAGCAGACCTTCGTGGCCCTGGGGCAGGCCAAGGTCTCCCTCTTCCTGGCCCTGCTGCGCAAGGT
>OKVW01001310.1_pt1 | contig 10634 bp, 10 predicted proteins | sample 1606991 | NCBI WGS metagenome assembly OKVW01 (sample SAMN03281021, study PRJEB24777) | human gut metagenome | isolation source: fecal sample PR177 from 1 month old male Malay infant, vaginal delivered...
CCCCTATTGACACCCCACCCCCCATCCCTTATTGTACAAATAAACAACCAACATTTTCAGAAGTCTGAGGTACCATATGCTGAAAGAACTATCCTATGTAATCGCAGTTGCCGAAAAAGGCAATGTCTCCAAGGCCGCGGAGGCGCTGTTCATCTCACAGCCATCCTTAAGCCGGTATATCAAGGATCTGGAGAACCGGCTGGGGGTGCAGTTGTTCCAGCGCATCAACAACCGGCTGATCCTGACCCATGCGGGGGAAAAGTATGTGGAGACGGCCAAGAAGATCACAGCCCTGTACACAGATCTGGAACATGACCTGTCGGGCATCAATGAGGAACTGTCAGGCCGCCTGCGGGTGGGCTGTGCGGTGCTGCGCATGTCCTACAATATGCCCGCCATCCTGAAGGCATTCATCACCAAATACCCCAATGTGGATCTGCAGCTCTATGAGAATCACACCACAAAGGGGCTGGAATATATGCTGTTAAATGGGGAGATTGACCTGGCTATCATCAACCAGAGAAACCTATCCCGGCTGAATTATATCCCCTTTTTTGAGGAGGAGCTGCTCATCGCCGTGCCCGCCCCCCAGGCTCTGGCCCTCAAAGGGGTGGTGAAGCCAGGGTTAAAATATCCATGGCTGGATATCCGCCTGCTTCACAACCAGCCCTTTATCGGGCTCAACGGCGAGCAATCTATTGCCATCAAAACCCGGGAGATTTTTGGCCGGAACCATGTGGTTCCATCAACGGTGCTGAAGGTCAAAAGCATCGAATCGGCCTTCCGCATGGCCGAGGTGGGGCTGGGCTGCACCATTATCCCGGAGACCATGCTGAAGATCCCCAGCGTCAAGGTGCCGCCCTGCTTCTTCTCCTTCGGAGATCCTGTGACCACCTGGAACCTGGCCATCGCCTACCGGGACGGCACCGTTTTCTCCAGCACCGCGGTGGAGTTTATCAACCTGGTGAAAAATATCCACCAGGATACAGGCGCCAGCCTATAAGACAATCACCATTCCGCCCACTCGGTCCCCACAAACGCCACCCGGTCCCCTGCGCTGACCACAGGGTTTTCCCTGGTTCCGATAATATAGCAGTCGGTTTCTGTGGGATAGGGTTCGATCTCATCCCCATAATAATGAAGGTTCAGCAGGCTCTCCCCAGCCTTCACAACCTGGCCTGATTTAACGTTCATACTCACCATGCCGCCCCGTCTGCTCCTTAAGAAACGCCGTTTTGTGATGAGCACCCTGCGCTCAGGTCCCACTGCCCTCCCCTTTACCATGTTCAGATAGATCATCACATTCACAATTCCCCGCTTAGCCGCCTGGACGTATTGTTCCTCCAACTTGCCTCCCTGACCCATCTCCCCCATAAATGCGGGAATTCCGTCCTTCATGCAGGTGATGTCCAGGGCGCCGCTTGTGACGCCCGGCAGCTCGTTGACATCAGACCTTAAGTCTACCAGGCAGTTTGTCACCACGCCGAAGGCCCGCTGCATGCCCTCTGACACCTGGTTCACCTTGTCTGCTACACCTGGGACAAGCTTCCGGACAGAGTATGGGTCCGCAAGATGGGATGTGCCCATGGTATGGAAGCTGATCAGGGCGTCCGCGTGTTCCTTTATCTCCCTGTAGATCAGATCCGCGATTCTCTGGGTCAGCAGCCCCTCCGGGTCCCCCGGAAATGCAGTGTCCATGTCCATCTTGTCAATGTCCGATACCTTATCCCTGCACTCAAAGGCAATGGGGTTGCACACAGGGGTCACCACCAGTGTTCCCGCCAGCTCCTCCCTGTCAATCTCCCCCGACAGCTCCCATGCGGCATAGGAGCCGTTCAATTCATCCCCGTGAACCGTCCCGTTGACCCAGAGGACAGGCCCCTTCTTCTTGCCTGAGACCACAATTACAGGAATCTGCACCATTGCCCTGTGGGCCAGCTCCCCCACAGGGACGGTGAAACAGCTCCGCTCCCCTCTCTCCACATCGTGTCCAAATATTGTCTGCATATTAATCTCCCTTATCATCCTTATTTACAATTATTCCATAATACCGATTTCCTTATAATATCTGGCCGCCCCCGGATGGATCTCAATCAGCGCCCCGTCCACTGCATTGTCCTTATTAAATTGGTTGGCCTGCGGGTGCACGTCTGCCAGGTCGTCCTGGTGCTCAATGATGGATTTCACCACATTGTAGACCACCTCCTCATCCACATTTTTGGCGCACACCAGATTATTTCTGGTACCCAGCACCACGGTGTCCTCGTCCACGCCGGAATAGGTCCCCCCTGGAATCACGCTTTTGTAAAAAAATGGATGCTTACTGGAAATCCTGTCAATGTGTTCCTGGTCAATGGACAGCAGCCTGATTCCCTTGGTTGCGGCCAGGTCAGCCACCGGTGAGCTGGTATATGGCGTGATATGTACGCCGAAGTCGGCATTTCCGTCATTTACCGCATCGCAGATGTCCTGGAGCGCTGTCTCTGTGATGGTCACATCCTCCTTTGTCAGGCCATAGGCTTCCAGCAGGATGGGCATGTAATACTGGGCCATGGCCCCCTTGCTGACCGCCAGCTTGTGCCCCTTTAAATCCGCGATGGACTGTATATCCGAGTCCTTGGCCACGAACATGTGCAGCATGGTGGTGTATCCGCCCATCACATGGCAGATCTCCACAGGATTCCCCTCAAACTCCCGCTCTCCCTTGGCCGCCGCTTCCTCCACATCTGTCATTGCCACACCGAACTGGACCGTGCCGTTCTGTATCATGCGGATATTTTCCTGGGAGCCGGTGGAAATCTCGGTATTGATCAGATAATTGGGATGGTCCTGTGTAATGAGATTCCCAATACCCGCAAATGTTGTATAGTTGGCGCTGGAGCTGGGACCGCCGCCGATGCGGATGGTCACCTTACCCCCAGATGCCGCCTTGCCGGCGTCGGCCCCGCCTGCTGAGTCTGTACCTGATCCCGCGCCGGTACCAGCGCTTGCCGCCGCACTTGTTCCTGCCCCCACCGGCCGGTTGGAACAGCCTGCCGCCCCAATCACCAGAAAACCAGCCAATGCCATCCCCGCCAAACGCGTCATGCTTCTTTTCTTCATTGTCCTTCTCCTTTTCCTATGAAATGTTTTGTATTGTTTTGTTTTTATCAACAGTTGCTTTAATAAAGAATATTCCCAGCAGCACCGCGAAGCCGATGAGGTCAGTCACTGTCCCAGGCACAATCAGCAGAAGGGCCGAGGCAAACAGTACAATCCGCTCTGCATTGCCAATACTCCATTTGAATATAAACTTTTCCAGCGCCGCCGACAGGCTGTAGATGCCCAGCACAGCCGTCACCACGGACTGAAGGATCTCCAGGGCATTTCCCTGCATCAGCAGCACCGGGTTATAGACGAACATAAAGGGCAGGATAAAGCCTGAGAGGGACAGCTTGAAGGCGAATACGCCCGTTCTGGTGGGGTTGCTGCGGGCCACCCCCGCCGCAGCGTAGGCTGCCAGGGCCACCGGCGGCGTCACATTGGAAATGATCCCAAAGTAAAATATAAACAGATGGGCAGCCAACGGCAGCACGTCCATGGACTTTAAGGCAGGAACCACCAGCAGGGCCAGCATCAGGTAAGCGGCCGTGGTGGGCACGCCCATTCCCAGAATCAGGGAGACAACCATGGTCAGCACCAGCAGAATCCCCTGATGTCCGCCCGACACCTGCACCAGCACCGAGGACATCCGAAATCCCAGCCCCGAGCCCATGACAATACCGATGATGATGCCCACCACTCCGCAGGCCACAGCCACCGGCTTGGCTCCGTTAATGGAGGCCTTCACAATCTTTTTCAGCTTATCCGGGCTGATGCGGTTCCTGGCTGAGAACAGGGTACAGACAATGGTGACCAGTATGGAGGTGATTCCCGACTTGGTGACAGTCATCTTAAACACACTCATGGAGACCACCAGGTAAATCAGGGGGACTATGAGGTATACATTTAAGGCCAGCTCATTCCAGGTGGGCAGCTCATTCTCGGGCACGCCCTTGATATTATGCTTCCTGGCGTAGAGGTCCACGGTCATGAGAATGGCCACGTAGAACAGCACCGCCGGAATCAGAGCTGCCTTCACCAGGTCAAAATATGGGATTCCCAGATACTCGGCAATGAGGAAGGCGGTAGCGCCCATCACCGGCGGCATAATCTGTCCGCCCGTGGAGGCCGAGGCTTCTACCGCTGCGGCGTAGTCGTCCTCAAATCCGCATTTCTTCATCATAGGAATGGTAAATGTCCCTGTGCCGATCACATTTGCGATAGCGCTTCCGCTGATGGAGCCGAAGAGCCCGCTGGCCACCACCGCGATCTTGGCCGGTCCGCCCCTGAACTTCCCAAAGGCCCGGGAGGCCAGCTTTGTAAAGTAGTCCCCCACCCCTGTCTCATTGAACACAGCCCCCAGAATCACAAATAGCACAATATAGCTGGCCGAGGCGTAAATAGCAGTGCCGTAGATCCCGTCCGTGCCCAGATATACAATGCTGGTGAGACGGGGGATATCCATCCCGGCGTGGGCCAGGAAGCCAGGCATATGGGGGCCCAGGAACGCGTATGCGACGAAGCACAGCACCACAATGGCCAGGGATACTCCCACCGCCCGCCTGGTGGCCTCTATCAGCGTTACCATCAGCAGTAGGCCGAAAATGATGTCGTAGGTGTAGATCAGACCGCTTCTCAGATCAATGGTGCTGTCGATGGACATGATGTAAGCCAGGCTGCCCACGGAAGCCAGCACAAAGAATCCATCCACCGCCCGCAGATACCACTTCCTCCCATCCTGGGCCAGATAGTCCAGAAAAAAAATGGTCAGAACAAGCCCCAGGTGGATGGCCTTCTGCCCGATCCCGGAAGCTGCTCCAAACATGGCTGTCCAGCAGTGGAATACACAGAATCCGACAGCAAGGGCAAACGATAACTTTTTCAACATAGAATTCCCTCCTTATACTTGGTGTTTACGTGTGATTCATTTGAGTTGGGCCGGACTTCTCCACTGGCTTCCTGGCACATGAGTTACAATTTTGTGTTTTTGACTTTATTTATTCCTATTTTTATTCTATTATAGTGAAATTGCCCAATATAATCCAATACCATTTTTATATTCTGACTATAGCAACATGCTATAGTTTTTTACAATTGGCGCCCTGCACAATGCCTAGGGGAAAAACATTATATTCAATATTTAACAGATACGGGCCTAAGTATTACGATTAAGAAACCGTGATGTGTGTTCGCCCATGGCGGAAATGGCGACGTTGATGTTGGAGGGAGCTAATGTACGAGCTGTCCCAGATGGGCGCGGTCATCCTCCCTCCGGTGCTCAGCTTCTACAACCACCCGGAGAGCCTTCAGGATGCCACAACCCACATTGTGGGGAAAATCCTGGATCAATTTGACATTTCCTGGGAAGGGTTTAAGAGATGGGAAGGGTAATATTGGGCTGGCAACTTTTCTGTTTATGCATTATACTGTAATGCAGCATAACCCTTTTATCCCCCTTCAAAGGAGAATCCGATGTACGAACGAATGCTTGATAAACAGACAACACCCACAGTCGCTGAAATGACTGCATACTGCGGTGAAAATGCAGAATTATTTACATTGCTCAATGATTGGATGTCAGACTCCTGCGGTACAGTACAGCAGCTCACATTCCCCTACGGAAGCAAGTACGGCTGGGGAATCGCCCACAGGAAGAAACAAAAGCTGATGTGCAACATCTTTGCCGAGGACAATGCCTTTACAGTCATGGTCCGGCTCTCGGACAAGCAGTATGAACTGCTGCGCGGACAGCTGCTGGACTATACGCAGTCCTATATTGACAATAAATATCCCTGCGGCGACGGCGGCTGGATTCAATACCGCGTCACATGCAGGGAACATTTTAAAGACATCAAAAAAATACTTTCTGTTAAATGTATACAATAGAGGAGTCATTCATGAAACAACGCCATCAATGCAAGTGCTGCGGCTGCTATACCTTGATCGGAACAAAAGAAGATATTGCATGGGATATATGCCCCGTCTGTTACTGGGAAAACGACGTGTTCGGAACAGATCCCAATACATACAGCGGGGCTAACCACATGACCCTGGCCGAGGGCAGGGAAAACTATCAGAAGTTTTCTGCCTGTGACGTGAAAATGCTGCCCCACGTGCGCCCGCCCTTTCCAGGCGAACTGCCAGAACGCAGCTGACACGCCTTCCCCTATCCGATAATCTCCAGCTCCTTGGGATAATGGTTCAGAATCTTCACCCCATCCTCAGTCACCATGCATAGATCTTCAATCCGCACGCCCATCTTCCCAGCCACGTACACGCCGGGCTCACAGGAGAACACGTTCCCAGGCATGACCTCATCGGTATTGATGGTGTTGGCATCTCCAGGCTCATGGACATCGATTCCAATGGAGTGGCCCAGCCTGTGAAGGAACTCCGGCCCGTGCCCTCCTTCCTCGATCACACTTCTGGCCGCCCGGTCAATGTCGCAGAAGCGCGCGCCGGGACGGATGGCCCCTTCTCCCGCCAGGTTGGCTCTCAGCACCAGGTCATAGACCGCCCGGTCCTCATCACTGACATATTTGTAGAAAAATGTTCTGGTCATGTCTGAGCAATACTGATCCTTTTTGCAGCCCACGTCAAAGAGCACGCAGTCCCCTTCCTTTAACACAGTGCCGTCAGACTTGTGATGAGGATAGGATGCATTGGCTCCAAAGGCCACATGGGGCACAAAGGAATTGCCGTCAGCCCCCAGGGACTTATATATGTCCTCAATCTGCTTGGCCACCTGGTCCTCGGTGACGCCGGGACGGATCAGTTTCTTGAATTCCGCCATGGCCAGGTCATTGATCTGGGAGGCAGCGATCATCTTCAGCTGCTCCTCCCCGTCCTTACGGCCGCGGACCTTATCCACGCAGGCGGAGGTGTTCACATAGGCAGAACCTGCTCCCAAAGCCTGAAGGGCCAGCAGATGCTCGGCCGTCATTTTCCGGTCCACACCCAGGGGCTGGGTATGGTCTGTGCAGGACGCCATCATTTCCATAATATTGTCCGTGTCTGAGAACCAGCAGATATCAATACCCAGATCTTCCCTGATAGGGAACAGCCTGTTTACAAAAAGCCTGTGATTCCCCTTGCCGCTGATGTACAGGGCCAGCAGACGGGAACCGGGGACGATCATCTTCCCGGTCAGGTAAAAGATGGAGCTGGGATCTGTGACCAGCATCTGGGCCACGCCCTTTTCTTCCAGCTGTTTTATCACCCGTTCAGTACGCGCATTATTCATAGACAGATTCACCTTGTCCTTCTCTATGACAGCTTCACCTTCTGGCTCTCGGCCAGAGAGACGATCAGAAGGGCCAGCTGCTGTTTGTAAAGTTCCACGCTCACCGCCTCATTGGCAGAGTGGGAGCCGCCATGACCCGCAGGAATCAGCTCCTGGGGCAGCTCAGGCTCAGGCACGATCCGAAAGCCGTAGACAAATCCCCCCGGCAGCAGCCTTGCATAGGTGCCCCCAGCCATGGTAAAGGGTTCCTCCGAACGCCCTAAAAATTCGTTAAATGTTCCCATCAGGTTCTCAATCAGGGGATGCTCCTTGGGCAGGTATCCAGGCGCTTTGCCGGAAGCTTCCGTGACCGCCATTGCATATTTTTCCGCTGTGGCTTTGATCTTCGCCGTCAGCCCGCTGTCCTCCTTCAGGCTGATGGGATAACGGATATTCCAGGTCATACTGCACACCTGATCCTTAAGGCTGACCAGTGAGGCCACTGCCGTCAGCTTACCGCTGATCTCATCCTCCACCGCAATCTCCAGCCCTTCCCCGTAGATTCCCCGGGACAGCAGCTCATACCGGCCGAACATTTCCATAGTCTCTCTGTCTAGCACGCCCGCAGCCAGCTCATGCACTGCCCGGCAGGCTTCATCGGCTCCGCAGACCGCTGCAAAAAGCCTGTGTATGGCGTTCTCACTGCCCTCGGGATGGGCCGCGTGCTTGGACAGTCCCTTTGTCTCAATCGACAGCCTGCCCTCAGCCCAGGATATGCTGATCCAGTCCGGCAGCCCCTGTGGCAGCTCCGGGGCTGCATCCATCTTCAGCCCCATCCGCGCCCGGCCAGCCACTGAGTTGGCGCTCTCCCCTCCGCTCAGCTCCAGAATATCCGCGGACAGCTTCCCGCAGCCTGCGATGGTGATGCTTAAGATCCCCTTCTCCCCGAAACACACCGGATACCGGCTGTCCAGCACCACATTCATGGCCGGCAGCTCCACCTGGTGATCCTTCAGCCAGTGGATATCCGACATCTCCTTTTCTTCCTCCAGCCCTGCATACAGGCTGATCCTGTGCTTCATCTCCACGCCCAGCTCCCGCAGGCACTGGAGACTGTATATGGCGGCCACTGCCGGTCCCTTGTTATCCTTGATGCCGCGGCCGATCAGATATCCGTCCTTTATGGTCAGGTCATAGGACGGGTATAACCAGTCATGCCCTGCGGGCACCACATCCAGATGATTCCAGATTCCGATGTCCGGCCGGCCCTCCCCCTCAGGGGTATCCGCGCGGACCACCCTGTCGCCGTAACTGCAGCAGCGATAGCCGTGCTCCCCGGCAATCCGGATGTACTCTTCCATCACATCCCTGCAGCTCTGCCCATAGGGCTTCACACTGCTGTCCAGCTCAGCCACGCTGGGGATGGACAGCAGCCGTTTCACATCAGCAAATATCTCCGCCTCATGGGCGTCGATCCACCCACTTACTTTCCGGCAAAATTCCTTATCCATAGCGCCTCCCCGCATTATAATTTACATGTAAATGTATGCGCCAGGTCCCAGCGGCAGCTTCAGCAGCATCCAGATCACCAGCATAATGGACCAGCTGATCATAAAGATAATGCTGTAGGGCAGCATACAGGAGACCAGGGTTCCGAATCCGCTGTCCTTGTCATATCGCTTCATGGCCTGAAGGATAATGGGCAGGGAGGACAGTACCGGCGCAATGATGTTGGTGCAGCTGTCGCCGATCCTGTAGGCAACCTGGGTCAGCTCAGGGGAGATCCCCAGGGTCATGAACATAGGCACAAATACAGGGGCAAAAATAGCGTATTTAGCGGACGCGGACGTCATAAACAGGTTCATGAATCCGGACACCATGATGAATACCACCATCAGCGGGATGGGTCCCACATTCAGCTCCTGAAGGATATTAGCCCCGTTGATGGAGAGAATTCTGCCCAGATTGGTGTGGTTAAAGTAGTTGATGAACTGTGATGCAGCAAATGCCACGCAGATAAATCCCGACAGGGTGCGCATGGAGTTGCTGAATCCTTCGAACAGATCTCTGCTGTTCTTGAACTTGCCTGCGATTTTACCATATACAAGGCCGGGTACAAAGAACAGGATGGTAAACAGCGGAACAATGGCATCCAGCAGCAGGGAGCCGTCGATCAGGCTTCCTGTCTCAGGGTTTCTCAGCCAGGAATTCTGTGGAATACAGGATACCGCAACAAACAGGATGATGCCCAGGAACACAAAGTTGGCAATCTTCAGGGCCTTTTCGTCATTGGCGCTCATCTCAGCGCTCTCCTCAACCAGAGTGCCGTCTCCATTCTCCTTATACTCGCCCAGCCTGGGGATAATGATCTTCTCTGTCACAAATGTGCCCATGATTACAATCAGGAACACGGACGCGGCCATAAAGAAATAGTTACAGGATGCCACCACATTATAATTGGGGTCCATAATTTTAGCAGCCATGTCGGAGAAACCGCTGAGCACCGCATCCCCGGAGCTGATCATCAGGTTGGCGGCAAAGCCTCCCGACACGCCCGCGAAACCGGCCGCAATACCAGCCAGCGGGTGCTTCTTACAAGCCTTGAATATCATAGCTGCCAGAGGCACAAACAGCACATACCCTGCGTTCTCAGCCAGGTTGCTCATAGCTCCGATAAATACAACCATGGGTGTAACCAGCTTATAAGGCGTAATCTGCACCGCCTTGCGGATCAGTCCGTTAAGCCAGCCGGAATACTCCGCGATACCGATACCAAACATGATGGTAAGCATCATACCAAGGGATTTATATCCCATAAAATTATTGATCACGTTGCTGAGCATGTAACGCACGCCGCTTACGCTGAACAGGTTAACCACATTGATGGTGGTCTCCTCGATCTGATTTGAGCTGGTGTTATACACTTCGCCTGTGGCACTCCAGCCAAGCATGGTACCGATTCCGGAGATTATAATGATTACTACGGCCAAAAATAGGAAAATCATCATTGGCGGCGGCAATCTGTTGCCCACAATCTCAATTCCGTCCAGGCACCTTAACACAAATGTCTTTTTTTTACTTTTGTTTCCCATACAGACCTCCTATGTGTTATTTCTTCCCCCAGCTCAGATCCGAGCCGAAAAAAGTTAAAAATAAGATGCCAGCACCATTGACCATATCTATGTTTAGGGGCTAAACATCATATGTAGATTTTAGAATGGCAAGCTGAAAATGTCAAGTATATTTTTACAATTTCTTAACATATTTTTCTATATTTTTATATATTTTTTATAAACTATTTTTTATATTGGTTGTATTATATATTTATTTT
>OKVW01001311.1_pt1 | contig 10622 bp, 2 predicted proteins | sample 1606991 | NCBI WGS metagenome assembly OKVW01 (sample SAMN03281021, study PRJEB24777) | human gut metagenome | isolation source: fecal sample PR177 from 1 month old male Malay infant, vaginal delivered...
GTCCATGTGGCCGGGGACGATCTCGTTCTGGGAACAGACCACGCCGATGAGGGGCCGCTCCAGCTCCTCCTTGGTGTAGCCCAGCGCGTAAAAGAGGGAGCGGTTGGGGGCGCGTTCCACGCCCCGGGTCACGTTGTCGCTGCGCATGTGGGGTTCCTCCTTATGTCAAAATAGATGTATTATCACTCTTGCGTTGTCTGACAATATATTATATGATAGGCCTAAGGATGTCAAGGACAATGAGGTGAGGATATGGGAAAAAAGAGCCTGTCCCAGCAGACGGCGGAGGGGCTGTACCGCATGATCGTGGTGGAGGCGCGCTTGGGGCCGGGGGAGAAGCTGCCCAACGAGCTGGAGCTGTCGGAGGAGCTGGGGGTCAGCCGGACCACCCTGCGGGAGGCCATCCGGGCCCTGGTGACCCAGGGTGTGCTGGAGGTCCGCCGGGGGAAGGGGACCTTCGTGGCCCAGCGGGTGGAGGAGATTGGCGACTTCGGCTTCGGGGACCTGGCCCGGGCCCGGCTCCAGCTGCGGGACCTCTTCGAACTGCGGCGCATCTTCGAGCCCTCCGTGGCCCGCCTGGCCTGCCGCCGGGCCACGGACGAGGAGCTGGCGGAGATCCTGCGGCGGGGGGAGGCGGTGGAGTCCTGTATCCTGGCGGGGGAGGACCGCACCGAGGCCGACCGGGCCTTCCACGCGGCCATCGTCCGCTGTACCCACAACGAGTTCATGATGCGCCTCATGCCCATCATCAGCCAGGCGGTGGCCGAGGCCATCGCCTCCGGCGGCCACGGGGAGGAGCTGGCCGAGGACACCCTGCGGGACCACGCCCTGCTCATGGATTTCTTCCGCAAGCGGGACGAGAGCGGCTGTGAGCACGCTATGGCGGTCCACATGCACCATGCCATGGATGTGATGGGCCTGGAGGAGGGACGGTAAGACTGAGCCGAGCGCCGACAGACACGATATGGATGGGGACCCGCGATACATGCGGGTCCCCATCTTTTTTTGCCTGCCGGTCTGCCGCCGGGGGCCGTTGTACACCGTTACAACAATGCGGTAAAAAAGTCGGAATATTTTGAATTATTACACAACAAGAGTGGAAAAGAATGCTCCAAAAAGATTTATTAAGTATTTTTCTAAAAGTGGGTAGAAAAACATTGACAAGAAATTGGGAGTATGCTACTGTCTAAATGATATAAAAACGGCAAGGACCCAAAATGTTATTTGGCGATCCATACAAAAAGAGACGGATCATCAGAGAAACGGACGGTGGGGGGCGGTCTTGTGAGAATGAAGCTGAGGACCGCGGCGTTGCTTGCGGTGGCCGCGTGTCTGCTGGTGGCGTTGGGCGTCCGCGCCCTGGGGGACGGGAAGCCGGCCGACCAGACCGCCATAGGGGCGGGGTATCTGGCCGCCGCCTATGACGGACAGCGGTTCCTTGCGGCGGGGACCCTTGGCAGGCTGGACGCCATCTACCCGGACCGTGAGGTCCGCCCTCTGGCGGCGCCCACATCGGAGGACCTGACCGGCCTGTGGACGGATGGACAGCGGGTGCTGGTCAGCGGCAGGGGCGGCGTGATCCTGTGGAGCGCGGACGGGGAGGACTTCAGCCTGATCGAGTCGGGGACCCGGAAGGACGTTTTGTCCGTCGCCGCCTTTGAAGGCGGGTTCGCGGCCGCCTGTGAGGGTGGGACGGTCTTGCTGTCCCCGGACGGGCGGCATTGGGAGCGCCAAGACCTGCCCACCGACCGCGATATCCTCTCCGTGGCCTCAGGGAGCCAGGGCCTGATGGCCATCACCGGCGAGACCGACATCCTGACCAGCCGGGACGGCCGGGATTGGAGGGGCTATGAGTTCAACGAGACCTATCAGGGCTATCATGAGCCCTATACGTTCACCAAGATCATCGGTATGGGGGAGACCTTCCTCCTCGTGGGGCAGCGCCTGCAAGACCCCGGCAAGCCGGTGATCCTCTACACCGAGACGGGCGAGGTGTGGACGGAAAAGCCTCTGGCGGAGATCGACGGCGAGGTCCCGGGCGAGGACTTCTCCTTCACCGTCCACGACCTTTCCTGCGACGCCGACCAGATCCTGTGCGTGGGCGACCGGGGCCGGGTCCTGAGCGTCCCCAGCTGCATGGTCTGCAACCAGATAAGCGAGATCGGGGACAAAGACTTCTGGGCCATGGCCTATGGGGACGGGAAGCTGCTGGTGGCGGGGGAGGACTACTGTTTCGACATCCTGGACGGCTCCGCCGTCCGGCAGGATCAGATCCAGGCGGAGCAGGCCCTGGCGGACTTCATGGATGGAGCCGTGATCGTCGATGTGCGGGACGGGGCGGAGCTGGTGGAGACCGGCTATATCACCGGCAGCCTGCATATCCCCCTGGACCAGATCCAGGCGCTGCTGCCTCAGGCGGCGCCGGACCTGGACACCGAGCTGATCTTTTACTGCGCCAAGGGCTCCAGAGCGCAAAAGGCCCTGGAGACGGCCCGGGAGCTGGGCTACCGGAGGGTCTATAACCTGGGAGGACTGGGGGACTGGCCCTATGGAGTCACCCATCCATGAGCATGAAAAGGGAAGGATCGATCTGACAGCGGCCTAGGGCAGAAGGGAGCTGAGAGGGAAGGGAGAGGGCCATATCTGAACGCTGCAGGAGGTGAGGAGGCCGTTAAGCGGCGGCACGATACCGCCGTTGAGGAGAAAGAACGCTTTCGAGGAGAGCACCAGTATGAAACAGGAGGGAAACAAAATGCGAAATAAGCGCATATTGTCCATCGGGCTCACATTAGCCATGTGCGCGGGGATGATCCCCACCACCGCCCTGCCCGCGGCGGCGGTCGAAGACCCGGTCCCCATCTATCTGGACACGAACTACTCCTTCGAGGAGCGGGCCGCCGACCTGGTGGCCCGCATGAGCCTGGCCCAGAAGGGCTCTCAGATGATCAGCGGGAAATCGGCGGCCATCCCGGCCTCCCAGCTGGGTGGCGGCGCGCTGGATGTCCCCGCCACCGTGGGCCTCAGCTCCTATGAGTGGTGGAGCGAGGCGCTCCACGGTTATTCCAGAGGCACCGGGAGCGGCAACGCCACCTCGTACCCCCAGAGCCTCTCCGCCGGCACGACCTGGAACCCGGACCTCTACTATCAGGAGGCCGTTCAGATCAGCGACGAGATCCGGGAGCGCACCACCAAGGTGACGGCGGACGGCCAGAACAAGGGGAACGCCATCGACCTGACCTTCTACTCTCCCACGGTCAACATGCAGCGGGATCCCCGCTGGGGCCGTAACGAGGAGGCCTACTCCGAGGACCCCCTGCTCAACGCGGTGATGGGTTCGGCCTTCGTCAAAGGCATGGAGGGCAAGGACCTGACCACCGGGGAGCTCCTGGATGAAAACGAGGGCTACTATAAGCTCGTCTCCACCGTCAAGCACTATACCGCCAACAACAGCGAGCGCAACCGTCTGGACGGCGGCGCCGAGACGGACCTGCGGGCGCTGCGGGAGTACTATACCGCTCCCTACCGGGACATCATCAAGACCAGCGACGTGTCCTCCCTGATGACGGCCTACAGCACCCTCAACGGCGAGCCCTGCTCCATGAGCAGTTATCTGATGGATACCCTGCTGCGTCAGACCTGGGGCTTCAGCGGCTATATCACCAGCGACTGCGACTCCGTCTCCACCATCGCCCGCCATAAGTACACCAACCCCCATACGGGCCAGACCCTCACGCCGGTGGAGCAGTTCTCCCAGGCCCTGGCCCACGGTGAGGACCTGGAATGCAGCGGCGGCTATAACAGCGGCGTGGGGAACTACTCCTCCAATATCGCCGCCATGGTGGCCGCCGGTGTGGATACCGACAAGGGCGTCTTTACGGAGAACCAGGTGGATGTCTCCCTGCACCGCCTGATGACCGCCCGGATGAAGACCGGCGAGTTCGACGCCGATCTGGCGCTGACCGAGGCCGCCAACCAGCGCTTGGCCGCCCAGCAGGAGGCGGGGGGACAGGTCCCCAACCAGACCCCTGAGCGGCTGAGGATCGCCGAGGATGTGGCCAAGGAGGCCGTGGTCCTGCTCCAGAACGATACCCCCGAGGGTGCTTCCAAGCCGATCCTGCCCCTGGCGATCCCTGCCCAGGGCGCCTATAAGCTGGCGATCGTGGGTGCCTGGCAGACCAATATGTACTTGGGCGTCTACTCCTCGGGCCAGAGCGCAAGCGATAAGCTCGTCAATATCCAGAAGGGTATCACCGACGCGGTCAAGGCGATCGCCCCCGATGCCGACTTCACTTACATAGTGAACAACAGCCTCGCGGATCAGGACATCGCCGCCATCCAGGCCGCCGACGCCGTGGTCGTGGTGGCCGGTACCGATCACTCCTACTCCGCCGAGGACAGGGACCGCACCACCATCATCCTGCCCAATAAGCAGGCCGAGCTCATCTCCCAGGTAGGCAAGCTCAACCAGAACACCGTGGCCGTGCTGGAGACCTGCGGCCCCATGCAGGTGGACTCCTTCAAGGACGACGTGGCCGCCATCCTGTGGTCCAGCTTCGGCGGCGTCCGCAAGGGCGTGGGCTTCGGCGGCGTCCTCACCGGCGCGGTGAACCCCTCCGGCAAGCTGACCGCCACCTGGCATCACGATGTGGATGACAAGGGCGAGTCCGACATCCCCTCTATCCTCGATTATGATCTATACGCCACCAACGACAGCTCCGGCCGCACCTATATGTACTATAACGGTGAGAAGGGCGTCTCCTACCCCTTCGGCTTCGGCCTGAGCTATACCGACTTTACTTACTCCGGCCTGAAGGTCCTCAAGGACAGCGCGGAGACTACGGAATTCGACGCCAACGACACCATTAAAGTGACCTTCGACGTAACGAACACCGGCAGCGTGCCGGGCAAAGAGGCCGCCCAGCTCTATGTGGCCCAGCCCGACGCCGACCCCGGGCTTCAGCGCCCCGCCAAGCGCCTGAAGGGCTTCGACAAGATCGAGCTGGCCCCCGGCGAGAAGAAGACCGTTACCCTGGAGGTCGCCGTCCCCGACCTGGCCTTCTATAACGAGGACCAGGATAAGTATATCGTCGATACCGGCAAGTACCAGATCCAGGTGGGCGGCAACAGCGAGACCGCCGATCTGATGACCAGCGACATCAACGTGTCCGGCGCGCTGGAGATCGTGCCGGAGATCCTCACCGCCAAGCCCAACCAGGCGGGCGACGAGGCCAAGGGCGTGGAAGAGCGCCTGATCTTCGACAAGGGCAAGGAGATCGATCCCCAGCTCACCGTTGCCATGAACGACGAGAGCCTCTACGGCTACATCATCGCTGACCAGAAAAGCCCCATCAAGCAGATGACCAGCAAGGAGCTCCCCCAGGGCATGGTCATCACGTACAGCACCAACCGGCCCGAGGTGGTCAAGGTGGAGGACAACAAGATCGCCACCGTGGCACCCGGCGTGGCCACGATCACCGCCAAGGCCGTCTATAATGGCAAAGAGGTGGAGACTCAGTTCGTGGTCTACGTGGAGTCCACCCCCTACCTGGAGGACATCGAGGTGGACGGCCAGTCCATCCCCAACTTCCGCAACGATCGGCTGGACTACAACGTGGAGCTGGAGTCCGGGGCCACCCAAGTCCCCACGATCGAGGCGGTGACTGAAAACACCGATCTGGACATCACCATCACAGCCGCGGACAAGGTGCCCGGCGTCACCACCATCGAGGTCAAAAACAAAGCCACCGATGAGACCATCGAATATCGGATCGGAATCGGCATGATGCCGATTGCTGTTGACTTCGTCAACAGCAATAAGAGTGCCTTGATCGCCAAGGGTTGGCTCGTGGAGAACGCCAACGACTCCAACGTTGCCTTTGGCGAGCAGGGCATGACCATCACCAGCGAGCAGGGCTCGTTCACCGCCGATGCGAAGCCCCAGAACCTCTATCTCCAGCGGGCCTACGGCGACTGGGTGGCCCAGACCGAGATGGAGCTCTCCGCCCCTCACACCGCGGTGGGCCAGCAGGCGGGCCTCGTGGTCTACGATACCGATCGGGGCTACCTGCGCTTCGTGTATGAGCGCGTCGGAGGCAATCGCCCGCAGAACGCCATCCGGATCTGCCAGTTCGTGGACGGCGGGGAGAAGCAGATCGCCTCTGCCGATCTGGGCGATCAGACCAAGCTCTCTCTCCAAGCCGTGAAGCGGGGCGACAGCTTCACCTTCAATTACTCCACCGACGGGACCAACTGGAAGACCCTGGGCAGCCCGGTGACGGCTTACATGGCCGAGCCCAAGGTGGGCCCGATGGCCTCAAACGGCGCCACCGCCGACGCCCCCGCCTTCCAGACGACCTTCAAAGGCTTGGACATCTTCCCGGTATCCTCCCTCTACCCCCGGCTCTCCGACCTCAAGGTGGACGGCCAGACCGCCACCGGCTTTGATGGGGAGAAGTTCACCTATAATATCCTGGTGGGTGACGACGAGACCGATGTGCCGCAGATAGCCGCCACCCCGGCTGACGGCGCTCAGGTGGATATCACCCAGCTCTCCGGCCCCACCGGCACCGCCAAGGTGGAGGTCTCCACTGGTGCCGCCACCACTGTGTATACCGTCAGCTTCAACCACGCCCCCAAGTCCGATCACTTCGCCGGCGGCCAGATGACCGAGGGGCAGTGGGAGATCCTGCGGGAGGACCCGGAGGCGTACGCCCTGGAAAAGGGGAAGGGCCTGGTGCTGCCTACCCAGCAGGGCGATATCCACTCCACCGGCGGCCAGTGGAAAAACTGCTTCGTCACTCCCGCCATGGGGAACTGGGAGGCCGTGGCCAAGGTGGTCTATCCCCAGGTGCCCAACGCGAACTATCAGCAGGCTATGATGCTGGTTTGGCAGGACGAGGACAACTACATCCGGGTCAACTGCCAGCAGTCCGCCCTGCGGCTGGAGCCCGGGCTGGAGGTCAACGGCGCCTTTGCCGCCAGCGGCCTGAATCAGGGCTTTGCCGCAGCCGCCGAGGACGGCACCGTCACCCTGTATTTCAAGATCAACAAGGACGGGCTCAACTACTCGGTCGCCTTCTCCCAGAACGGCACGGACTATGAAGCGCTGGGCACCGTGAGCAACGTGGACTTCGCCGACCCCAAGATCGGCCTCTTCGCCACCCAGAACAGCGGCTCCGCGCCCATCGACGTGTACTTTGAGTACCTGACCATCACCCAGCTCTCTGGTACCGGCGGCTCGCCGGACTACGCAGCGATGCTGGACGGCGCGGTGCAAAACGTGCTGGACTACGTGGTGGAGGACATCCCCACCACCACCGACCAAAACATCGTTCTTCCCGCCGTCCCCCACGGGTACACCGTGACCATGACCTCCTCCGACACCGGTCTCATCGGGAACGACGGCGTCATCCATCCCAGCTCCGAGGGCGACAAGTCCGCCAACGTGACCGTCAAGGTCTCCGACGGGACCCGGGAAAAGAGCGGCGCTCCCATCTCCGTTACGGTGGAGCAGGGCCTGGCCCCCGTGACGGCCTCTCCCGCCGCCGGTTCCTATGTGGGCGCCCAGAGCGTGGTCCTCTCCTGCGCCACCGAGGGGGCCGACATCTACTACACCACCGACGGCTCCGAGCCCACCAAGGACAGCAGCCTCTATACCGGCCCCATCGCCGTGGACCAGTCCATGACCATCAAGGCCTTCGCCAGCCTGGAGGGCTTCAAGGACACCGCCGTGGCGGAGTTCATGTACAAGATCATGACCAGCACCGACGTGGACGACGCCGGCGATCAGGGCGGCGAGGACCCCTCCGAGGAGCTCACCCCCCTCTGGCAGGAGTACGAGGACTACTTCCTCATGGGCACCTTCGGCAACTGGAACTCCAACCCCTGGATGTATCACGGCAATGTCAGCGCCCCGGCCAACGCCCTGAAGCTGGACAGCCAGATCGGCAACAGCAACGCCAACAGCCTCTCCCGCCAGGCCTATCTGAAGGCGGTGGATGAGATCGAGGCCGACACCAGCCTCTCCCCAGGGGAGAAGGAGGCCAAGCTCCAGGAGGCCAACGAGAACGTGATGCTGGATCCCAGCCGCCAGGCCAATGGCCTGAGAGCCCTCGAGGCCTGCCGGCAGTGGAACGCCGACCACCCCGATGAGGAGCCCAAGCGGGTCCGGGCCCACGTGCTGGCCTGGCACGGCGGACAGCAGCCCAACTATTTCTTCAGCAAAGGCTTCTACTTTGATTCCACCAAGCCCCTGTCCGAGCAGTGTGTGGATCCCGACACCATGCTCAAGCGCCTGGACAACTACATCCAGAAGATGATGGAGGTCTACTCCGAGTACAAGGACATCATCATCTGCTGGGACGTGGTCAACGAGGCCATCGATGACTACACCGGCCAGATCCGCAACTCCGAGAATTATCAGGTGGGCCAGTGGGGCACCGTGTTCCGCCGGGCTGACCTGGATAACGATCCGGATGCCCGCCTGGAGGCCGAGTCCGCCTGGGTGCGTCAGGCTTTTGAGTCCGCCCGTCATTGGTCTGAGTACTACGACTGCGACTGGAAGCTCTATTTCAACGATTTCCAGGACAGCAACAAGCTCTACGAGCCCAAGATGAGCCAGACCATCAAGATGCTGGGGCCCATCTATGAGGCCGGGAACATCGACGGCTACGGCATGCAGGGCCGCCTGGCCTACGCCTACCCCACTATCGAGATGCTCCGGGAGCAGATCGAGCTGGGTCTCACCGTGGCTGACGAGGTCTCCTTCAGCGAGTCCGACATCCGCAGCGACTTCATCCCCAATCCCAACTACGATCCCGATGCGCCCACCCGCCGGGTGGAGGAGGGCGACCCCGAGTGGCCCGACAACTCCGGTTCCTTCGCGCAGAAGGGCGAAGCCAACGGCAACACCTTCGACGTGCACAACTCCCCGGTGATGCGAGATCCCAGGTGGGGCTATGGCCGCAACGACGCGCTGGCCACCACCCCCGAGAAAATGAAGGCCCAGGCCGACTTCGCCGCCGACCTGATGGACCTGCTCATCGAGCTGGACGGCAAGTACCCGGATAAGGACATCGTGGCCTATCAGTGGGACGGCACCACCGACGCAGGCACCTTCAACAGCACCACCGGCTGCACCATGTGGGCGGCGGACGGCACGCCCAAGTATTCCTTCTTCGCCGTGGCCGGCGCCCCCAACCGGGCCAAGCTGAAGGCGATCCTGGCCGCCGCTCCCGCCGACAGCGAGCAGGGCGACTACACCGCCGCGTCCTGGGCGGCCTACCAGTCCGCCAAGAAGGCGGCCCAGGCCGTGGTGAACGAGCGGATCTACGACCAGGAGGGCCTCACCGCTGTCAAGACCGCCGCCGCCGGCCTGGAGCAGGCCATCGACAAGCTCCGGGGCACCGCGGCCGAGTCCGCCAGCTTCTTGGCCAAGGGCAACGCGCCCAAGGTCAGCATCATCAACCAGAAGAGCACCAAGATCGTCCCAGGCATGGGCCTGCTGCTCACCGACGTGGCCGGCGCCATCGACGGCACCGCCAACGACCCTGTGGACCTGGTGACCGCCCCCGCCGCCGGCGACTGGACCGCCACCGTGAAGCTGGACTTCAAGGGCGGCGCCAAGCTGGGGTATTATGAGTACTTCAACTTCGTAGCCATGCAGGACCTGGATAACTTCGTAGGGTTCCAGGTGGGCGACGGGGGTGCGTACCTCAACAAGGAGATCGGGGCAGAGCGTACCTCCTTGGCTTCCGCGAACGAAGGTACCAAGATCGCCGACGTGCAGTACTACCGCATCCAGAAGTCCGGTGACGATTACACCTTCTTCTATTCCGCCGACGGCGTGGACTTCACCAAGACCGGCGAGGCCCTGGATACTGGCCTTGCCAATGTGGAGTTGGCCTTCGACGCGCATTGCACCAACCAGTGGAACGGCAAGACCATGTATGTGGAGTACCTCCATGTGGACGACGGGTCCGATCAGGCCGTGGACATGGCCGACTTCGCCCTGAACGCCGCCCTGGACTACACCGTGGCCGCGCTGGGCGACTCCGTGGTCTTCCCAGTGGGGAGCCAAACCATGCAGCTGCCCACCCTGAGCGGCTATACCACCACCTTTGAGGGCGGCGGCGGCATCGTCAGCGCCACCGGCCTGGTGACCGCCCCCGAGGAGTCCACGGAGGTGGCGCTTACGGTGAAGATCTCCGACGGCAAGAAGGAAGTGGCCTCCGATCCGATCACCCTCACCGTGTCCGGCATGGCCTACAAGGTGGAGAGCGTCACCTTCGATCCCGCCGCCATGGACCAGGTGACAGGCGACCTGCGGGCCAAGGTGACCATCATCAACACCACCGCAGCCGACCAGGACGGCCTGATGATCCTCGCCCTGTACGACGGCAAGGACCAGATGGTGAACTACAGCGCCGTGGGCAAGGCCGTCCGCGCGGGTGCGGAGGAGAACTTCGAGACCAGCTTCCGGGTCCCCTTCCAGGCAGGCGGATACGAGGGCTATACCGCCAAGGTCTTCGTCTGGGACGGCACAAGCTTGGATAACACCAAGGGCAACGCCCTCTCCGGCGCCGTGATCATGCCCACCACCAGCGCCGAGAGCTTCGACCTGG
>OKVW01001314.1_pt1 | contig 10618 bp, 16 predicted proteins | sample 1606991 | NCBI WGS metagenome assembly OKVW01 (sample SAMN03281021, study PRJEB24777) | human gut metagenome | isolation source: fecal sample PR177 from 1 month old male Malay infant, vaginal delivered...
ACCGCCGCAGCAGGAGCCGAGATGAACCCGACACTCAGGAATAAGCTGGTGGGTGCCATTGTTGGCGGATCCGGAGCAATCACCATTGCTGCAGTAATGCTGGGCAATGCCGACGGGCTGGAAGGACGGCGCTATTACGCCTATCAGGATGTGGTCGGCGTCTGGACTGTTTGCGATGGGCACACCGGAGCGGACATCCGCCGCGGTCACCGCTACACCGACAAAGAGTGCGACAACCTGCTGAAGGCCGATCTGCGAAAGGTGGCAAATGCTATCGACCCGCTGATCAAGGTTCGTATCCCTGAGCCTACCCGTGCAGCGCTTTACTCCTTTACCTACAACGTTGGCTCTGGTGCTTTTGCCAGCTCGACGCTGCTGAAGAAGCTTAACTCCGGTGATGTTCCGGGTGCATGCAAAGAACTGCAGCGCTGGACGTATGCCGGTGGAAAGCAGTGGAAGGGACTTATTACCAGACGCGAGATTGAGCGTGAAGTATGCGAATGGAGCCAAAAATGAGAGTGGCATTACTGGTAGCTTTATTCATGCTTACGGCCTGTGATCGTGGCCCTGAGCCAGCAAAATCAACAATGGCTGTTTCCTCTCAACTGTCCTCTGACGCAGACCGCATTAAGGTGACCAAAATGTCAGAGTTCAGGGATACCCTGGCTTACGATAACTGGCGTGGCGTATACCTCATTCAGGATCAGCAAACCGGGAAGGAATACATCGGCATAAGCGGTATCGGCATTTCTGAAGTAGGTTCGCATACGCAACTGGTAGGCAAAGTTCAGCAATCCGTAAGGGATGAGCGATGAGCCGATTAACAGCAATCATCTGCGCTTTCGTTATCTGCCTGTTGGTTTCCATGGCCTGGGCGATTAACCACTACCGCGACAACGCCATCACCTACAAAGACCAGCGCGATAAGGCTACCGAACAGCTCAGCCTTGCGAGCGCCACCATCAAAGACATGCAGACGCGCCAGCGAGATGTGGCTGTGCTGGATGCCAAATATACGAAGGAATTGTCCGATGCGAAAAAGACCATTAACGATTTGCGTCGGGATGTCGATTCTGGCGCTAAACGGCTGCGCATCGCCGCAACCTGCCATAGAGTGTCAAAAGCCTCCTCCGCCACCGGCGTGGATGATGCAGGAACCCCCGAACTTACTCCAGACGCTAGACGGAATTATTTCGATCACCGGGACGGAATCGCAACCGCTGACAAAATGATTCGCGGCATGCAGGACTACATCAAAGAGCAGTGTCTTAAGTGATTCGTCACCCAAATAACAGAGCCTGACTTCGGTCGGGCTTTTTTATGCCCGAATTTCACCGCGCACCGCAGCGCATTCAACCCACGTCGAACCAAACCCTTTGAAATGAGCCTTTGAGGAAGTCAGTTAGTGCTGGCGAGCCTCGACGGGCTGATTTCCTATGCGGCAAAGGTTCATCTCAAAGAAAGGTGCACGCCATGCAATTAGTTGAAATCAAGAAGCTCGACCTGGTCACCAACTCGGTAGTGATCGCCAGTGGTGTCATGAAGGATCACAAGCCAGTGATTCAACTCATCAGGAAGTACAAAAGCGACCTCGAAGAGTTCGGAAGGGTGGAATTTGAAATGCGACCCTTTCAAACCGATGGAGGCATGCAGAAGCAGGAAATAGCACTGCTAAACGAACAGCAAACCACGCTGTTGATCACCTACATGCGAAACAATGAAGTTGTGCGTGAATTCAAAAAGCGCCTGGTAGCTGAATTCTTCACTATGCGCAGTGCGCTGGCGAAAAAGAAGATGGACCGCAACTCCGCGCGCCTGGAATACAAACCCATGACCGACGCCATCAAGCATGAGCGTGAGGCGCAGGGTAAGCAAATCGCCCCGCATCACTTCAGCAACGAAGCTGATCTGATTAACCGGCTGGCGCTGGGCATGACGGCGGCCAAGTTCCGTGTGCATCACGAAATCGGGAAGAAAGAGCCGATCCGCGATTACCTGACGCCGGAACAAATTCACTGCATCACCGAGCTACAGCGTGCTAACACCGTGTTTATCAGCATGGGGTGGGACTTCGAACAACGCAAAGAAGTGCTGCGCGGCATGTTCGAGCGTAACCATCGTCAGCCACTTATCGAAGAGCAGCACCGCCTGGCTGCATAACCACAAATATGTGGTTTTAGAGAGCCACTTTCACAACGGTTCTTCATTACAGAAGCTCTTCACCGAGGGGCTTCGATAATGATCTGTGTAACCCCGCAAGGATGGTGATCACATCTTGCTGACGGGTAAGCCGTAAGTGGCTAAGCACTCCTGAGAAGCAGGGCAACCGCTGCGACAAGGTAAAGAGGTAATCATGTCAGACATCTACCAAATCACGCTAACCACCCAAAAAGGCGAAACATTCACGGGCAAGATGTCACGACGTCAGCCTGAGCTGGTTAACGGCTTTGTGCCGCTGGCGACCGAAACTGGCGAGTGGCTGTATTTCGCTCCTGCCGATGTAAAGCGCGTGGAGTTCACGCCTGTACCGGCAGAGCAGACCGAACAGCCAGAAGAACAAACAGCGGAGTAACGAAACTATGGCGACCAAACCAAAGACTGGCCGCCCTTCTGATTATCTACCAGAGGTGGCTGCTGACATCTGTTCACTGCTTGCCGATGGGGAAAGCCTGCGCAAAGTTTGTGACCGACCAGGGATGCCTAACAAGGCGACGGTATTCCGCTGGTTGGCACAACATGCAGAGTTTCGCGACCAATACGCGAAAGCCACTGAGACACGCGCTGATGCGATTTTCGAAGATATGTTCGATATCGCTGACGGTGTGAATGAAGAGGCTGCCGCAGTAGCCAAAGCACGTCTTCGCATCGACACGCGAAAATGGGCCCTGGCCCGCATGAACCCGAAAAAGTACGGCGACAAAGTCAGCCAGGAAATCGACCACAAATCTTCAGACGGAACTATGACTCCGCAGCCGACAATCATCCAGTTACTACCTGTTGAGCCGAAAGCATGAGTAACGCCGTTCAACTGCCGATCCCCGCGAAGCTTGCGCCGCTGTTCACTGCCGTGAATAAGCGTTATCGGTGCTCGCACGGTGGGCGTGGTAGCGCCAAGACGCGCACATTCGCGCTGATGACAGCCGTAAAGGCATATCAGTCGATGATGAACGGTGAAAGCGGCGTAGTACTCTGCGCGCGTGAGTTCATGAACTCGCTGGAAGAGTCGAGCATGCAGGAAGTGAAACAGGCGATCCTTTCTGTTCCCTGGCTGGCTTCCAACTTTGATATCGGCGAGAAGTACATCCGCACCATCGACAAGAGCGTTAACTACGTGTTCTGCGGTCTGCGGCATAACCTCGACAGCATCAAGTCGAAAGCGCGCATCCTGCTTTGCTGGGTAGATGAGGCTGAATCAGTCAGCGAAATAGCGTGGCAGAAGCTGAGCCCGACAGTTCGTGAAGAAGGCTCAGAGATTTGGGTGACGTGGAACCCGGAGCGCGACGGTAGCGCCACGGACAAGCGTTTCCGCAAAGAGGCTGGCGACGACTGCATTACCGTTGAGATGAACTATACGGATAACCCGTGGTTCCCTGACGTGCTTGAAGGTGAGCGACAGAACGATCAGCGCCGCCTAGACTCGGCAACATACGCGTGGGTGTGGGAGGGGGCTTACCTCGAAAACTCTGATAAGCAGGTGCTGGCCGGTAAATACCGGATTGCTGAGTTCTCGGATAACCTCTGGAAAGAGGCTGAACGCCTGTTCTTCGGCGCTGATTTCGGTTTCGCCAAGGACCCTAACACGCTGGTGCGTTCGTTCATCCTGCACAACCGGCTATACATCGAGTACGAGGCATACGGGCAGCAGACAGAGTTAGACCACATGCCAGAACTGTACGACACGATTCCAGGCGCGCGTGAATGGCCCATCAAGGCCGACTCTGCGCGACCTGAGACAATCAGCTATCTCAAGCGGCAGGGATTCAACATCTCAGCTGCTGAGAAATGGCATGGGAGCGTTGAGGACGGGATCGCCCATCTTCGCGGCTTCGACGAAATCATTATCCATCCGCGCTGCAAGAACGTGGCGCGCGAGGCCCGCATGTGGTCCTACAAAACGGACCGCATCACTGGCGAGGTGTTGCCGAAGCTCGCCGATGGCTATGAGCACTGCTGGGATGGTGTTCGCTATAGCCTAGACGGATACATTAAGCGCAAGGGCCAGATGGCAGGGATGATGATTCCAAAAAGGTTGCGTTAAAAATTAAAGATTAACCAAGAATTGACGTTATTTATTAATGATGTACTTACAAGGAGATAGTTATGCAGCATCATTTTAAAAACGTCATTTTCCAGCGTATCGCGAAGGGTTCAACGGTTGGCAATCAGGTAAAGCTAAGCGATGTTCTTGCTAATGGGAAGACGGAAGCAGCTCTGCTAGAGGCTCTTCAGAAGCAATTTAAGGGCGATACTATAAAGCTGAAAAGCTACCAATAATTTCAGGCCACCTCGGTGGCCTTTTTCATACCTTAACGCCACCAACGGATAACCCATGACTGACAAATTAACTCTCGCCGTCAACCATGCGTTGAACGATGCGCGGATGGCGCGCGCCCGTATGGGTCTAATGGCGCCAACTATGGGGCTGGACAATAAGCGCCATTCAGCATGGTGCGAGTATGGCTTCCCTGAGCAGGTAACATACGAAAACCTCTATGCTCTTTACCGGCGCGGTGGTATCGCTCACGGTGCAGTTGAGAAGCTGGTGGGCAAGTGCTGGCAGACGAACCCGGAAATCATTGAGGGTGATGATGCGGACGAGAGCGAGGACGAAACCGCCTGGGAAAAGAAGTCAAAGCAGGTATTCAACAACCGGTTCTGGCGCTCATTTTCCGAGGCGGATCGCCGTCGCCTTGTCGGTCGTTATGCAGGTATCCTTCTGCACGTCCGCGATGAAAAAGACTGGAATCTTCCGGTAACTAAAGGGCGAGGTCTTCAGAAAATATCAGTGGCGTGGGCCGGATCGCTCACGGTGAGCGAGTGGGACACTGGGCTGAACTCGAATACTTACGGTCAGCCGAAAATGTGGCAGTACGCCGAACGCTTGCCGAATGGTTCAAGTCGCCGCGTCAATATCCACCCCGATCGCGTTTTCATCCTTGGTGATTACTCAGACGATGCTATTGGCTTCCTTGAGCCAGCTTATAACGCCTTTGTTAGCCTGGAGAAGGTAGAGGGCGGTTCAGGTGAGTCATTCCTGAAGAACGCCGCTCGCCAGTTAGCACTTAGTTTCGACAAGGAAATCGACTTTGGCAGCATTGCATCTATGTACGGCGTTAAAGTAGATGAGTTGCAGGATAAATTTAATGACGCTGCACGCGAGATGAATCGCGGAAATGATGTGCTGCTTTCTCTCCAGGGAGCCAGCGTAACCTCCCTCGTTTCTCCGGTTTCTGATCCGTCTCCAACCTATAACGTAAACCTGCAAACAGCCGCCGCAGGAGTTGATATTCCTACGCGTATTCTGGTTGGTAACCAGCAGGCCGAGCGGTCCAGCACCGAAGACCAGAAATACTTTAATGCTCGTTGTCAGTCGCGCCGCGTAGACATCTCTTTCGAAATAGAGGACTTCTGCGACAAGCTTATTGACCTGCAAATCATCGACGCCGTCAGCCAGAAAGCAATTATCTGGGATGACCTGAACGAACAGACCGGTACTGAAAAGCTCACTAACGCCAAGACCATGGGCGAGATTAACCAGACCATGCAGGGCAGCGGCGAAGAGCCAGCATTCAGTCGTAAAGAGATTCGCACGGCTGCGGGCTATGACAATGATGACGAGGAGCCGTTAGGAGAAGAGGATGGCGACGAAGAAGACGAAGCCACCGATTCTGCCGCGTAACTACCAGGATCCGACCGGAGCCGATGCGCTGGAACGCCGGGCAATGAAAGATTTCGCCAGGCGGATGAATAAGATTGGCAAAGCGTATAAATCAGCACTCGACAAAATACCTTCCTCACTCGCAGTAAACGCCAGATACGAATACCAGCTAAACCCAACGCTACTCTCCATCATCCTGAACGATGCCAGTTACCTGGTTGATCAGGTGCTGCTTGAAGGTGGCGATTACGACCTGTGGTTTTACGAGTACATCGATCTGGCTTCGGAGAAAGGTACAGGGCAGTCGTTCTACAACCTCAGCCAGCAGTCACCTGTGTATGCCGCAGGTCGTGAGTCGCTGGCGTCCATCCTCGCAAGCGACCCGTACCAGCAACGCATGGCGCTGGTGCATGCCCGTGTTTTTGAGGAAATGAAGGGGCTGAGTGCTGACGTTAAGCGCGACATGGCGCGTGTACTGACTGATGGTGTGGGGCGCGGGCTCAACCCGCTGGATATTGCCAGAAACCTGACAGAACAGACCGGCATCGAGAAGCGCCGGGCGAACCGGATAGCACGCACTGAAGTGACTACCGCGCTGCGCCGGGCCAAGTGGGATGAAGACCAGGAGGCGAATGACCTCTTCGGCTTGAAAACGCTGCTGGTTCACATCTCAGCGCTGTCACCGACAACCCGGCATACCCATGCAGTGCGCCACGCTCACCTCTACACCAATGAAGAGGTCCGTGACTGGTACAGCAAGGATGGCAACTCCATCAACTGCAAATGCAGCCAGCAGTCGGTGCTGGTGGATGCGGACGGCAAGCCGGAATACCCGGACACCATCACGAAACTCAAACAGGAATATAAATCGATGCAGGCGCGCGGTTACGCCTGGGCGGAGAAATAACTCATGAAATTCCAGGTAAACCACGAAGCACAGCGTCCAATCCCGGCACCGAAACATGGTGAGCATATTCAGGTCAACATCACCACAAAGGTGAACAGCCAGTCAATCCGGCGCGAAACATACAACGGGCGTGAGCATCTGGTGCTTCCGAGTTACACGCTGCCGGCTAACGTCGTAATGAATGGCGGGCTGTACACGCAAGAGCAAATCGACGCCCACTATAAGGGGCTGGAAGGCACCCTGGCGCCGCTGGGCCACCCTCAGGTTAATGGTCAGTTCGTGTCTGCTTTCTCCCCGGAGGGGATTAACGCAGGCCATATCGGCGCGTGGAACCGCAACGTTAAGAAGTCCGGTAATCGCATCTACCTCGAAAAGTGGGTTGATGTGGCTCGCGCTAATGAGTCGGAAGGTGGAAGGGAGCTTCTTGAGCGTGGCGCTGCCATTGAGCGCGGTGAAGACGTTCCGCCGATTCATACCAGTGTTGCCGCATTCCTCGACCAGCTTGAGCCCAACGATCAGCAGCGTGCCACAGGTGCTGAGTGGGTGGCAGATATACACGGCATGGATCACGACGCGATCCTGCTGCACGAAGTCGGAGCCGCTACTCCGGAGCAGGGCGTTGGCCTGATGGTTAACGCCGATCTGGCACAGCCGCTTAAGGCGAACTCCGGCGCGCTGGTGGGTGAATCCTACCGGGAGCGCGAACAGCGTCTCGATCGCGCAGCGAAAGCGAAGTTTGCGGCGGGAGCGGATGAATACGCCTGGGTTGCTGACTTTACCGACTCGCAGGTGGTTATCGTGCGAAATGGCGGAGATGCGCAGGTTTACGGTTATTCCGCTGATGGCGGGAAGATCACAATCGACGATACCGGCACCGCAGTGGCGCGCCAGGAGTCATGGGTGGCCGTCGTCGCCAACAAATTTAAAGCTCTATTCACACCGCAGGAACAGCCTGCACCAAACCACAAAACGGAGGGCGACATGCCTTTAACCAAAGAAGAACTGGAACAAATCGGCAGCATGATCGGCCAGGCTGTTGCGACCAATACTGAAGCGGCTATTAAGCCTCTCGCGGAAAAGGTTGATGCGCTGCAGGCCAATCAGAAGCAACTCGCGGAAACCCTGACCGCGAACTCCCGTGCCGAAGAGAAAGCAAAGCGCGAAGCGGTTGCGAAGGTCCATGGCGATATCGTCGCGAACGCTCTGTCAGGCGAAGCTCTGGACGCGATGTTCAAGTCGCTGGGCGAAGCTGCGCCGCTGGGCACCAACAATGCTCAGCAGCACAAAGAAACCGGCGCACCAGCCGCAGACGAACACTTCAAGTAAGGAGCCGGAATAATGCCACGTTATCGTCGCGTTAATATCGACGGTCAGTCTCTGTACAAGACCGAAACCCGCACAACGGCCGCCGCGTTGCTTCCTGGCACCGCCGCAACCATCAACTCATCCGATAAATTCGCTCAGGCAACCGCGCTAACCGGCCGCCTGTACATCATCGATGTCGGTTATCACCAGGGCCTGACTATCACTGAATCAATCCCTGCCGGTGATTCGGCTGTCGGCAACTACGTCGAAGAAGGCCGCGAGCTGGCGCTGCGTTGCCTGCCTGGTGCCTATAAGAAAGACAGCCCGATCAAGCTGGGAACTGCCGGTCAGTTCACCCTTGCCACCTCCGACACTGATTCAGTGATCGGCTACAGCCAGGATGAATACACCATCGCGGCCAGCACCACCGATTATATTCGCGTGCGTATGCGCGTTGGCACTGTCGCCGCAGCTGGCGCGTAACAAAAGGACAAACACATATGTATTTCTCTAAAGAGACGCTGGCGACTAACTCCCGCCTCGGCGGGCACTGGAGCGAACTGTGGGCAAACCGCAACATGTGGAACCTGCAGAACGATTCCATCATTGCGGCTAACCGCGCAATCATGACGCCTGACATGCTGGCTTGTAACGCTGTTGGCGGTTTCTCCCGTGACTTCTGGGCTGAGATTGACAACCAGGTGCTGCAACTGCGCGATCAGGAAGTTGGCATGGAAATCGTGAACGACCTGATCGGCGTTCAGACAGTGCTGCCGGTCGGTAAAACCGCCAAGCTTTATAACGTGGTTGGCGACATCGCTGACGACGTGTCAGTAAGCATCGATGGTCAGGCGCCGTTCTCCTTCGACCACACTGACTACGCGAGCGACGGCGATCCGATTCCGGTGTTCACTGCTGGTTACGGTGTTAACTGGCGTCATGCTGCTGGCCTGAACTCTGTTGGCATTGATCTGGTGCTGGACTCGCAGATGGCGAAGATGCGTAAGTTCAACCAGAAGCGAGTCAACTACTACCTGAACGGCGATTCAAAAATTCATGTTCAGTCATATCCGGCGCAGGGCATCAAGAACCACCGTCACACCAAGAAGATTAACCTTGGATCTGGTGCTGGTGGTGCGAATATCGACCTGACTACCGCTGACATGACAGCGATCTTCGCGTTCTTCGGTAAAGGCGCATTCGGCACCACTGCACGCACTAACAAAGTCGCTGCATACGATGTGATGTGGGTTTCCCCGGAAATCTGGGCAAACCTGGCGCAGCCGTACGTGGTTAACGGCGTTGTAAGCGGAACTGTACTGCAGGCGGTGCTGCCGTTCGCGCCGGTAAAAGAAATCCGCATGAGCTTCGCACTGAGTGGTAACGAGTTTATCGCGTACGTTCGTCGCCGTGACGTGATCTCTCCACTGGTGGGTATGGCCGTCGGTGTTGTGCCACTGCCGCGCCCACTGCCTAACGTTAACTACAACTTCCAGATTATGTCTGCTGAAGGTCTGCAAATCACCGCAGACGATCAGGGCCTGTCTGGCGTTGTCTACGGCGCTAACCTGGCGTAAGGAAACAGCATGGCTAAATACGAAGTTGTGCGCCCATGGTTCGGCGTGAAGGTAGGGCAGGTGGTGGAGTTGAAAGAGCTTCACCCGGCGCTGAAGTCTAACGTCCGGCTCATGAATGGTGAGGCAGGCGGAGAACTTACCCCGTCGACGCCTGATGCCGGTACCGGTGAGAAATCTCGCAAAGAGATTATTCAGGGCCGCCTTACTGAACTGGGCATTGAGTTCAAAGGCAACCTGGGCGCTGAAAAGCTCAGTGAGCTGTTGCCGGATGGCGAACTCGAAAAGCTTTTCCCTGCTGAATAACAGCCGCCGCTAAGGCGGTTTTTTTATGCCCCGCTCCGGCGGGGTATTTCACGGAGTCGATAATGGTAACTCTCGAACAGGCAAAGGAGTATCTGGAGAGCCAGGGAATTACCATTCCCGATTTTGTTCTTCAGGCTCTCGTCGACCAGGCCAACAGCATACAGGAGTGTCTCGATGCACATTATCCTGCATCGACCTCGCTGTTGATTCAGCTCTATCTGCTGGCGCTTATGGGGCTGGGGCAGGGTGATAAGTACATCTCCAGCCAGACGGCTCCAAGCGGGGCGTCGCGCTCTTTCCGGTACCAGTCGTTCACCGATCGCTGGAAAGCATCAGTAAACCTGTTGGGGGGGCTGGATAAGTACGGTTGTGCAACCTCCCTTATTCCTGCCGACCCTACCGCCACCCCGGCATTCGCTGGTATCTGGATCGGTAAGGGCGGCTGCATGTGCGGGGGTAAGTGATGACGTACAAATCAGTTAAGCACGGACTGCCGCGCGCATTCACCCGCGTCTGGGTGATGACCGACACGGGGCGGGAGACTACCGGCTACGTGAAATCGGACGGCGAGTGGTTCATCAACTGCCCGCGCATCCGGGCGACTGGCGCGAAGGTGCTGCGCTGGAAGGAGGGCTGATGTCGTCTACT
>OKVW01001316.1_pt1 | contig 10601 bp, 9 predicted proteins | sample 1606991 | NCBI WGS metagenome assembly OKVW01 (sample SAMN03281021, study PRJEB24777) | human gut metagenome | isolation source: fecal sample PR177 from 1 month old male Malay infant, vaginal delivered...
ATACGAGATCCTCTCTGGTCTCGTGGGCTCGGAGATGTGTATAAGAGACAGCCATTATCTTTAATTTATATTGGTATTGTACTTTGTGATGCGGGATTGAAGAATTTTAAAGTTGAAAGAGACACAATTTTAGGTTTAATAGGAAGATTTATTCTTTCCCCACTTGTATTAATTTTACTTATAAAATTTGTTGCTCCAGCAGCAGGAATTCACATGGTAAGTTTAATGAGAGAAACATTTATCGTGCAAGCTGCAACACCAGCATTGGCAGTCTTACCAATCTTAGCAAATGAAGCACATGGCGATGTAAAATATGCCACTGACATTGTTGTTATGAGTACAGTATTATTCATTGTAGTAGTACCAATCTTAATGACAATCATCCAATATATATAGTTTTTTAAGCATAAGAGAGAGAAACTAATCATATTATGACGATTAGAAGTTCATAATATGATTAGTTTTATTTTTATAATTTTATTTCTAATAATGTGATATAATCTAAGCTAATGAATTATCTAAGAAGGGATTTTATATTTTGGAGAGTAAGGATAAGATTTTTAGACAGGTACTAATTGCTTTATTTAGTGCAATTATTATCATTCAAAATTTCATACCATTTTTAGGTTATATTCCAATGGGGCCACTAAATTTAACAATTATCCACATAACGGTAATTGTTACGGCCTTAGTTTTTGGTACTAAATATGGATCGATCATAGGTGGAATATGGGGTGTCATTACTTTTATTAGAGCTTTTGTTTGGCCAACTAGTCCCTTAGCAGCAATTGTTTTTGTTAATCCTTTAATTTCAATATTACCTAGAATTTTAATTGGGACAGTCGCTGGCTGGTTATTCAAGTTCTTAACACTTAGGACTGGGAAAAGATATTTAAGTATGACAGTTGCAGCTGTTGCAGGATCATTAGTTAATACTATCCTGGTCCTAGGTCAAATCTATCTATTTTACCGTGGACATTCAATGGCTTTATATCATATCGACATTCAAGCATTATTACCTTATTTATTAGGGGTAATCGCAACAAATGGAATTCCTGAAGCTATTTTAGCAGGAATATTAGCCCCTATGATTGCAAAGCCTTTAAGAAAGATGATGATTGATCGTATCAAATAATAAATAAACTAATAGAAAGGAAGTTACCAAGCTTGGCGCGAAAAAGAACACAAAGTAAAAAAATAGTCAAGAAAAGACGAAAAAAAACAAAATTTAAGTTCTTATACGTAAATGGCAAACTTCGATTATCAGACTTATTATTGGTAGTTATTTTGTTAAGTTTATTATTTGTACAATTAATAAAATGGTCTGGTACAAGCAATAGTACACAAACGACCAAAATTGAAGACGTAAAAAAGGAAGAATTTGTAGAAAAAATTGCTCCAATTGCGCAAGATGAACAGCGAAAATACCATATTTTTGCTAGTATTACTATTGCTCAAGCAGCATTAGAATCAAATTGGGGTCAAAGTGAATTAGCCACACAATATTACAATTTATTTGGGGTAAAGAGTGATACTGGGGGCTTAATGACAACTAAAGAGTATGTAAATGGACAATGGATTGTCGTAAGAGCACGATTTGCTATTTATCAAAGTTGGAGAGAATCTATTGAACAACATACGGCACTTTTAGTAAATGGAACAAGTTGGGATAGTAGTCATTATCAAGCTGTTATATCAGCCAATAACTATGTAGAAGCAGCTCAAGCATTACAGCAAAAGGGGTATGCAACAGATCCTAATTATGCTCAGAAGTTAATTTCATTAATAAAAACATATAATTTAGATAAATATGATAATAATTAAGAGTTAAAATCCGAATTATAATGGTTGTTAAAGTTGTTATTGTATGTTATCTTTAAATATATACTTATATATCGTCATAATATGGGTGACAGTTTCTACCCAGGACCTTAAATCTTGGACTATAAGTAATTAAGCATAGTATATTTTAGTATGGGCTTTTTTACTTATGGTAAAAGAGCTTTTATTATTTTATGGAGGAATTAGGAGTTATGAAGTTATTAGAAGAGAGAATTAAGAAAGATGGAGTTGTTTTACCAGGAAATGTGTTGAAGGTAAATCAATTTTTAAATCATCAGATCGATCCTGAATTGATGTACAAAATGGGAGAGGAATTTGCAAGATTATTCAAAGATGAAGAAATAACAAAAATTATTACAGTTGAATCATCAGGGATTGCACCTGCTGTAATGACTGGATTAGTTATGAAGTTACCAGTTGTTTTTGCTCGTAAACATAAGAGTTTGACATTGGTAGATAATCTATATACTTCAGATGTTTATTCTTATACAAAGAAAGTTACTAATACAATTTCTGTTGATAAGAAATTTTTAACATCAGATGATAAAGTGTTGATTATTGATGATTTCTTAGCTAATGGCCAAGCCGTTCAAGGAATATTCAATATTTGCGATGCTGCTGGTGCTGAAATTAAAGGTGTAGGAATTGTCATTGAGAAATCTTTCCAAGAAGGTGCAAAGATTATTCATGATAGAGGAGTTAGATTAGAATCTCTAGCTGTTATTAGTTCATTTGATGATAACCAAGTACATTTTGAAGGGGAAGAATAATCATGCAAGAAAAAAATGTAAATCATGGTAGAGCTGCGATTTTAGGTTTACAACATTTATTGGCGATGTATTCAGGAGCAGTTGCCGTACCATTATTAATTGGTACAGCATTAAGATTTAATAGCGAGCAAATGACATATTTGGTATCAATTGATATTTTTATGTGTGGTTTAGCTACTTTTATTCAATTAGCTCGTAATAAGTATTTTGGAATTGGACTACCAGTTGTTTTAGGATGTGCGATTCAAGCGGTAGAACCTTTGAAGATGATAGGTAAACAATTTACAATTGGAACGATGTATGGTGCAATTATTGTCGCCGGAATTTTTGTGTTTTTGATTTCAGGTTATTTTTCTAAGATTAAGAAATTATTCCCACCAGTTGTAACTGGAACATTGATTACAGTTATCGGTTTAACATTAATTCCAATTGCTCTACAAAATATCGGTGGTGGCGATGCAACTACTGCTGATTTTGGTAATTGGAAGAATTTAGTTACTGGTTTTGTAACGATTTTGATTATCTTGATTATTCAGATTTGGGGTAAAGGTTTTTTGAGTTCCATAGCTGTATTAATTGGTTTAATTTTAGGAACATTACTAGCAGCTACAATGGGAATGGTATCCTTGCAACCAATTGTCGAAGCTGCATGGTTCCACGTGCCACAACCATTTTATTTTGGAGCTCCACACTTTGAATGGTCATCTTCTGTAACAATGATAATCATTTCCTTAGTATCAATGGTTGAATCCACAGGTGTATTCTTTGCTTTAGGTAATTTATTAAACAAAGATATTACTGAAGATGATTTAAAGCATGGTTATCGTGCAGAAGGTTTAGCTGTAGTTTTAGGTGGTATTTTTAATACTTTCCCATACACAACTTTCTCACAAAATGTAGGTTTATTACAATTAACAGGAATTAAGACTAAGCGTCCAATTTATTGGTCAGCAGTTTTATTGATGATTTTAGGGTTACTTCCAAAAATTGGAGCATTAGCAACTATTATCCCAACTCCAGTTTTAGGTGGGGCTATGTTGGTAATGTTTGCAATGATTAGTGTCCAAGGGATTAGAATGTTGATTGACGTTGATTTCAAAGATGAACGTAATATTTTGATTGTAGCAGTGTCAATTGGGTTGGGATTAGGAGTATCTATTTATCCTACAATTTTCCAAAACTTGCCTCGCACAATTCAATTGTTCTTAGGTAATGGTATCGTTGTTGCAAGTATTTGTTCAGTTGGCTTAAATGTTTGTTTCAAAGGTAAAGAAGGATTAGATCAGGAACAAATTACTCAAAAAGATGAACGTCCAATGACGGTTGAAACTAAATAAAAAGAAAAAATTCACGAGATGTAAAAACATATCGTGAATTTTTTTATGGTTTATCATCAATGTTGATTTTACGAATAACTCTGGCTGGATTTCCAACAGCCACTGAATTAGCTGGAATATCTCCTGTAACAACGCTGCCAGCACCGATAATAGAGTTTTTACCAACTGTTACTCCAGCACCAATTACAGCATGTCCTCCAATCCATACGCCATCTTCAATGATAATTGGAGCAGCTAAAAGATAATGTTGTTTTCTCAATTTAGGATCATCAAGATAAATAGTAGTATAGATACCAACCTTTGGGGCAATATTGACATTATTTCCAATCTTAACTGGTGCATAATCTACAATAGTTGCATCATGATTTAGAAAAGAGTTATTTCCAAATGAAATATTAGTACCTAGTTCACAATAAAAATTAGATTCAATGTAAGGATTATCTCCTAAATTTTTAAATAAAGATGACAGTAATGAGTAATCATACTTATTTTCGAAATTTATCTTATTATTATATTTACGACAGATATCTTGAGCTTGAGCTTTTAATACCGTAAGTTTATCAGTTTGACTATTAAACAATCTTACAATTCCTTTTCTTCAATATAGTGTATAATTTTATTGTAGCAAGAATGTAAAAGAATGGAAGATTTTTAATGAAGAAATTAATTTTAGCAGAAAAGCCAAGTGTCGCTCGTGACATTGGAAGAATTTTAAATGCTAATGAAAAGAAGAAAAACTATCTTGAAGGTAAAAATTATGTTATAACTTGGGCTTTAGGACATTTACTAGGTTTAAAAATGCCAGAAGATTTAAACAAGAAGTGGGAGAAGTGGCAATTAGAAACATTACCAATGCTACCTAAATTCATTGGAACAAAGCCATTGCCAAAGACCAGAAGCCAATTAAAGACAATAGAAAGTTTAGTCAAAAGAAAAGACATAAATGAAATTGTAATAGCTACTGATGCTGGTCGTGAAGGAGAATTGGTAGCGCGTTGGATATTACAATATGTACATGCAAATAAAAAAGTTACGCGTCTTTGGATTTCTTCACAGACAGATAAAGCTGTTAAGCAGGGATTTAAAGAATTAAAACCAGCAGAAAAATATGATAACTTATATGAATCAGCATTAGCTCGTGCCACAGCAGACTGGTTAGTCGGTTTAAATGTTACACGTGCATTAACTGTTAAATATCAAGACAATTTATCAGCTGGACGTGTTCAAACTCCTACATTAGCTTTAGTGAGAAGACAAGAAGAAAAAATTGAAAAATTCATGCCTCAAAAGTATTATCGGATAGCATTACGCCTTGGTAATCAAACTGCATACATGAAACAAAAAAACATTTATGCGATTAAAGAACGTGATGAAGCTGAAAAGAAAAAGCGTCATCTGGATAATTTTAAGGGTCAAATAAGGAATATTAATTCAAAGGTAAAAAGAGAAGCAGCACCTTTACTGTACGATTTGACGGAATTACAAAGAGAAGCAAATAAGAGATACGGTTATTCAGCTAAGAAGACATTGAGCTTGGTTCAAAGTTTATACGAAATTCATAAAGTGGTATCTTATCCAAGAACTGATAGTAGATACTTGTCTAATGATATTAAGTCTACTTTAATGGAAAGGTTACAAGCGATTAGAAAATATGATAGTAGGGCTGAAGAATCTATAAAAAACAAAGCTAAGGTTATCTTGAAAAAAGTTTTCAATGATAGTAAAGTTACAGATCACCATGCTCTAATTCCAACTGAACAAGTACCAAACTACAGTAAATTTTCTGCTGATGAACAGAAAATATATAACTTAATTGTTTCGCGTTTCTTAGGGATTTTTGCACAACCTTATACAGTTGAAGAATTAAGAGTAGTTGTAACTTTTGATAAAGATGAATTTATTTTCGTAGGAAAGAAAGTTCTAGATTATGGTTGGAAGAATAAAGATGCATCTGAAGAAGTTGCTTTAAATCTGAAAAAAGATACTGTAGTAAGTCCAAACTTTACAGTTGAAGAAAAATTAACAACACCACCATCACCGTTAACCGAAGCTGGATTATTAGCGCAAATGGAAAAATTTGGTTTGGGTACTCCAGCAACTAGAGCTGAAATTATTGAGAAATTAGTAAAATCGGAGCTGATGGAAAGAACTGGTCATGCACTAAGAGTAACACCTAAAGGAAAACAATTGTTAAATCTTGTAAATAAAGAACTTGTTAGTCCTAAATTGACTGCTAAATGGGAAAAACAATTGGAAGATATTGCTCATGGAAAAATGAAATCACAAAAATTTATTGGAGATATAAAAAATGATACTAAACGTTTAGTAAGTGAAGTAAAGAATAGTAAAGAAAATTATAAAGACTTTTCATTGACTAAGAAACGTTGTCCAGAATGTAATAGTTTCCTAAAAGTTCGAAAAACAAGAGATGGAGAAATATATGTATGTTCTAATCCAGAATGCAATTATCGTCGTCGAAAAGATGCTAAAGTTTCCAACCATCGCTGTCCACAATGTCACCGTAAAATGTTAATTGTTGAAGGAAAAAACGGTAAATATTTCAGATGTAAGTATGACGGTACTACTGAAAAGATGACAGTTGGTAAGAAAAATAAAAAGATGACTAAGCATGAGGAAAGAAGATTGCTAAAGAAAATTAACCAAGATGATGAGCCACAAGAGAGTCCTTTAGCATTAGCTTTAAAAACAGCAATGGGTAAAAACGAATAAAATTGAAAATTTTTGAAAAATAAAAGTATCTATTTCCAACAACAAACGCTAATATGTTAAACTAATAAACGAAAGTATTTAGAATTGGAAGGTAAGTACGATGGATTGGCAATTATTTTTGAATCCCTACGAACAAACCGTAAATGAATTAAAATTAAAATTAAGAGAAATGAGAAAGCAGTATCGTCAAACTGATAATCATGCACCGATAGAATTTGTAACTGGACGAATTAAATCAGTAGATAGTATTAAAGAGAAAATGGTGAGACGACAGTTAACAGAAGATAGATTAGATGAGATGGAAGACATCGCTGGTGTAAGAATAATGTGTCAGTTCGTTGAAGATATTTATCAAGTTGTATCAGATTTACGTAAACGAAAAGATATGACAATTATTGAAGAACGAGATTACATTACAAATAACAAGTCTAGTGGATATCGTTCTTATCACATCGTAATTAATTATCCTCTACAACAAATTGATGGTGAAAAGATTATCAAGGCTGAAATTCAAATCAGAACTTTGGCGATGAACTTTTGGGCAACAATTGAGCATTCACTTAATTACAAGTATCAAGGAAAATTTCCTGATGAGATAGCAGCTAGACTGCGTAGAGCAGCTGAGGCGGCTTTTCAATTAGATACAGAAATGTCTAGTATTAATGGTGATATTAAAGAAGCTCAACAGATTTTTTCACAAAAAAAAGGTTATACAGATAGTTCGCTGGATGATATAGACAACTAAATTGAGGTGTAAAGTTAAACATGAGAGTCGGAATCTTTTCAAATAATGTTCGTCGTTCTTTAGAAGTAAAAGCTGCCTTGACTAGACGCTTTTTGGAAAGGCATTTTATAATTGATGATGAAAATCCAGAAGTGGTAGTTACGATTGGTGGCGATGGTACACTTTTGTCAGCCTTTCATAAATACATTGATATGTTAGATAAGATAAGATTTGTAGGTGTACATACTGGACATTTGGGATTTTATACAGATTGGCGTGACGATGAAATAGATGACTTAGTTATCAGTCTACAGTCTGATAATGGACAGTCAGTTAGTTATCCTCTCCTAGATGTGTTTGTTACTTATAAGGATTCAAATAAACGAGATATATTTACTGCTTTAAATGAAGCTACTATTCGTCGTATTAGTAGTACTATGGTAACTGATATTTTTATTGGTGGCGAATTTTTTGAACGTTTTCGTGGCGATGGTTTGTGTGTATCAACTCCAACTGGTTCTACTGCTTATAATAAATCTTTAGGTGGTGCGGTAGTGCATCCAACTTTAGATGTATTACAATTAACTGAAGTAAGTTCGATTAATAATCGTGTCTTTAGAACATTAAGTTCACCAATGATTATTGCTCCTAAAGATTGGATAACAATTGAACCTGAAGGAGCTGCAGATTTTATTTTAACTGTGGATTCCGATAGTTATCATAAATTGAAAATAAAAGAAATCAAGTTTAAGATTTCGAAGAAGAAAATTCATTTCGCCAAGTATCGCCATACACATTTCTGGCATCGTGTTCAAACTGCGTTCATTGGTGATGAAGATGCAGATTAATTGGATTTATTCGGAAGATGTTAGTTGTAAGTTGAAAACTTTCTTCAAAAAACAAGGAATATCTAGAAGATTATTAGCTAAGGTCAGGTATTCTGACGGAAAGATTTTGATAAATGGTAAATCCGGGCGTAAGATAGATAAAATAAAAAAGAACGATAAAATAACTTTAGTTGTTCCAGACGAAGAGTTTAGACGGAACGTTCCGCCATCATTTGTACCAATTAAAATTTTGTATGAAGATGATAATTATCTTTTAGTAGACAAACCGGCTTTTGTAGCGTCAATTCCTTCACCTTTGCATCCTAATGACTCTTTAGTTAATCGAGTTGTAGGTTATTATCAAATTCGAGGATATCGTGGAATTATCCCACATATTGTGACTAGACTAGATAGGGATACGTCAGGGATTGTTATTTTCGCCAAACATCGCTATGCTCATGCTTTACTAGATAGTCAATTAAAAGAGCATAAGATTAGCAAGACATATACAGCAATATTGAGTGGAATTTTGCATAATAATCATTATATAATTGATTTACCTATTGGTAGAGATAGTACAAGTTTAATTAAACGGAAAGTACTATTCTCTGAAAAAGCTAAGAGAAGTAAAACTGAAATTTTTGTAAAAGAGAGAATAAGAGACAATACACTTTGTAAAATAAAGTTGCATACAGGTAGAACCCATCAAATAAGAGTACATTGCTCCTATTTAGGATATCCTTTGGTTAGTGATACTTTATATGGTGGGGCTATTTCTATGCCACTACAACGTCAAGCTTTACATTGTAGTGAGGTTGTATTCTGGGATCAATTTAGTTCTCAGTATATAAAAGTAAAGAGTAATATTTTCCAAGATATGATGAATTATTTAAAGTGAAAGGAGGATGATTAGCAATGGTAGAGAAACAAATTGAGAGCGAAGAAGAAGTCAATGCCATTTTAAATTTATTAAATCAACAGAAGGCGCATGATTTTAGAGAGCAATACTTAGACTTACACGTCTATGAGCAAGCACAAATTTTTGCTGAAATGGACTATATCCAACGTTCTAGATTGTATCGCTATCTTACTCCTGAAGAAGTTGGGGAAATTTTTAATGTTAGTGAAGAAGAACCAGTGGTATTAGCAAATTACTTTGAAGAAATGACTCCGCGTTATGCAGCTCAAGTTATTAATTCAATGTATACAGATAATGCGGTTGATATTTTGGCATATGCTAAGAAGAAAAACTTAGTAAAATATATGAAGTTACTGCCAGAAGAATCGGCAACTGAAATTAGAGAAATGTTGCATTATGAAGATAAAACTGCTGGAGCGATCATGTCTACAGAATATGTTGATATTGTGGGTAACCAAACTGTCAGATCGGCGATGCATGTTATCAAAAGTGAAGCTTTAGAAGCAGAAACTATTTATTATGTTTACGTAATTGACGATGAAGAAAAATTAATCGGAGTTTTAACTCTACGTGATTTATTAACTAATGATGATGATACAATGATTAGTGATATTATGAATACTCCAGTAATGTCAGTTGAAGTTTCTGAAGACCAAGAAGAAGTTGCTCAAACAATCAGAGATTATAATTTCTTAGCAATTCCAGTAACTGACTACGATGATAAGTTAATAGGAATTATTAACGTCGATGATATTATTGACGTTATTGATGAAGAATCGTCTGAAGATTACTCAGGTTTGGCTGGTGTTGATACAGAGAAAGTTACGATAAATCCTTTTGAAAATGCTAAAAAACGTCTACCAAGTTTAACGGTAATGTTGTTATTGGGATTATTGACAGTTTTATTAGTTTCACATTTCGAATACCTGTTAAATCAAGCTACAATTTTAGCAGTATTTATTTCAACTATTACCGGTGCTTCTGGTAATGCAGGTACCCAGAGTTTGGCTGTGGCGATTAAACGTATTGCCAATAATGATGATGATGAGTCTAGGTTAAAAATTATGGTAAATGAAATTTTGACTGGTATCTTGATTGGTGGAGTTACTGGCATTATTATTTGGATTTTGGTTGGGGCATGGAAGGCCAACTTTGTTTTGGGATTTGTAGTTGGAATAGCTATGTTCTTCGCAATTATTATAGCTAATTTAGTGGGTTGTTTAATTCCAATGATAATGGAAAAATTTAATGTTGATCCTTCTGTTGCTTCAGGTGCTCTTATTTCAACTTTAAGTGACGTGACTTCACTATTAATATATTTCCTTTTTGCACAAATGTTTTTACAATTTTTTATTGGACAATAACAAATGTGGTAGTTTCTGAACAGTTTATGCTGATTAGAAACTACCACATTTTATTATCTAAACATATTTACTACGTAATTTAATACTC
>OKVW01001318.1_pt1 | contig 10591 bp, 28 predicted proteins | sample 1606991 | NCBI WGS metagenome assembly OKVW01 (sample SAMN03281021, study PRJEB24777) | human gut metagenome | isolation source: fecal sample PR177 from 1 month old male Malay infant, vaginal delivered...
ATATATAGTGAGGTGTGATTATGTGGAATCAACTTGAAGAACTACTAAAAACTAAAAACATAACAAGATATAAATTAAGCAAATTAACAGGAATTAGGCAAACGACTTTACAAAGTTATAAAGATGGGGTTGAACCTTCATTTAAAAATATGTGCAAGATAGCAGACGCATTAGACGTCAGCTTGGATTATTTTAGAAAGAGAGATGATTAAAAATGAAAGAAGATATTACTGATTTAATTAGTACAAGTATTAACGAATTAAAAAACGCCTCACAAAAAGAAGACATTATAGCCGAAAGTAAAATAATTAATACTATAATTTCTTTATGTGAAGCATATAAAAACATTATCTAACGGTTCTAATTTTATTTAATAGTCGCAAAAAATCAGAATAAGCATCTTCATAAGCTGTAATAACAGATATATCAGATGAAATGTATGTTTCTTTAGATAATTTAGCAGAAACAAAAGCAATAGCTAAGTCATGAGCTATTTGTTCATTTGACAACATATTATTCATAAAAGTACACCTCCTTTCACTAGGAGATAAACAAATTATATCAAAGATAAAATAGAAAGAGAGATGATTAAAGTGCCTAAAATTACATTAAAAGCTGCTAGAGTTAACGCTGGTTTAACTCAAAAAGAAGCAGCTAAAAAGATAGGGATTAGTTATCAAACCTTATCTGATTACGAAAAGGACGGAAGTAAAATTAAAGTTTCTGTATTAAATAAAATGTGTTCTGTATATGGTTTACCAGCAGAATATATTTTTTTAAAGAATAGTCCGAATTAAATCGGTCGAAAGGGTGGTTTAAATGAATGAACTAGTTATCATGCATGACCAACAAGCAGTAACAACTAGCTTGATTTTGGCAGAAGCATTTGAGAAAGAACACAGCAAGGTTATACGCTCAATTGAACAGAAAATTAACGGAGCCAAAAATGGCTTGGTTAAAAATATGTTTGCAGAAGCAACATATCTAGATAAAAAAGGCGAACAGAGAAAAATGTATTATCTCAAGCGTGATGGATTTACGTTTATCGCAATGGGATTTACAGGACGTAAGGCAGATGAATTCAAGCTCAAATATATTGAAGCATTTAATCGAATGGAAGAGCAGATAAAAAAACAGCCAGCTCAATACAAGCTACCACAGACTTACAGTGAAGCTCTAATCGAGTTAGCTAATGAAGTTAAGAAAAACGAAGAGCTGCAACCGAAAGCAGACAAATATGACCGTTACTTAAGCAATAAAGGTTTAATCACAATTACCGAAATTGCTAAAGAGTACGGTATGAGTGGAAGAGAATTGAATAAGTTTCTGCATGAGAAAGGCGTTATCTATAAACGAGGCAACAAATGGTTCATTTATCAGAAGTTCGCAAATGATGGATTGGTTGGTTATGAAATCTATATGCCAGAAGGTAGACGTTCACTCAAGTGGACTACTAAAGGCGAGATGTTTATTAGAGAACTACTAGAAAGCAATAATATAAAACCAGTATTAGAACAGCCACAACAATTAACAGTACAAGAACCAGTTAAATACAGTGGCAAGTATTACACAGCTAGTGCGATAGCTTTTAACTTGGGTTTAAGTGAAGAGTGGATCATGAAGATTGGTGAAATCGCTAATGGGTTGCATATCAAGCCACGATTCTCAAATGAGAACATCTACTGTCGTAAGACCTTAAATGATAACGGGTTCCCGCGTTGGGAATACACCCAGTACGGAGCAGCGTTGATTGAGAATGAAATAAACAAGTTTAGGTTAGTAAAGCAGATTTAAAAATAAGGTAGGTGGCGTAAATGATTGTAACAGCTACTTATAAATATGATCTTTCAGATGATGATATTGAAAGAATTGCTGAAAGAGTGGTTAGAAAGCTTGAAATAAATAGCAACAAGCAGAAGCTGCTAAACATAACAGAAGCAGCTCAATACTGTGGTGTATCTCCACAAACATTTTGGAGATGGCGAAAAAGGAATAAAGATCTTCAGGATATCGAACTAACAGCTGGTGGGGTTGTTCAGTTCAGAGCCGAAGATTTAGATGAGTTTTTGAAAAACAAATAGAGAAAGTAAAAAAGAAGATGTTAGAAAAAATGCGAAAAGGAGAGAATTTAATGGAACCTATTTTAGCGGTGGGACTAGCTTGCATCGCCTATGTAGTGTTTTTCGTAGGTGTGAGCTGGTTAAAAGATATTTTTGTTAATTGGAGGGATAAATGATGTGGTGTATTTATGGAATCCTAGCGTGCATAGCGTACGCGGGGAGTGTTGATTTGTATAGATGGAATAAAAGAAGAAAGGAGGTGAAAAGCAATGAAAGAAATTTATGAGGTAACACAAATAGCAGCAATACCAATAGTAATGACATTGCTGTGTGTGTATATGGGTAGACAAGATTTATTAGACGGCACAAACAAAAGTACGATTGCTATTTGTGTAGCGATTATTCTTTATATCTTGTTGGGTGTGGCTCTAATACATGGGAAAGTGTTGGGATAATTTCATCATCCATCGTTTCTAATAGATCAGATTTAAATTTATAGCGATCATTATTAACTTGATGAAATTTTTTAATAGGTTCTTGCATTTCGGGACAATAAATAGAGATAGCCATTTCTAAGTTCTGCTGATTTTCAGAAAATCTAACAGGTAAGGTATGTATGTATATTTCATGCCTAGTAACAGAAATATATTTGAAAGCAAGTTCTTGAAGCTTAGGCAATAGATCACGTTGAATATAGATTAAATTGTCTTGTTCAACTCTATCAAATTTAAATTTCTGTTCTAACTTCTTAAGTTTCAAAGAATGTTCTCTATCTTTTTCTTTATTGTCTCTTTCAAAGCCTAAACGCTTCAAATTTAATTCATGTTCTTGTCTCTGCTTGCATATGGCTTGTATTAATTGAAGAGCATTTAGAACTAAAGAAATGATGAGTGGCAAAAGATTATAAAATTTATCCATGGGAAATCACCTCTAGAAATAGATTATATACATTATACCAGAAAGGAAGATGACAAATGATTGAATTAACAACAGCAGCTTATTTTACATTGATAGGATTATCAGTTCTTGCTGGTTACACATTACATGGAATTGTTGAAGCAATGAAAGACGGTAGCTTTTGGGATTGGGGCGATGAAGATGAACATCATGAAAGGAGATGAGATTGTGGCAGAAATAAAAAAGATAGGTGCTGCAACACCTATCAAAAATGAAACTGAATACCAAAACAAAGTATTCAGTGATATCAAAGATTTAGAAAATAATATAGAGTCAATACAACTCTATATACATATTAACATATTGTTCACTGTTCCGCACTTAGAGCAGGAGCAATATGAATTCTTGAAAAAGTTAGAAAGTATCTATGGCAGGTATGACGATGGATAATTATGAACTCAAATTTAATAAAATAGTCGGTTCGAAAGTGCAATTTGAAATCGATGATCTTGATGCTTTTAAGAAAGATCTTAGAAAAGGTCATCTTAAATTCAATGCATCGCCTGCAGATCATAACATGATTTCAAATACTCAGAGAAAGAAACTTTATGCCTTGTTTCGTGATATTTCGGAATATACAGGGTATGAGGAGCAAGAAGTGAAACATCGCTTAAAATTCAAATTTTCGTACAATACAGGGTACGGAAATTTCTCGCTGAGTAACTGCACTAAGGAACTAGCAACACAATTTATTAGATTCGTGATAGAGTTTTGCTTTCGATATGACATTCCATTCGATTCAAAAGCAATGGAAAACACAATCGATGCAGAACGTCGTGTGTTTCTATGCTTGGTGCATAAGCAGTGTACTGTTTGTGGATCAAGACAGGGACTGCAGATAAATCACGAAGATACGGTCGGTATGGGAAACAATCGTAATCATATCGACCATAGAAATCATAGATTAGAAATGCTTTGCTTTAAGCACCACAGTGAATTTCACAACATTGGAGCTAAAGCATTCGCTGAAAAGTACCATTTTCATGGTATCAAGCTAAGCGATAAAAGCATTTTAAGCTTAAGGCTTATGAGTCAAAAACAAATGGATGAATTCGATAAAGAATACAAAAGACAAAAGGAGCTGAATAAAAATGACTGAAAAGCGTTACTTCTGGATTAAACTTCAGATGGATTTCTGGAAGAGTCCAGTCGTTAAAATGTTGAGAAAACCATCAGGGGGTGACACATATGCGGTCATCTACCTAGAGATGATTCTGTTATCACTTGAGAATAATGGATATATCTATTATTCGGGTGTGGGTGATAGCTTTGCTGAAGAAATTGCTTTGGTGCTAGATGAAGAAACAATCAACGTTGAATTCGTTCTAGCATTCTTAAAACAGAAGCGATTGATTGAATTTAGTGATGACACATCCTTTAAGTTTACTGAAGATGTGACTGCTGATTTGGTTGGGTCGGAAAGTGCATCAGCTCGCAGAGTTCGAGCATATCGTAAGCGTCAAAAAACGATTGCTAACGAACAAAAAGCGTTACAATGTAACACCGATGAAACGAACCGTAACTTAGATATAGATATAGATAAAGAGAAAGATATAGATAATAATATACGATCATTTTCTGACGAAAACGATCAAGTCAATTCTCAAAATAAACAACCTAAAGAACAACCTAAGTCATCTAGCAATAAACAACATAAACCAACTAAAAAAGAATTGGATGAAAGATTTGAAAGCTTATGGGCTTTATATCCTAGAAAAGTCGGTAAGCAAAAGGCTCGTAAGTACTATGAGCGAGCAGTTAAGAATGGCACTAGCGATGAAATCATCAAAAAGGGTATTGAGAGCTACAACAAAGAGATTCGGGTTCAAGGTACTCAAACTAACTTTATTCAACATGGTGCTACTTGGTTTGGTAACGCTGGGTGGGAAAATGAATACAACTTTGAACCACCCAAGCGAAACAACACTCAGCGACAATTGATCCAAAAAGAAAAGTTGCCAGATTGGGCTAAGAATGCAGGTAAGAAACAACCGTCAAATTCAATTATGTCTAGGGCTGAGAAAGCTAAAAATGAAGCTGAAATTAATGAGTTGTTGAGGAGGCTGTCGCAATGAAGAAAAGAATTGCAGAATTCAAAGACGCTAAAGGTCAATTTGTTAAACGATATGACAAGTTGGTCGATAAAGATGGGGTTCAATACATGGTAAGTGAACATCATGATAGATATCTAGTGTTAGTGAGTCTGTCAGATGTTAGACCACCAATGCCAGTAATTCCATCTGATTTAAAGAATGATTATGTAAAGGTAGGTTAGAGCATGGAAAGGAAAATTATAGATGAATGGCCAATTGATGCTAAGTATACAGCAGTCAAATTCAGCGATGACACTTATGGACTAAAGCAGTTCATCGCAAATAAAGGTGATCTATTCGAAGATGACCTAGTTGTCTTATATAGTCCAAAGATTGATTCAATGCGATGCTTTGAGACAAGTGAGCATTTAGCAGAGATCAGAAAATTTGTTGAGTTTCTAGATGATGTTGTAGTAAAGGAAGGTATGGAAAATGGCAAAAGTAAAGATTAATTTTAGTATCGATTCATTGGCAGAAGGTGCAGGTAAAGAACTGATTGAACGTGAGTTGAGTGACATCTTTAACAACATCAACGATCCAAATGCAGATCCAACAAAGAAACGTAGTCTAATCGTTAAAGTTGATTTTGTTCCAGATGCAGACTATGACGAAGTTAAAGCATCAATCAATGTTTCTAGTAAACTTGCTCCTGCAGCACCAGTTACAACTAAGATCATGACTGGACGTGATTTGAATACAGGAATGATTGCAGCTAGTGAACTTAAGTCTGGAGTTAAGGGTCAAACTTATATCGATGAACAAGGCGATGTTAGAACAGACACTGGCGAAAAGGTTGAAGATATTGAAAAGAAAAGCAAGATCATAGACTTGCAAGAAAAGAGAGGTTAACAACATGGATTTAACAAAAGAAGCACTAGATTACTTAACAGAACGAGGTATTAGACCTGAAGAACGAAAATTAAAAATTAATGGTCAAGAATACATTATCGATAAAAATGGTGAGCCGGTATTGGTCGAACCAGTAATTTATAAGGCTAAAGAGCCAATCAGATTAAATACTCTATCTGGTTTAGTCGATTACATCAAGTCAAACATTGATGGTTTTGATGACTTAATCTTACATGTAGTTGATGAAAAGCTGGTCGAATTAAAAGGTAAGTTACAACCTAATGGGGATCGTGAATTGTTAGCAGTAGCAACTGCAATCGTCCCAGAATTCGATTTTGATTCATACATGGATATCGAATCGTTTAACATCGCCTTACAATCACAATTTGTAAAGACTGATGATAGAGACATCTTGCTTAAGGTAGTTGGAAACCTTAAAGAAGATAATGTTCGTAGCACTGGCGATGATGGTATCAGTCAAGCAGTAACAATCAAGTCTGGAATTGCCACTGCTGAAAACATTAAGGTGCCTAATCCAGTAATACTCGCACCATATAGAACATTCGTTGAAGTTGAGCAACCAGAAAGCAAGTTCATCTTTAGAATGCAAAGTGGGCCACGTGGTGCAATCTTTGAAGGCGATGGTGGCTTATGGCGAGTTGAAGCAATTAAGACCATTGCTAAATTTTTAGAAAAGAGATTAGAAGGAACTGGAGTAGTATTACTTGCTTAATTTTTCGAAGTGTAAGAATAGTCTGTTAGGAGTGATGCAAATGGAGGCTACATACATAGTTTATGATGATAAAGAAAGAATCTTGACGGTTGGTACTGCTAAAGAAATAGCTGAGTATCTTGGAATTGGGATAACATCAGTCTATACCTTATCAAGCGATCTCAAACGTGGGGTTATAAATCCTAAAATTAAAATCTATAGTGTTAGAGGGATATGAAATGGATATTGAATTTATCGGATATGTTATCAAGCTTGGAAATTATTATTTTGGTGGCAGAACTCAAAATTCAATTAGCATTCACAAAAAGCCACAACAAGCAGAAATATACAATGATGATGAATTGGACATCGCAGAAAGAGTTGCATCTGATTTAGGTGGGACAATCAGAAAAATCTATGTTTCAGATAAGGAGTAATGAAGATGAATGAAAATAAAAAGACAAAAGCATTAGTTGAAGAACTAGAGAATGAATTTCCTAATATTTATGATCGTATCAATTACGGACTATATGTGTTTGTAATTGATGAGAATGGCAAGATTTACGATGATGAATCTGAACCAGATTTTAATGAAGATGATATTGAAGAAGTTCAAGTCATCTACAATGGCGATGCAGTTTCAGTTTTCCCAAACTTTATAGGCAAATGCACATTCAAAGCTAATACAGTTAAATACGAAAACTTGGATGTGATTACTAGAGTCATTGGAATCATTGGTAAGCATTTTAAGAATTGGAAGGAGCTAAACTAGATGATTAGAAAGCAATCACCAAGACAAAAGATAAGAAATCGAGCTAGATATTGGGATAGTGATTATCTAGCAGGTTTCATTAAAGGATTGAAGATCAGACAAGAATATGAATATCAACGTGGTATGAGAGATCTTTATAAAAAGGTAGTCAAAAAGCATGGGCTGGATGATGATTAATCGGTGCAAAAACAGTAAAAATTGCACTGGTAATTTGAAGTTTTGCACCGAAAAGGAGAGCTGATTATGAATAAAAATATCATGGCGATGGTAGCTGAATTAGAATCGAATTTTCCGATAAAATGGGAACAACACGATAAAATTAAAGATCTACATTTCAAAATATATGATGATAGGGGATATAAATTCGGTATAGATAAAGAGTTCAATGAAAAGCGATTTGATTATATGCGATTTTACTATAAGGGCAAGAAAGGTGAAATATATACCCTTGATGAAACTGAACGCATTGTAAGAATACCGGATAAGATGAGCTGGGAAGAATTCAGAGGAATAGGTGCCATTCTTAGCATCACAAGTAAATATATGAATAGTATTAAATTCAATAAAATGTCTGAACTAGCTAGGGTGTGGAAATATGATAAATAAAATTTTTGTAGTAACTGGAACGCGATATAGCACAGATGTTGAAATTTGGCATACCAGAACTGATCTGTTTCATAACATTATCGGAATTTACTCAACTAAAAAACATGCTGATGAAATAGCAGAACAAATTGGACGAAGTAGAGAATCTAACTATTTTCCAGAATCAATTGATGTTGAAGAATACGAACTAATAGAAGGGACGTACTATTTACAAGATGAATGAAAACATTAAGGATATGATTGAAGAGCTAACGAAAGAACAAAAGCAAGCTAAGTTAGCAGAATGGTCATGCAAAATGGATGTATTAACAGTAATGCTAAATGCAATCGAAGATGATTTAGATTTGACCTTAGCAAGTCAGAAAACTGTTAAATACTGACATGGTTATTTGAACGGTATACATTCACAAACCGTAAATCAGGATCTCTCAAATAACGACATAAACAGTATAGGCTTAGTATCTGTCAAAGGGTGCTAAGTCATAGGTGGTAAAGATACAAGGAAGCTACAAACAAAAATTTTTTGAAAAGGAAGTGAATAGCTCCTCCTCGTTAATATTACTACTTAAGTTTACATCGTAGTAACCTAGTAGATTTACTACCGAAACCAGACTTTCTTTTAAATACACCGTTACAGTTACAAATAAATTTGGAAGGAGTTAATCCTCCGTGCATTATATTCTTCGTGTGTGACTGTAACATTGCCTTGCATCCACATGATTTGAGATGGTCATATGTGTTGAGAGCATAGCAAGGCTTTATACCGGTATAGAAAATAAAACGACAGGAGTGACATCATGGACAAAAAATACAGAATAGAATTTACTGATGATATGGGAAACATGAAATTGTATATCAACGGAGAAGAGAAACCAATCAATTTTCTAAAGTTAACATATCATACTGATGGATCTTATGAAAAAGGTATAAAGAAAGCAGTACTTAGATATTTAGAACCTAACACTTATAAAGTTAAAATTGATGTTTTAGGAAATCAACTTGGTTTATTGGATATAGTGCCAAACAATTTTGATTAAGGGAGTAATTATTTATGCAATATTTAGGGACAAATGAAGCGATGCCTGCAAAGGTGGGATCGTACAAAGGATATAAATACTTTATCATTCCAAGTCTATTTGGAGCTTTAAATGGTTATGCTGAATTGCCTAAAGATTGGAAAGATGGCGATGAAGACGAGCTAACAGTTCACGGTGGGATAACATTTAAAGGATATGTAAGAGATGGATCATCAAAAGTTAAAAAGTTATCGGATTTGATACTTTACATGCATTTGATGATCAAGAAACACGAGATCTAAAGAGCGTTGAGAAAGAGTGTAAATATATGATTGATGAGATGATTGAAGTGTTGAATGAATATAGACATAGACCACTTAAAACAAATACAGAGACAGCATTAGAACTAGCTGATGAATTAGGAAAATTAGTAGCAAAGCATGGCTTGAGCTTTGACGAACTAGGATATTTACATAAAAAATGAGGTATCATGCGATGGGAAAAGCATATTTTAATGTTGAAGATATATATGGAAACAGACATAGAGAAATAGAAACAATTAGAGAGATGGATAATACAGTATTAGTATTTGATGTAGATGATCATGAGACATACACGATTAGAAAAGAAGATGTAGGTATGAAATTAAATAGACCTGCTATTCGAAGAGAAAAGTTTAATCTATCTAAAAATAAATGTATTTGGAGAAATCGCCAAAAAGAACTTAAGGATATTAGATATAAATACGCTCGTAAAGTTTATAGCGGTATTGAATAAATTAAGGAGACGTGAAAATGTTATTAAATGGATATATTGCAAGAGGAATAATGACTATATGCTTAATTTATATTGCTTCGAGTTATACATTTGTTATTTTTAACGATAAAGATAACTATGAAAATTCAAAGGACATTGTTGGTATTATCGGAGTGATTGTTGTATCTGTAGCATTTTTGTTGTTATTCTTAGGAAAATAATAAAAAGCACGCTCCCTTGGAAACGTGCCACTTAAATCAACTAAAATAATTATACCACAGGGAGAGTGCTTAGCTTGGAAGAATTAATGATACCCGGAATGAAAAACATTGACTATGATAAAACTGCTGATAACGTGGCAAGGTTTCTAACTGACAAACGTTGCTATCCAAGACTATACAAGATATATCAACAGGCAAGTCCAGAGTTTATACAAAGTCCAAGTTTAAGTGGTATGCCTGGTGGAAGTATAGGAAACAGCAATGAAGAAAAACTAGTGAAATATCTGTATGCTAAATCAATAGTTGATGGAGTTGCAGATACATACGATAAAGGATCAGTAGAATTGAAAGTAGTACTAGACAATGTATTAGGTAAAATATCAGCAGTTGAAGCAATGATGAGACTACATTTTGAAAATACAAGATATTATCAAGTAAAGAAAAGGGCGTTAAATGAATTTGCTGATGGTTTGGAGATGAAGGTTAATTGTCCTGATTTACATGTATATGTTGAGTAAAAATATTTTTTATTAATATATACTACTATAT
>OKVW01001320.1_pt1 | contig 10571 bp, 8 predicted proteins | sample 1606991 | NCBI WGS metagenome assembly OKVW01 (sample SAMN03281021, study PRJEB24777) | human gut metagenome | isolation source: fecal sample PR177 from 1 month old male Malay infant, vaginal delivered...
GCAAGGGCAAGCAAGTTGCCTTCCCCAGATTCTGTAGCATTGGTAATCGCTTCGAGACAGGATTGAACCTTATCTTCATCACGGTTAGCACGCAATTGTTCGAGACGACGGATTTGCGCTTCTCGTACAGCCGTGTTATCTACGTCGAGGATATCCAATGGATCTTCTTTATCTAGACGATATTTATTGATGCCGATGATCGCCTCACGGCCAGAATCGATACGAGCTTGGCGACGAGCTGCTGCTTCTTCGATACGCATCTTAGGAAGACCTGTGTCAATTGCTTTCGCCATACCGCCAAGGGATTCGATTTCTTGGATATGACCCCAAGCACGGCGGATTAATTCATCAGTCAAGGCTTCTACGTAGTAGGAACCGCCCCATGGGTCGATAACCTTACATACCTTAGTTTCGTCTTGAATGTAAAGCTGAGTATTACGGGCAATACGAGCAGAGAAGTCTGTAGGCAATGCAATGGCTTCATCAAGCGCATTGGTATGTAGGGATTGGGTATGGCCCAATGCAGCGCCCATTGCTTCCATACATGTACGAGCCACGTTATTGAATGGATCTTGTTCTGTTAAGGACCAACCAGATGTTTGACTATGTGTACGAAGTGCCATGGATTTTGGATTTTCAGAACCGAAGCTCTTAATAATCTTAGCCCACAACATACGAGCTGCACGCATTTTTGCTACTTCCATGAAGTAGTTTTTACCGATTGCCCAGAAGAAGGACAAACGTGGAGCGAATTTATCTACATGAAGGCCTGCATTTACACCTGTACGGATGTATTCAAGACCATCGGCCAAGGTGTAACCTAATTCGATATCTGCAGTAGCGCCTGCCTCTTGCATATGGTAGCCAGAAATGGAGATACTGTTGAATTTAGGCATGTACTGAGATGTGTACGCAAAGATATCGCCGATGATGCGCATGGACGTAGCTGGAGGGTAAATATAGGTATTACGTACCATGAACTCTTTCAAGATATCATTTTGGATCGTACCAGCCATAACCTTTTTATCAACGCCTTGTTCTTCACCAGCTAGGATGTAGAACGCCATGACAGGCAATACGGCGCCGTTCATTGTCATGGATACGGACATTTGGTCGAGAGGAATACCGGAGAAGAGAATTTCCATATCGAGGATGGAGTCTACCGCAACGCCCGCTTTACCAACGTCACCTACTACGCGAGGATGATCGGAGTCATAACCACGGTGTGTAGCAAGGTCAAAGGCGATAGACAAACCTTTTTGGCCCGCTGCCAAGTTGCGACGGTAGAATGCATTGGATTCTTCGGCTGTGGAGAAACCAGCGTACTGACGTACTGTCCAAGGACGAGTTACGTACATTGTGGAATAAGGTCCACGCAAGAATGGAGGTACACCAGCCATGTAGTCAAGGTGTGTCATTCCTTCATAATCCATCTCTGTGTAGAGAGGTTTTAGTTGGATTTGCTCCATTGTCGTATTATATAAATCTTCAAAGCTTTTTCCTGTTTCTTTTTGAAGTTCAGCAAGCCATGCATCGCGAGATGTTGCGGACTGCGTACCCAAGCCAAGAGAGGAGAAGTCTGGATTTTTAAACATGAGCTCACATCCCTTTCTTATCTTGTAACGTATGTAAGATTTCGTAGCAATTTGCACGAACGGAAATGAAGTCGTCTACGCCAGCTTCACGGTATACAGGCTCAAGGTCCTTAGGAGGCGCCCCTGCCAAAATAACTGTTACATTCGGCATAGTTTCTTTCAACTCTTTAGCGAGTGGTGGTACTAATTCTGGATATGTATCATCTGTGGAACAGATAACGACAACATCGGCACCACTTTCACGAGCAGCCTTCGCCGCATCAGCCGTTGTTTCATGACCATCGTTTTTAATAACTTCAAAAGCACCTACTTCGAAGAAGCCTGTGGAGAAGTCCGCACGAGGTTTATGTTGAGGGATTGGGCCCATATTAGCCAAGAATACCTTCACATTATCTTTCGTACGTTGTTTATACGCTTCCGTGCGCATGCGAAGTGCCTCGAATTGTTCAGTCCAGCGATGTGCTGTAATTGGTTCGATTGTTTCAGAAGCAATATCGCCGGCATCTAAAGCCTTACGGATTTGACGGATTGTCAATTTTTGTAATGCTCCAAGCTCGATAAGGCCTATCAATGCACCTGGTTCTGTTGTACTTGCTTCTAGAGTAGCCTGTGCTTTCACAACCGCATCAGCCTCTGCACCTGCCAAGTACTCATCGATTTGAGCAGCTCGTTTTTGACGCAATGTTTCTTGATTTTCTGGTTTAGGATCAAGCAATTCTTCCGTCATGTTTGCATACATGTTGTTGCCAACTGCGACGTCCTTACGGAATGCAAGGTTCTTGAAGCGTTCTTCGAGGATGGCTTTCACTTGAGCTTGAGGGTAGCCTTCTTTCAACGCTGCAATAATGCCACCTTTAGACTCGATGGTTTGGAACTCAGTCCAAATTTTTTCACATAGTTCAGCCGCCAATGTTTCCACGTACCAGGAACCGCCTACAGGGTCCACAGGTTGACGCAACTCGAATTCAGTTTGCAACATAACTTGGATGTTACGAGCAATACGGCGAGAGAAATCGTCCGCTTTGCGAATTGGTTGGTCAAATGGAGATACTTCAAGGCTGTTCAAACCGCCTACAACGCCAGAGAATGCTTGTGTCGTATTGCGCAACAAGTTTACATATGGGTCGTATACTGTTTTTGTGAAAGCAGATGTTCTGCCGTGTACATGAACGGCACGGTCCGCTTCTTCGGCCCCGAATGCTTCCATAATGCGAGCCCAAAGTACGCGCAACGCACGTAATTTAGCAATTTCCATAAAGAAGTTAGCACCTAAGGAGAATGTGAACATCATGCTCTTCGCGATGGTGTGAATATCGATATTGCGTTGTGCTAATTGACGCACGTAGCATACAGCCGTTGCCAATGCATAGGCAACCTCTTGCACATCGTTAGCGCCACCATTAGCGTATACATCGCCGGATACAAGCACTGTTTTAAGCTCTGGCGCCTGTTCTTTAGCCCATACAACAGTATGTGCCATTTCATCAAAGGCTGTATCTAAGGAAATGTGCAAAGCACCATCTTTCGCCAAAACACCGATAGGGTCGGCACCAACGAGACCTTTCAAATCAGACGTTTGTTTTTTAGCGCCTTTCACTGTAGCCGCTAACATGCCAAGCAAGATGGCTGCAGAAGCACCGGTTTCAATGTACAAAGGATTTTCCTTCAAATTGAAGCGGTCAATCAATTGTTTGCAGTCATCCATGGTGGATACAGATGTACCACCAACGCCAACAGATGCGCCTACTTGCACGTCTTGATCATGACGTGTGGCTTCATCTAGGCGGATGTTGTGAATAGTGCCACCTTTTACAATCTCGTATAAACTTGCATGATTAGCATCTTTAGGCAAAGAGTCATCTACATATTGGGATACACCCCAAGAGTCTTTAATATAACCACTTGCCTTCGTGCCACGTAGGAACTCGCCTGCCCCAGGGTATACGCCCTTTGGAATTGCTTCTGCATGCAATGCAGGTGTGTAAATCGGCTGCAACGTAATACCTTCATAGGTTTTCGTGAACATCTTCTTGTGGAAGTCGCCACCCTTTAACGCCTTTTCAACCTCTGCCTGCCATTGTTCATACGTAGGTTTCTCAAATTCATCAAAGGATACAGGAGCTAATAGATCGCGTTCAGCATCCTTTGAAGTCTTTTTGTCAGACATATATGTGCCTCCTTTTCAACTCGAAACCATACCGAGAAACAGCGCACCGTACCTACAATTGTTATGCTTATACACCACCAAAGCTTTCTTATCTATGGATCACATCAACCTCAAATCTGTGTCCATCAGTTTACTAACAATAAAGCCTGATGCATATGCTCAACAGTCACTTTCAAGGGCAATAAAAAAACGTGCCACCCAAAAGTGACACGTAAGGTTCCTTGTTGAAAAGTATGCCAAAAAACACTGAAACCAGCATACTTCAATCCCCTTCCTATCGCTCGTAGGTACATAACGGTGATTATCAAATAGGCAGTTCTCCTGGCTCGGGCTCATCGCCTTGCTTTCGCCTTCCCAGATTGCTCCAGTGACATTTTTGAAAGCAGGCTCGTCCTTACAGTGGCGGGACCGCATCGGCTTGTACCGATTTCTCTATTAAGTCTTGCGACACCTATTCTCTATATTCGTTGTTCTAAGACCAATATAGTGTAAGATTATGCACAAAGTCAATGAACATAACAGTTAATCATAAGTATCAAATTTTAGGTTATAACTAATGCATATTTAAAATGATAAAAACTCATCACTTTCAAATATACGTATTTATTGCTATCAAATATACGTATTCATTGTCTGCAAATCGAGTTATAAATCGAGTACAAATCATCATAAAATCTAAGCCCACGCACAAATGCAAACACAATGCGTGATATAATGAATACAATCACAAGGAGGCATTATGGAGCATACAAGTAAAAAAGGTCTAATGACAGCCCTTAGTTGCTATATCATCTGGGGCTTACTCCCTCTCTATTGGGCATTATTAAACCATGTTTCACCATATAATATACTGGCGCAGCGCATTATCTGGTCAGGCATTTGCATGGCCATCGTCGTATTTGGCCTACATTTTAAACAGTTCAAAAAGGACTTTCAACTACTAAAAGAACAGCGTTCACAACTATTACTACTGTTGGTAGCCTCAGTCATCATCAGCGTAAATTGGTTTACCTACATTTGGGCCATCGCCAACAACCAAGTTATGGACACGAGCCTTGGCTATTATATCAACCCACTCTTTAATGTAGTGTTAGGTGTCATCCTATTTAAAGAGGTTCTATCTGTACCGAAAAAGCTAAGTGTTCTCATCGCTACCATCGGCATCGCCTTGCTCACCTATCAAGTGGGATCCTTGCCGTTAGTGTCGATGATCCTCGCCGTTTCCTTTGGCCTCTATGGGGTCGTAAAAAAGAAACTGCTCATCTCGCCCTTTACGAGCATCGCCTTTGAGGCTTGGCTATTAACACCACTAGCCTTATTCTATACGACTATGGTCGATAATACAGTGTGGTCCTATTTCGGCACAGATTGGTATACATCCATGCTACTCATAGCCTGCGGTCTAACAACATCGGTTCCATTGGTGCTATTCTCCTATGGAGCCCAACTATTGCCGCTCAACCTACTAGGCTTCCTACAATATGTCTCCCCTACCATTGCCTTGTTGCTAGCTATCTTCTACTTTGGTGAAAGCTTTGGCACACCACAGATGATTGCCTTTGGTTGTATCTGGATAGCCTTAGTGTTGTTCTCGTTATCAAATCAAATTACAACCATTAGAAAATGTAGTTAAGTACAAGAGAGCGTATGCCATCTGCATGCAATCTCATAAACCATTTTAGAAACTATATCTAACCTATAAACACATAAAAGCTGTATCAAATGATATCCTCATTCGATACAGCTTTCTTTTTATATCTTATATATGCCTATTAATTTATCACACTATTCTTCTACCTTGCTTATTGATCCAATTCATTCATATTGGTTGTATTCATATTGGAAATATAACGGTTATAGGCCTCAACCATATGTTTATAATCGTTATCTTGTTTGGATCCCATATAGGTACGGATCGCACCAATCGTAGAGTTTACAGAAGTCTTAACAGTGTCATACTGAGGACTAGCAATACCATTCGCTAAATCACCAATAGCTTGTAGCTCTTGATTGATAGCATTTACATCTGGTTCTTTTTCACTATCTAGCTTTTCTAGGACTGCAGTAAGTCGCAAAGAAACCTCTTGTGCAGCGGCTGCATTTTTCTTACCTGCATCACGCAATTGTTGTAACCGTTGTTGCAATCGGTCCGTATTAATCTTATGCATCAAATTATCAAAGTCAGCATAAATAGGAATAAATTGTTCATATAACTGAACATATTTAGGACCTAATTGTTGCTCCTTAGCATAGTTATCTGTAGTATACCCTTTAGATTTATAGTATGCATCGAGCTCTTCCGCAACCGGTGTTATTTCGTTCAATTTTGAAAGTAGCTTATCTAAAGGCTCCTTCATTTCATCATAAGGAACACCTGCTTGCTTAGCCTCTTCTAATTCTTTTTGTAGCTGTTTAAAGTTTGGTGCATTAAATACAGTTAAATGCTGCCCCGCTTTTAACTCATTAAGAGTTGGCCTATTCGCATAATCAAACATTACAGCCATGCGATTAAATCGGCTTACAGCTTTTACATATTGATTAAACAATTGTACCTGATCCTGCTCAGACCGCTGCGCAATTTCCTTGCGACTCTGTTCAGTGCCCTGCCATAGCTCCGACATACTACAACCGCTCAACAATAAGGGAGATGTCAATGTAACCGCACACAACACAGCCATTGCAATCCGTTTACCCAATGGTTTCATGATGAATTCTCTCCTTTCATCAATATACAACCCGATTTATATACCTTAATTATATACTAATATAATTTATATAAATAGAATTAATGCACATAACTCATACATCTAGTTTGTCAAGTGACTAATAGAATCAGGGGTGACCAATGGTCACCCCTGTTTTCCTTTATATACGGTTAAACTATAAATAAGAATATATAACTCCTAACAATTGTATTATACGTGTACACGTGTTACCATAAAAGGAGAGCATATGAAAGATAAAGATCTACTAAAACTGCTACTCAAAAACGGCTGGAAGGATGTACGGCAACGCGGCAGTCATCATCGTTTGAAAAAAGATAATCGAGTTGAAGTAATTGCCGTACACGGAAAAGATGTACCTGTCGGTTTATTAAATGCAATTTTAAAACGTACAGGACTAAAATGAGGAGGACCTATGAAATTTATATACCCTGCTATAATCCATGATGATGCTGATGGTTTCTGGGCTGAGTTTCCAGACTTAGAATATACTAGCAGTACAGGCTCAACGTTAACAGAGCTCGTAACTAATGCGCAAGAGGCTATGGAATTGTATATTTTAGGAGCTTTAGAAGATGGGGAAAGTTTACCTACACCTACATCTATTCGCAACTTACCTTGTACGGATACAACGTATCCTACATTAGTACAAACAGATATTGATTTAGCTAAAAATAGTAAATCCGTAAAGAAAACCTTAACAATTCCTGCATGGCTAAATGATCGAGCGCTAGCTAAAGGAATTAATTTTTCTCAACTTTTACAAGAAGCATTAGTAGAAAAAACAATGTGAATGTAAATTTACATCATCAATTGCTCAGCAAAATTAGGACTATTGTCCATGCAATGATAGCTAACGTTAGTAAACCTACGCAGATCATCCACATAATAGTTACAAAATAGAGTAGTAGCTTGAGCACATATAGCACATCAAACCATATACTATGTTGGTCCTCTAGACGGTCCATATAGGCACTAAGGCAGCGCACCAAGTAGGGCTGTTTAACATTTGGATTCAGTTTTTTCCAATAAAACACCAAATATGGCGTAGCAATACACCCTACCACCACTATATAGGTAAGGAAAATAGGTGTTTCAATATTGTACCGAGTCATAAAGTCTGACCAGCTGCCTAGCATTTGACCGGCGAGATACAAAAAAAGAAACCAATACAAGAAGGCTACTAACTTTATAATATGGCGAATGATTTGTTTAGTGTCCATGCCTATAATCCTACTAATGTTTTAAAGCGCGCATTATTGTGAAAGCGTTCAAAATGGTCTTGTTCAGCGGCCACGGTTTTCACAGATGGATCAATTTTAATTGCTTTTTCAAGCCAATCAAGGGCCTTAGTATCATCCCCTTGGTCTGCATAAATGGTAGCAATGCCATACACAGACCAAGTGTTACTAGAGTCCTTTTCTAATACCTTTTCAAACCATTGTTTAGACTCATTTAATTGGCCTTGTAATTTGTACACCATAGCCATGTTGTAATAATTAGCTACGTTATTAGGATCTAAATCATATGATTTTTTAGTATCTACTAAACCTTTAGCGGTATCACCATTTAACGCCGTAGCGAAGCCACGGATGGAGTACGCCTCTGCATTATTAGGATTATCCTTAATAGAAGCTGATGCTTCCTCGATGGTTTTAGCATAATCGCCAGAGGATAAAGCCTGCTTAGCTACCATTACGTGAGCATCTTGACCTTGATCTATTTTAGCTTGTTCGTTAGCTGTTGTTGTAGGTTTAGTGTCTTGCTGGATCTTAGTATCTGTGCCACAACCTAATAGGCTAAGCAAACAAATACATAATAGAATATATTTCATACAATACCTCTATATTATCTATATAATACAACCACATTATGTCGTATATATTCATTATTTAATATGATTACAATATGTAGTAGTATCTTATAATTTATTAAATACATTACAATTATACCAAAACTATATACAAAAAAGGACGAGCCGCAACTCGTCCTTTTTCGTTATATGGTAGGTAATGTTATAAATCTTATTTTTTTGCTTTAGAGCAACGATCTAATAGGAATGCAACGCCTACGAATGGGATACCACCGCTTTCACCAAGACCAATTTCACATGTGGAACTGGAGCTTACGCCTAGTGTTGCACCGTATTCAGCAATTTCACCAGCAAGGTCTTTTGTAGCAGCTTTGTTAAGTTCTGGTGTGAAGAAACCTTTTTGACCAGCAAAGCCATCGCATGCGAAGGATTTAATGTTGAATACATGGTCTGTACATAGACGAGCCAAGTCTTCGATGTATTGAGATTTACCCAAAGATTTAATCTTACATTGTTTATGTACGATTACGCGTTCATCGCATTTTTCAATGTCGAGATGAGGCACTACGTATTTGCACAAGAATTCAGAAATATCGTTGATTTCTAAGTCTGGCATGTGTTTGAACGCATGGTTGAAGCATGCACTATGGTCAATCACGATTGGATATTTACCATTTTGAGATGCTTTCATCAATGCATCGTGCAAGTCCTTAACAGCACGTTCGTGAACGTCATCGTAGTTTTCAAAGCTCAAGCCGCAGCAGAGGTTTTCGATATGTTGAGGATAGATAATATCGATATGAGCCTTGTTGCAGAGGCTTTCTACAACTTGTTGCAAGCTGCGATCATCGTCATACCCTTGGTTAGGTTTGAATGCACGGTTCGCACAAGTACTGAAGTATACAACCTTTTCAAAGTTAGTTGGTTTAATGCGGTTTTTCAATTTATAGCGATTAGCCTTAGGAGTTGTTTTAGGTACATATGGTGTAACACCTGTTACGCCATGTAAGCCTTCAGTAATCTTAGAAATCGCTTTTTGAGTAATGATGGAACCTGCAATACCTTCAAGGCTTACGCCAGCACGGCACATTTGAAGTGTTGTGGAGAAGTTATCGTAGATTTTCTTAGCCAATTCTGGTGCAGGTGGATCGATGCGGCGCATGGACAATGCGATTTGAGCAGTATCGATGCTGAGTGGGCAAAGACCTTTACACATAGAGCAAGCAGCACAAGTATCTACGCCGAAGTATTCGTAACCTTTTCTAAGTTCAGATGCCAATGTGAAGTTGCCTTCGTTTTCAAGGCGTTTAGTTTCGCGCAACAATGCGATACGTTGACGTGGAGTCAATGTTAAGTTACGGCTTGGACAATGTTTTTCACAGAAACCGCATTCCATACAGATTGTGAAAGCATCGTCGATAACGCATTGAGCTTTAAGGTTTTTCTTGTACACATCTGGGTCATCAGTAATCATAACATCAGGGTTCAAGATGCGTTCAGGGTCAAAGATAGCTTTGATGCGACGGTTGATTTCGTACGCTTTTTTACCCCATTCCATTTCAACGAATGGTGCTACCATGCGGCCTGTACCATGTTCGGCTTTCAAAGAACCACCGAAACCAGATACGCGTTCGGACATTTCTTTTACCAAGTCGCCGAAGTTCTTAGTATCTTTAGGGTCGCTAAAATCAGGTGTAATGTTAAAGTGAACATTACCAGACAAAGCATGACCGAAGATTACGCCACCATCAACGAAATCGTATTTGTGGAATAATTCGGTAAGCATTTCAATGCCTTTAGTGAAGTCTTCGATTTGGAAGCAAACGTCTTCTGTGATAACAGTAGTACCTTTTCTACGTTGACCACCAACGATAGGCAAGATACCTTTACGGATAGCCCACCAAGAATCGTATTCCTTAGGATCTTGAGAATAAAGACTTGGGATAGCTGTTGGGATGTCTTTCAATTTATCTTTAATGAAAGCTAAATTTTCATCTACAGTTTCTTTGGAGTAGCTTTCAGTTTGGAACAAGATAGCGCTTGTACCTTCTGGCACTTCACGAACGAAGTCTGGTACATTTTCAAGAGTTTGAACTGCTTTTAGGGATTGATAGTCCATCATTTCTGCAGCTACAACCTTATCGCGGCCCATATTAGCCAAGGCCACAACGGCCAAGGATGCATCGTTCAATGTTTTGAAGAACATGAGACCGCAACCTTTATGAGGTACGTCTTCAACAGTGTTGTACACGATTTCAGATACGAAGCCCAAT